>Ga0224507_10000838_pt1 | contig 12175 bp, 8 predicted proteins | sample SF_Jan12_sed_USG_3_FD_170159 | JGI IMG/M metagenome (GOLD analysis project Ga0224507, IMG submission 170159) | Sediment microbial communities from San Francisco Bay, California, United States - SF_Jan12_sed_USGS_13 | ecosystem: Environmental > Aquatic > Marine > Sediment | place: USA: California...
TGATCAGTCTTTAAGGTATTGATAAAATGCGCCAGGCAGTCCAGAAAAGTCTACACTGATAATGTGCTGCCTTTTTCCGGTATCATGATTTCTATGTCAGCCAATTCTCTTTGAAAATTTGCTATCACATCTGCACATTGAATGCGGACATTCCGTTGCATATGCACCAGTGCCAAACGTTTTGCGCAAGAATTGCGGGCAAAATCAAGACATGTACTGATAGAGCCATGTCCAGATACAGAATCCTCAAAACTGTATGCCTCATGAATGATAATATCACATCCTGCAGCCAATGACCGGGTCATGGGAGTTGGGCGCCCGTCGCCGCTGTAGAAGATCGATTTTCCATTGAGCTCAAGCCTTAATGACAGGCATGGCTGCGAATGCTCGCTATAGGCAGTTTTCCATATGCTGTTTGAAATATGCAGATTTTTATCTGGTGTTAGTTCCTGAAATAACAGGGGATATCCAAAGCGGGACATAAAATTTGGATAGGCCAGTTCCATGGCTTGTTCAATTTTAACTTTGATCCCTGGCGGGCCAATGATGTTTAGGGGTTTAGTCCGGTTCATTTCCCAGAACCAGAGGAAAAGAAGAGGTGCCCCCAGGAAATGATCGCCATGGAAATGTGAAATCCAAAGTGTCTCGAGTTCTTCCGGTAAAGGATTTAAAGAGAGATATTGGTGCGGGACGCTGAAACCGCAATCAAGAAGAATCCTGCCGGTAGCTTCATCGGCATCTGTCTTTAACAGGATAGATGTGTTCGGTTGGTTGCCATCACAGGCCTCTCCAACTCCCAGAAAGCGGATTTCCATAGTATGACCCAGCATGTCTATCAAAGTTTGCTTATGGAGCAGAATAATAAATTACCGGGGGCTTTACCTTGACTATTTTACCAGATACAGATGAGTGCTTAAATAAATAGTACGTTTAAAACACAGTACTCAGAGAGTTGTATCATCGACAATAAAAAGTGAAGCCCTGGCCCCGATACTTTTTTTCTTTACCCAGATTATTGCCATGGGGGCAGTCTCGCCATCCATATTGACCAGGTTGACCAGTTCTTCCACATAGGAGACGTCAGCGGTCTTAAATTCATAATAGGATGTTATCTTGCTGTATGGGTCGGTAATCAGGATTACTCTATCCGGATCATAAGGATGCTTTCGGGGCGATCCGGTAAAAGCGATGTGTGTTTGTTTGAGAAGTTTCAGGCTCTTTGGTTTTTTGTATGCCTGGAGTTCAAATTTATCATGCTCTTCTGGAAAGTGCTTTATAGGCATTCTCGATTCCTCGCTATTAATGAAAGATGGAATTTAGCTTGTCCTGATATGGCTCCCCCAAAACCGGAACATAAATTATCAAATAACACCTTCAACAAGAGGGTAGATTTTGGTTAAAGGTGGCACTTAAAATAAATGAGAAGAAGTTTTTTTATTATATGCCAATCCGTATGAAAAAAGAAGAATTTTTCTAAAAATACCTCCCTAACAAATTATAATTAAGACAAAATAAAAAAATAGTTACTGTAAAGGCCACCAGTCGGCACCAATTCTCCGTATGGCATTGAAACCGCCCCCGAGAACAAGATTGTTTGTAATCCCCATACTATCCAGGAAAATTTGCACTTCAGATGAACGTGTACCTGCATCACATATGATGATGAGCATTTTGTCATTCGTTAGCTCCTTGTATCTGGAACGAACGTCCACATAGGGAATAGCCTTCCAGAGATCACTGCCAAATGCCTCGACAAACTCCGCAGCTTCCTTGGGGTGTCTGATATCAAGGGCTGCCCATTCAGGTTTGGACTGCGGGTTATCCATCCACTTCATGAAGTCTTCAATTGATATGGTTCGCAGGCGGCCTGCTGCTATATTGTCTGCTGCATTTGCCGTTGCATTGAGTGCATCAACGGCTGTTGAAAAGGGTGGGGCATATGCAAGTTCCAGGTTACTGAAATCTTCAATTATGGCACCCCTGGCAATGAGACCTGCTCCTGCATTGATCCTGGCCAGGATGGAATCGTTCATTGGGCCGAATCCCTGTATTCCCAAAACCTTGCGGCTTGTTTTGTCAAAGACCATTTGCAGCATGATAACTGCCTGGGTAGGGAAAAAATGGGCCCTGTCTGATTGGGCTGTAATGGCTACCGCAGCATCAAAATCCAGAGCTTTGGCAGAGGAGTAACTTAAGCCGGTGCCGCCAATGCAGCATTCAAATGCCTTCATGATAAAACTGCCCACCCAGCCTTCAAACTGTGACGGTATGCCCGCAATATTGTCGGCGGCAACCCTTCCCTGACGGTTGGCAAGAGAGCCCATGGGAGCTATGTTTTTCATGCCGCTCACCTGGTTGAGTATTTCAACACAGTCGCCGGCGCCATAGATATCAGGATCTGACGTCTGCATACTGTTATTCACTTCAATGCCGCCCTGACTGGAAACCTTTAATCCGGCCTCTTTGGCAAGTTCGCTGCGGGGTCGTACGCCGACAGACATAATGACCAGGTCAGCGTCAATGGCCCGTTTCGGAGTAATTACTCTGCACACCCTGCCTGTATCATCAGATTCCAGGCCAGTAGCTGATTCGCCTGTAAAAACGGTAACGTTATTATCCCTGAGGTGTTTTGCAAGCATTCCGGCAAACGCAGGGTCAACAATTCGGGGAAGCAGCTGGTCCATATATTCCAGGACTGTGGTTTCAATACCCCATAAATCAGTCAGCGACTCAGCCATTTCCAGGCCAATGGCACCACCACCGATAACTACCGCTTTTGAGACCTTGCCATGGATTAGATCATTTTTTATGGCCATAGCGCGGTGCATATCATTGACAAAATAAACCCCCTGCAGGTCAGCACCGGGGATTTTCAATCGGTTAGGGATACTTCCTGTGGCAAGTACGAGTTTGTCATAGGGCAGGTTTTTTTTCTCGCCTGTATCAAGATTTTCCACCGCCACTGTTTTAGCCTTTCGGTCAATGGCAAGTGCCTTGGTCCGGGTCAGCATTGATACACCCTTGGCATCATGGAAGAAATTTTCATCCCGCACAGCATGAAAGCTGGTGGTGCGTAATTCCTTTTCATCAGAAACCTCTCCTGAAACAAAATATGGAATCCCGCATCCGCCGTAGGAAATGATACTATCCATGTCAATGATCGTAACCTCGGCATCCGGCATAAGGCGCTTGAGTCGGCACGCAGTTTTGGGCCCTGCTGCCACACCGCCTATAATAAGTATTTTTTTACCCATTATATATGTCCTTTTTAACTGTTAGTAGCAAAACATTCGCTGGGAATACACAAAGATAATGTAACTGCAAATTTGAAAATTTATAACCTGAGAAAAGTATAGCGAAAGTCTGCTGATGTCAAATGATTCACACTAACTATTTGGAGGGGGAAAATAACTGTTTCCCACTTTGTGGCAGTACTGTTCTGAAAGATATGGGGTATGGTGATTCTTTTGGAGGAAGAAATTGGGGCTGAAAGTGTAAAAAAGCCCCTGCTACATTGATAGGCAGGGGCTCAGGAATCGAAAATTATTTTTTCGAAGAACAGGCGCAGCCGCAGCCGGAAGATTTTTTCTCTTCCTGCTTCTGCATGGTACCTGGTTCAGCGCATTCCGGGCATTTCTTTGGTTTACATCTTCCTTCCTTGGTGGCGCCACATTTCTCACATTTAAATTCAGCCATTTTATTCTCCTTTGATAGAATTAATCTTCAAATATTATTAAACGAAAGCAGTATCGTTGCAAACGAAGTGCAAATGTTACTGGGGTACAATAATAACCATGTAAATGGATTCTGTCAGCCATTTGATAATTATTCTTGGGTAAAAATATTCTGCAGATTGTTAGAAAGAGTTTTTGTGCTTATAGTCTAATAAAATTGATAATAGTTAACTGATTTAATTAAAAGAGAAAATCATGTATGAACTGCGGAAAAAAACTCTCGCTGTAAAAGGTATGACCTGTGCTTCCTGTGCTGCCCGCATTGAAAAAGTGCTATCAACTCAGGATGGTATTCAATCTGCTTCCGTAAATCTGGCTGCAGAAATCCTGGACGTGGAATGGGATGATTCAACACTCTCTCTTGAAGATATTTCAGAAAGGGTTTCAGGTCTTGGTTTTGAGCTTATGCTGCCAAGCAGCGAAGTAACACTTGCCCTGGAGCTTACCGGGATGACCTGTGCTTCCTGTTCGGCGAGAATAGAAAAGGTTGTGAGTGGACTTGATGGTATCCACTCCATGCAGGTGAACCTGGCTACCGAGACTGGAGTGGTTGTATTTGATTCAGAAATTATCAGTAAGCGCAGGATACTGGAAACCATTGCCGGTTTGGGATTTAAAGCTGAACCGATGACAGCAACAGATGAAAATTCATTGGCAAAGCAGCAGCGGGAAACCAGAGAAAAATTAACCAGGATGAAGAGGGAGCTTATTCCTGCATTCGTCTTTGCATTAATGCTTCTTATCCTCTCTATGGGTGAAATGCTCGGTCTGCCTTTGCCGAAATTTCTTGATCCCCAACATGCACCTTTTAATTTTGGTCTGGTGCAATTTCTGCTGGTATTGCCGGTAATGTGGTCTGGCCGCCGTTTTTATCTCATTGGTTTTCCTGCCCTGATCAGAAAATCCCCTAACATGGATTCACTCATTGCAGTTGGTACCGGTGCTGCATTTACCTATTCAACCTGGAATCTCATTGAAATCTTTTTGGGTATCGATCCAATGGTAAGGGCAATGGACCTGTATTTTGAGTCCGCAGCCGTTCTTATCGCTTTGGTTTCATTGGGCAAATATCTTGAGGTACGGTCCAAAGCAAAAACATCAGATGCAATCAGTCAGCTTATGGAACTCACTCCTGACGATGCAATCCTTATCAAAAATCCAGGAGCAGAAAATGAGGAACAGGTTCCTATACTTGTTTCAGATATTGAAACAGGGGATCTGATCCTGGTGAAACCTGGCGAGAGAATTTCGGTAGACGGCCAGGTAACGAAGGGTCGATCAAGTGTGGATGAATCCATGCTGACAGGCGAGAGCCTGCCGGTCAGCAAAGAAGAGGGTGACAAGGTTATTGGCGGCACCCTGAATAAGAACGGTATGCTGCGCGTGATGGCAGAACGCGTCGGAAAGGATACCGTACTGGCGCGTATAATAAAAATGGTGCGGGATGCCCAGGGGTCCAAGGCTCCCATAGCTAACCTGGCAGATAGAATTAGCCTTTATTTTGTTCCAACAGTAATGGTGATAGCAATACTGTCAGGGTTAGCCTGGTATTTTATTGGTGGTGCATCTTTTCCCTTTGCTCTGCGGATTTTTATCGCTGTACTTGTTATCGCCTGTCCCTGCGCCATGGGGTTGGCAACCCCCACGTCGATAATGGTTGGTACTGGCCGGGGGGCACAGCTTGGCATCTTGATAAAAGGTGGTGAAGCGTTGGAAATGGCCCAGGGAATCAATGCCCTGGTCTTTGATAAAACAGGAACTTTGACATACGGTAAACCCGAGTTGACCGATTTTGAACTGGTACATGAGGGGACGTCTGAAGATGATCTTCTTGCCCTTGTTGCGAGCGCTGAAAGTGTATCTGAACACCCTCTGGCAGAGGCAATTATCCAGAAAGCCCAGGAAAAGAAGATCCAGATAAGGGAACCGGATTCATTTGAGGCGATTCTTGGCAAAGGTATTAAGGCGACAATGGGTGATAAAAACCTTCTTCTTGGCAACAGAGAGTTTATCCGGGAGAATATAAAAATTTTTGATAATTTGAAAGTTGATAGCAGGGCAGCTGAATTTGCAGCCTCTGGGAAAACAGTTCTTTTTCTCGCAGTAAATGGAGAAATGGCAGCATTACTTGCCATAGCCGACCAGATGAAGCCTGAAACCCCGCAGACAATCAGCAGGCTGAAAAAAATGGGAATTAAGGTTTTCATGCTTACCGGGGATAATGAAATTACTGCCAGGGCGATAGCTTCCCAGGCGGGTATTGAAGAGGTTTTTGCCGAAGTGCTGCCGGAATTTAAGGCAGAGAAGGTAGCAGAACTGCAGTCCAGGGGAATGAAGGTAGGTATGGTTGGCGATGGAATTAATGATGCTCCGGCTCTGGCAAAGGCTGATGTCGGTATAGCCATGGGCACCGGCATTGATGTAGCCGTGGAATCAGGAGATATCGTGCTAATGAAGGGAGAACTCGGAGGAGTGCTTACAGCTCTGGCTCTCAGTAGAGCGACCATGCGAAACATTAAACAGAATCTCTTCTGGGCCTTTGCCTATAACGTGGTAGGTATCCCGGTTGCTGCAGGTTTGTTGTATATCTTCGGAGGGCCCACGTTGAATCCGATGATTGCCGGTGGTGCCATGGCAATGAGTTCGGTGTCGGTTGTGACTAATGCCTTAAGGTTGCGATATTTTAAGCCAGAAGGATGAAAATGCAGTACTGGAATATACTGCATGGAATTTTGAGTTTTAAATTATAATGGGGCTTAAGAAGCAAAACATGATAAATTTGTGTTAACCTTCTAATATGTCATTTAAAGATCATATCTCCGCAGGCAATTATACCTATATTTTTGAAAGTGTCCAGAATAAGTATGGTATTTAATTATAGAACTGCAATACAATTCTGATCGTATTGCAGTTTATACTAATCCTTGATCAAGCATGGCATTTACAACCTTTACGAAGCCTGCAATATTGGCACCAGTTACATAATCATCTGGCTTGTTATATTCTTCCGCTGCATTCAGGCATGTCTGGTGGATCGACTTCATTATTATTTTCAGACGGCTGTTTACTTCTTCAACCGGCCAGTTCAAGCGCATGGAATTCTGTGCCATTTCCAGGCCGGATACTGCCACACCTCCTGCATTGGCAGCTTTACCCGGTGCATAAAGTGTCCTGTTGTCAAGAAAGATATCCATAGCTTCCGGGGTGGAGGGCATATTAGCCCCTTCGCATACAACAAATACACCGTTATTGATCATATTTTGCGCATCTTTTTGCTGTATTTCATTCTCAGTGGCAGATGGAAAGGCGCAGTCAGCCTTGTGGTTCCAGAGTGGATTGTGATCCAATGATGGATCTGCAGGTACATAAACAGCAGAAGGATATGTTTCCACATAGCGTTCTATCCTGTCACGCTTTATGTTCTTAAGATGCTTAATAAAGTCAAGCTTTTCGGAATCAATACCCTGTTCATCAAAGATGTAACCGGTTGAGTCGGAAAGGGTCACTACCTTGCCCCCCAGGTGCAATATTTTTTCAGCTGTATATTGGGCAACATTGCCGCTACCCGATACCAGGCAGGTTTTTCCCTCCAGGTTATCATTGCGCTTGGCCAGCATCTCTGCTGTAAAATATACACAGCCATAACCGGTTGCCTCAGGCCTGATGAGGCTGCCGCCCCAATTGAGGCTTTTCCCGGTTAGGACGCCGGTAAATTCGTTTCTTAATTTTTTGTACATGCCGAAAAGATATCCTATTTCTCTGGCACCAACCCCGATATCACCTGCAGGTATATCGGTGTGAGGCCCAATATGTCTGAACAGTTCGCTCATAAAACTTTGGCAGAAGCGCATGATCTCATTGTCTGACTTTCCCTTTGGGTTAAAGTCTGCTCCTCCTTTGCCCCCGCCCATACTAAGGGTCGTCAGGCTGTTCTTGAAAACCTGCTCAAAGGCAAGAAATTTCATGATGCCAAGATTGACCGATGGATGAAAACGTAAGCCACCTTTATAGGGCCCAATAGCGCTGTTCATTTCAACGCGGAAACCGCGATTTACATAGGCCTGCCCTTCGTCATCCATCCACGGGACCCGAAACAGTATGACACGTTCAGGCTCAACGATTCTTTCAAGTACTGCTGCTCTTCGATATTCCGGATTCCGGTCGAGTACAGGTTTTACAGATACCAATACCTCTTTAACAGTCTGGTGGAATTCTTTTTCACCGGGGTCTTTTTCCATGACTCGCTTTGTGAAATCATCCATACGTTTTTCTCCTGTTTATTAAAGCTGATTATTACTGGGGAATATTATTATTTGTCAGGCATTATTTTTTCAAGTATGACGCACTGGGAAGTTTCATTGTCAACTTTTATGAGAAAAGGATTCTGGAGCCGCACATGCCTTAAGTATTTTGTTTCATCTGTTGTCGGTAATGATGCGAGCCATTGCCAGTTGATGAAATCAGGAAGCTTTTCATCGTTTTCCGTCACCGTCAGATACTTGATACCCATAGCCGTAATATTCTGGAAGAAATGGGTGCCCTGGGAGTCTTCTGCCGAGAGTTGGTCATTACGTAATTCGATCATGGCAGCGACACCGGAAATTTCCTCCCATCTCACCGGAATGCCAAGCCATGGGTCAGCGGATCCCCATCTCCCGGGACCAATAAGCAGATAAGGTTTATGTTCTTTGTTGAGTTTGGCATTTATGGAGCTGATCTCAAGGGATATTTTTCTGGTGTCCCTGGTGTTGAATGTCTCCGGTTTCACATAGACAATATCGGCAATCGTATTATTGATTCCATGGCCCAGAGGTTTGCTCGAATAACAGAAGGCATTATCAATATCATTCTGGTTGATTTTTACTTCATACTGTTCCGGCCCGGCGGCCATGGGGCGGATTTGCAGAAAATGGAATGTGCTCTTTTCATCATCCCCGCCCAGATCCACAGCAAATTCAATTTCAATATCACAGCACATGCCCTTGTGACCCAGTTCCAAAAGGTCCTGTAGCAGTTCCGGGAGGGGGATAATCTGATGCTTAAGAATTCTGGCAAAAGTAACAACCTTTGGCCCCTTGGAATAACTGTCCCGAATCGCATGTTCCCCAGGGAAATAAGTGCTTACCACAGTCTGGACCTGTGCTTCATTTTCCGCATCGCTTATTTCCCGCCTCTCCAGGTTTGACTGATGGTAATCAAGTACTTCCGGATATCCTTTCATACGAAGCGCATAAAATGACTGTTGGGAGTTGGAAAGTGTTTCGTCGACGTTTGCAAATTGGGGCAGGTTTTGTGGATACCGTGGAGAGAAGAGAAGGCATTTTTCGCCCTCGACTACGGTTTTGCCAAATCCCAGGGCGATTTGAGCGATACCGTCATCTGCTTTCATTTTGCCCACGGGATAATAATTGTATGATTTTGTTACCCCTGAGATTGCAGGATAGAGATAGTCCCCTTCCTGTTTTCCTGCCAGAATCTGAATTATGACACCCATACTGTCCTGGCTGGCTGAATGCTTGTCTTTTTCAATGGAGAAAGCCCGGGGACCTGCAAAAAAAGTTGAACCGTATACCAGTTTTATTGCCTTAACCAGTTGATGAAGACGGACAGTATCATCTTCATGATTATTAGGCAGCATGTACGTTTCAAAAAGTCCTGCAAATGGCTTAAATAAGGCATCTTCAAGCAGGCTTGAGGAACGGACGCCCAGGGGCTTATGAACCTGCTGCAGAAAAGCAGCCAGTTGTTTTTCTAGCCGGGCCGGAAAAACAGCTTCCAGAAAAAGGGTTGCGATCTCAGTATCGCTTTTATTGTCAAAATCAATGAAGAGATTATTCTCCTCCATAAATGCATGGAATCCCTCTGTGGTTATTACAAGAGTGGGGGGGATTGCAATGTCGAATTGGGGGTATTTTTTATGTAACCACTTGTTTTTATGGAGTTGTGCGGACATGAAGGCAAGCCCCAGGGCTTTGCCCCCCATTGAGCCGTGCCCGATTTTTACGAACTGCATAACATCAGCTTCAAAATCTTGTTCGGCAAAATGAGCAACAACCCCTTCCTCTCTTAACCTTCGCAGGGCATGAACCTGACCGATGAGGGCCTGGCGTAGCTTGTCAACATTTTTAAACTCCTGCATCCGGCTCTCCAGCAACCGGGAGGCAAGGCCTATTTCTGACCTGGCCAGGACCCAGTTTGCAAAATGATTCTTTCCTGCATGAAACAAAAGAGATTCATCCGGGATTGTAGCCAGTTTTTTTTCAAAGGAGTGCAGGTTGGATGCCCGGTCAATTTCTCTGCCGTCCTCCATATGGAAGACAAAGTCGCCGAAGCCAAGATGATCAAGAAAAAAAGAATGGATTTCCTCTTCAAGGGTGTTGGAGTTTTTATTGACAAAGCTTGCCGGGATTGATTCGGCTTTTTGAACATTGCTTGATTCGGAGCTTAAAAGCAGCAGCGGTAAATCCGGTATTTCCGCTCGAATGTGGGATAGGAGTTCTACTCCAGCCTGGTCATCAAGTGTACCATTTTTTGGAAAACGGGTATCTGAGAAGATGCCGAAAATGTAATCCTTGTACCTGTGATAGAGGTCCATTGCCTCTTCGAAGCTCTTTGCTACCAGTATTTTGGGCCGGGCACGCATTTTTAACAAACGGTGTTCTTCGTTGAGACTTTCATTTAATACTGCCTGGGTCTGGGCCACAACTTCCTTGTAGAGCAGGGGCAGGAAGAAAGATTTGTACAGGGGGGAATCCTCCACCAGTATCAGGACACGCACCATGGCAAGGGAGGTGTCCCATTCAACATTGTAATGGTCTTCTATGTTTTTTATGAGTGCCAGGAGCAAAGCCGGATCTGCAGACCAGATATAAAAGTTGTCTATTCCCGCAAGTTCATTCTTATCAAGATAGGGAGCGATCGATTTCAGGTTGTGGGCTAAAAGTATGACAGGCAGGTTTGGACAGATTTCTTTTATCTTAAGGCCCAATGCATTACTGTCAATTTCGCCGATCTGCGGCAGGGTAATAACCAGGTCAAACTTTTTGTAACGCACCAGTTCAAGGGCTTCATCGGCAATGGCGACACTGGTCAATCGCGGAGGCTGGCTCAGGTTCAGCCCCTTGTATTCATTGATGATCCTGGTGGAGAGGCTGGTGTCCTCTTCCATGATAAAGGCGTCATACGGGCTCAACACAAGAAGGATTTCCCGTATTTTGTGTGCCATCAGCTCGTGAAAGACTTTGAAACTGCTGTCCAGATCGTCAATCAATAAACGAATGTCAGGCTCCATCAGCTTCCATCCTTAAGCGTTTTAGAATATCAAATCTCGTCTTCTTCGTCAGGAATGATGGAACGGGGAAGAGAGTCCATGTCAAATTTTTCAGCGGCTCTGATGCCTGCATGCAAAGCTTTGCTGTTCATCTTTTTGGTGCCTTTGGGAACCCTGGCAGCAAGGGCCGCCTCAAGGCTCTTTATTGACAGAAGAGGACAGAGATATCCCAGGACACCCAGGGCAACAATATTGGCAACCAGATCTTTACCTGCCACTTCTCTGGCAATTTCTGTAAAAGGCAATCCGACAACACGGCTGGTGGGTATCTGCTCGACCAGGCCGGAGTCCACCAACAGCAAGCCGTTGGGTTTGAAATCAAAACAGTAAGTGTCACAGGAGGCCTGGTTCATGGACAGCATCATGTCAAGCTGGACTGCCTTAGGATAATCAATTTGTTTGCTGCTGATAACAACCTCTGCCTTGCATTTGCCGCCGCGAGCTTCAGGGCCGTAACTTTGGGTCTGGCTTACATGGTATCCCTCAAAGATACCTGCCGCTTCTGCGAGTATTATGGAAGCCAGAATAATTCCCTGGCCGCCGGAACCGCTCAATCGTATCTCGAAACGATCAATATCCATAATGCTACTTCCTTTGGGCCATTTGCCTTATCTTCTGATATTCCGCAATGTAATCCGGTTTATTAACATCTGCCAGAATACCTATGGTGAAATTGTCATCCAGGGAATCAGGCGGCATGCTTGAGCCGGTGTCCTTGGAAACGGCGTGTTCTTTAAACCAGTTGAGCATGGTGACAGGGTCACCCATCTTATTGAGCCTGCCGAATTGCACATGGCAGTTCGACATTATTTCCACAACACTGAAACCGTTTTTGCGAATACCCTTCTCAATGAGTTTATCAAGCTGTGCTGCATGATAAACAGTTCCACGGGCGACGAAACTTGCTCCGGCAGCAACGGCGAGTTCGGCTATTGAAAAGGCATGTTCGATATTGGTAAATGAGGAAGTGGTTGAGTTCGCTCCGTAAGGTGTAGTTGGAGAGGCCTGGCCTCCGGTCATGCCATATATCTGGTTATTAATGATGATAGCGGTAAGATCCAGGTTACGCCTGGCCGCATGAATAAAGTGATTCCCTCCGATAGCAGTGGCG
>Ga0224507_10000839_pt1 | contig 12158 bp, 8 predicted proteins | sample SF_Jan12_sed_USG_3_FD_170159 | JGI IMG/M metagenome (GOLD analysis project Ga0224507, IMG submission 170159) | Sediment microbial communities from San Francisco Bay, California, United States - SF_Jan12_sed_USGS_13 | ecosystem: Environmental > Aquatic > Marine > Sediment | place: USA: California...
CTCTGAAAAATTCCAAAAAATAATTTAAAAATGAAAAAAAATAAAAAATTCGCTCGACCTAAAAAATTCATACCCCAGGGTATCCTCTCTTGCTACGCAATTCACCTTATCTTTTTGCGAACTTTTCCCTTAAAATACATTTTAATAACTTGTTATCAAAATGTATTTATGCGGAAAAATTTCATCAAAAATATTAGAATTTTTTTAGCGGTCGAATTTTTCAGAGGCCCCTATAGAAAAAGATAGAAAAAGAAAAATTTTGCCAATAAATGTAATAACGAGATTTAATTAAAATTTAATAAATGAAGATTTGTTTTCTAGACTTAGAAACGACGGGGTTTGACCCGAAAAAAGACTCTATAATTGAAATCGCGTTTTTAATACGCGATGAAAGAGGGGAGATTATAGAAAAGTATGATGAAGTGATAATTCCTGATAAGTCTGAATTAACTCCTTTTGTATCTAATTTGACGGGGATTTCTGCAGAGGAAATAGCCGGAAGTACTTTGAATTTTGTTGATATAAAAGATAAGATTCAAGATTTAATTGGAGATGCGGTTATTATTGGACACAATATTGATTTTGATATTAAATTTTTGATTGCCAATGGTGTTGATGTTTCTGGAAATAAACGAATTGATACGCATGAATTATCTCGGATTTTATTACCTCAAGAAGAAAGTTTTGCGTTAGAAGTATTGGCGGAAAAGTATGGTTTTGTTCATGCTGATGCACACCGGGCGATGTCAGATGTGGAAGCGAATATTGAACTTTATGATTTCTTAGTGGATAAGATTGGGAAATTGCCAACGGAGTTTTTCGGCGAAATTAGAGAGTTTTTAGAAACGAAGACTGATTGGTTTGCGAAAGATCTTTTTTTTAAGGCAAGTGGGCAAGCTGATAACAACAGATCAACTGATCAACAGAACAATCGATCAATTAAGGAGAATTATCAATCTCAGATTTCAGATCTCAATGTTGATTTTAGTGAAAATAGAAATTACTTTTTTCGGGCGGGGAATTCTGTGAGAGTGGCGGATTTTCAGCGGGCGATTTGTGAAAAAGCTGAAGATGAAAAGTTTCTCATTATTACGCCAAAGTTGGATTTTTATAAGGGTATTGAGAAGTTTGCGACCCCAGAAGTTTTGTTTGATGCGTCGAAATTGGCGGAGTTTTCTGATAGTCGTGAGAAGTTAGATAACGGGGAGACGACGTTTTTTTTGAAGTGTAAACATCGGGCATTTTTAGGGCATCGAGGGCTTCATTATTTTGATTTATTTTTTAAAGAACGAACCTTGTGGAACGAACTTTGTGCTGATGAAGATTCTGAAATTTTTATGGATTCTGTGAGCAAACGTAAAGATGAGAAGGTTTTGACGCTGACTCCTGCGGCGTTTTTTCGGTTCCGAGATTTAGATCTTTTCAAAGGACGAACTTTAATAATTGATGAAGCGGAGATTTTTGCGGAGCAGTTGTTATTTGCCCCCTCAAAAGAGTTCCCGTTGCAGAAATTTTTGGACAACAAATCAGATGATGTTTCGGTACCGGCACACTTTTTTGTATCTAGTTTTTGTCGGGATGTTATTGAAAAGAAACTGTCTCATGCCATCATGCCGTTTCCACAGAAGTTGCTTTTTGGGGATAACGAGTTTTATCCAGAGTTTGCCGAACAACTTTTGGCACTTGGGGATGATGAAGTTTTGAAAAATGCGGCAGATATTTTGAATCCAGAAACTAAAGATCATAAAATTGTGCGATGGCTTCGATATTTTCCAGATAATGGGAATCTTATTTTTGGAAAGTGGAGTCCTGATGACTGGAGGGATATGAAAGGTTCAATTGAATCTAGTTTTCCCAAAAAGATGTTTTTTAATCGGTCAGAATTATCATCTGCGTTTTTGCGGATATTTCTGGGGATTGATCCAGATGCAGTGGAAAATAGAGGTGAGGTTGATGAGTTTTTTCCAAATAGAGTTGTGCCAAAGTTCGAAGTTCCAGCAGGTCTAAAATCAGCCAGTTCAGGTGAATATTTGGATTTTTGTGCAGAAAAAGTATTAGAAATTGCTAAAGAAGGAGTGCCGTTAGCGGTGAATTTTTCGTCTTTGGATACATTGAGAAACACTTTGACTCGGGCAATCGAATTGCCTGGAATGGATAAGTTTCTTTTGAAAGGAGAAAAGGCGTCTGGGGGAGACGGAAAGGTTTTGTCGATGATAAAAGGGCAAAAGGATTTGGTTCTTTTTTACCAAAAGTTAGTTCGTCCAGAACTTGAAGATTTAAATTTTAAAACAGTTGTAATCCAAAAGTTTCCGTTTAATCCACCTCATCCGCTACTAGAAAAGATGGAAAAAGTTTTGGACGGTTCGAATCTTAGTTTTTGGAACATTTGGGTGATTCCGCAGGTGGCTGCGAATTTGTCGCGAAGGATTTCGTCGTTTTCTTCGGCAGAAAAGATAATCTTTATTGATCCGCGAGAAAATACGGGGTGGGGGAAGAATATTTTGAAGTCGGCGGGGTTGCAATGATTAATGAACAATGAGTAATGAGCAATGATGGATTTTTAAGTTTTGTCTTTTTATTTTTCATAAACGAAAATGCTTAGTCTTCCTGATTGGTATTTTTGTTTTGGATCTAGTCCTGAAATTGGGAAGCCGTGGGAGATTATTTTTGTGCCTGGTTTTAGTTCTGACCATTTTTTAGTGTGAAATTTGTCCATGATTGAGGGCCAGAGGTAGCAGAAAATTATGTCGGCATCAGAGATGTCGGCTTGGAAGAAGTCTTCGCATTTAAACTGGATTTTTGATTTGGTTAGCTTGGCTTTTAGTTGTGAGTACCAGATTGCTGGACGAACTATTTCGTAGCCGGTAAATTTGTTTTTGGGGAACTTTTTTTCTGTTTCGAAAAGGATAATGCCTGTACCACAGCCCAGATCGTAGATGTTTTGGTTTTCTGATAGTTCTGCCAGTTCGATCATTTTCTTTGCTATACGTTTGCCGGATGAAACTAGTGGTACATTGCAGATCAGTAGTTTCCAGATCATGTAGGTGGCTAAAGCAGAAACTGTAATGACGATGAGGAGGGCGAGAGAGAGGGTGAATAGTTCCATGTTTTTTTGTTAGTCAAAAAGTTTAAAAGTCAAAGAGTCAAAAAGTTATTAATTTAGTATTACTGTTTCCCAAACGTTTGCCAGAATTCCATGTCGGCGTTGTGTGTTGGGTTGGGGAGGACTGGGAATTCTAGGTTTTGGATGGCTTCGTTGGCGGTTTTTAGTTCTTCGATGACTTTTTCACGGTCTTCGGGAGTTATTTTTAAGACTTTGGTTTCGATTTTTCCGTTTGAGGCTGGGGTGAGGAATTCTATGGCACAGTCTGATATTTGCCAAGGCGTTTTGGCTTGGCGAGCTAAGAGATCGTAAAAAACTAGTTGTCGCCAGTAGGGGGTGTTTTTGGTTAGATGTTTTGGTTTTCCTGATTTGTAATCGATGATTCTGGCGGTTGTTTTTTTATCGTCCAAAAATTCAACTTTATCGACTTTTCCTGTGATACGGATGTTGTCGATAACTGGATTGTTTTTGCCTAGATCGAGTTCCAGTTCGGTGTTTTCTGTAAAGGTGTTTTTTTTGTTTTCAAAGTAGTTTCGTAAAATTTCCAAACCGTGGCTGTGCAGTTTTTTGAATTCGGATTGTTCTAGGTTTTGTCCGGTTAGAGAGTGGGTAAATTCTTTTTCTAAAACTGAAAGGTTATTAAAATCTTTTTTTTGAAAGAATCTTTCAAGGGATGAGTGTAATGCTGTTCCCAGTGCCATAGCTGGAACTGGGCGGCGGGGGAATTTGTAGAGGTTTTGGAACAGGAATTTTCTTGGGCAGTCTAGGTATTTTTGTAAACTGGAGGCTGACCAGACGAAGTTTTTTACTTTTTCCCCTAAAATTTCTTTTTCTTCTTCGGTGAGTAAAAATTCTTTTTCGCCAGACAGGAAAATTGGTAGAAGTTTTTGAACTTCTTCTTCGATTTCGTCGGTTGGAAGGGTTTGAGTTAGTTTTTCTGGGATTTCGTGCCAGAATTGTGAAGGGTTTTTGTCTCGACCGGCGGTGTCAGTGTGGGAGTATGACAGATAAACTTCTTTTCTCGCTCGAGTGAGGGAAACGAAGAATAATCTTCGTTCGTCTTCGTTCGCATCGTGTGTTTCGTGGAAAATTACAGGAAGTGGAATTCCCCCAAAAGCTCGATTGTTTCCCCATTTTCGGTCTTCAAATCCGGGGATAAAGACTAGGTCAAACTCGCGTCCTTTTGATCCGTGGGCGGTTAAAATGTTTACGGCTCGGCGATCTGCTGGTAGTTCGTCGGGACGGATGGGGAGTTCGAGTTGTTTGTAGAGGTTTATTATTTCTAAGATTTCAGATAAAGTCTCGCATTTTTGGTCGCGGATAAAGTCGAAAAATTTTCGTATTTTAGCGAAGTTTTCAGTTAAATTTTGTTCACTCATAAATTTGGCAAAATCTGATTCGTAGAAGAGTTTTTCGGCTAAAACTCCTGGTCGGCAATGAAAAAAGTTTTTGCTAGCGTTAGCGAAAAAGTCTATGAAGTTTTTTAATTCAGGATCTTCGGCTGATTTTTCTAGCAGAAACGCCATTTTTGATTTTTTCTTGTTTTGGTTGGAGTCCAAAGAAATTTGTAAGATTTTTTCTGCTGAAATATTCCAGAATGGGGCGTGGAGAACTTCGAATGTTTTTTCGTCGTTGGTTGGGGTGTTGAAGACTTCTAGCATTGCGATTAAAATTCTCACGTATTCGTCGTCGAAGATGTTTTGAAAAATCTGTGCAGCGACAGGGATTCCGAATTTTGGAAGTTCTTTAGCGAGGGTTTTTATTTCGGCGTTTTTTCTGACCAAGATAGCTATTTCGTTGGGAGGAGTACCGTTAGAGAGAGCTTCTTTTATTTTGTGAACCATGAAGTTGATTTCCGCGTAGGTTGAGCCGAACTCTATTTTGAAGATGTCTCCGGCGAAGTTTTTGTTTTCTCCCGCGGCGGTCAAAGATTTTTCGGGGTCAATTCGTTCGAGGTTTTTTGCCACTGAAGCAAAGGCGGCGTCCAAAATATTTTGTGCAGAACGATAGTTTTGTTTAAGTGAAACTTCTAAACGGGTAGGGAATTTGCGGCAAAACTCGTGGATGTTTTCTACAGACGCTCCTTGGAATCGGTAGATTGATTGGTCGTCGTCTCCGACGGCTAGCAAGTTTGGGGAGTCGTCGAAACTAGTAAGTGCCCAGAGTATTTCGTTTTGAGCGTTGTTGGTGTCTTGGTATTCGTCGACGAGGATAAACTGGAACTGTTCTTGGAGGTCGGCACGGAGTCCTTCGTTTTTTTTCAATTCGTCGACTACCCACATGATTTGGTCGTCGAAGTCGAAGGCTTTGTGGCTTCTTAGCTTATCTTCGTAAACTTCCCAAAAATCAGCCAGTTCTGTCATTTTATTAACTTTGTGGTCTATTTTTTCTTGGGCGGATGGTTTCATGTCGCCGGGTTGGTATTTACCGGTTTTTCGTTTGTAAAAATTAGATGGATCTTCTTCCAGTCTCTTTTTTTCTTCGGGGATCATGTCTCGTAGGTTTTGTGGTGAGACGTTTTCTCGTTTTAGTTTAGAAACTGTCATAAAGAAATCCGTTCGTGCCATAAATGGATCAAAAACGTGTCCGAAGTGGTTCCATTTTTTGGATTCTACGGTGTCTTTGAATGCCAGAGCTTTTTGCAAATCGTCGGCGATTTCTCGGTTTTCTCGGCGTTTTTCAAAGGCTCGTGGGTAGTTTTCCATAACCGTTTCACAGAATCCGTGAAAGGTTGAAATTTTTAGTTTATAAGCGGCTGGTCCGATACGAGATTGTAGGCGGTTTCGCATTTCGACGGCGGCAGCGTTGGTAAAAGTTAAACACAGAATGTTTTCTGGATCAGTATCGGTTTCGTTCAAAATCTGAGAAATTCTGGTTGTCAGTAGATGTGTTTTTCCTGTTCCGGGACCAGCGATTACTAAAACGGGACCGTAGATTTGCTCGACGGCTTTTCGTTGTTCGGGGTTGAGGGAGGCGAGGAGGTCTTTTTTCATGTGGTTTTATGATAGTGTAAAAAATGGAGAGGTAAAGGAGGTGTTTTTTCAATGATCAATGAATAATGAGTAATGAGCAATGATGGAAATAAAAATAATATCGAAGGATTCTTCGTTGTACCTTCATCCTTCGGCGGACACGCCTCTGAATGACATTGTTTTTTTGTTTTATGGCAATAAAAGATAAATCTGATAGAGTTTCTGTAATGAAAAAATTAGTTTTGGTGTTGGCGTTCTTTTTGTTCGGGTGTGGAGAAGTTGCAGATGAAAAAAACGCAATTGTCGAAATTGGCGATCAAGAGTTTATGGTTGAGATTGCGGATACTCCAGAACTTCGAAAAGATGGTTTTATGTTTAGAGAAAGTTTACCAGTGGATGAAGGAATGCTTTTTGTTTTTGAATCGGAAAGTTTGAGAAAGTTTTGGATGAAGAATGTGAATTTTGATTTGGATGCGGTTTTTATTTCTGAAAATTTAAAAGTTGTAGATGTGAAAAAGATGGTTATTTGCGAAAAAGATCCTTGTGAAGTTTATGAGTCGGGTGTGCCAGCGAAGTATGTGTTAGAGGTTGTAGGAGGCGTTTTTGAGGGAGAGATTGGGGATGAGGTTAGTCTCTCAAATCTCTAATAAAGTCTTTAGCAGGAAGAGTACAGTGTTTAGCGAAGTTTATGCCGAATCCTTTTTTTTCTAGTTCTCGGAAGAAATCAAAAATAAAATCTTTTCTGAATTTTTCTATGAATTTGGATGGAGCGTTTGTTTCTTTCGAAGAATCCCATAATTTTCGCCAAGCTTCGGTTAGGGCACCATCTTCCCAGTTTGCTTTGGAATCCAAAAATCCTGTTTTTATTAGAAAATGACTTCTGATTATAGCTTGTATTTCGGGATTGTGTATGGGGGATTTCCCATTTGGACAACTGTTTGTACCGTTTGTTAGGTGGTAGGCGGTTGAAAATATTCTAAGTAAAAGGTATTTTTGAATTCTTGGTTCATGAAGGGCTTCAAAAACTTTTCTATAGGATTCTGAATTAAATGATATAACTTGGTTTTCTTTGCCCTCTTGGCAGAAGTCAATTTTGTCTCGTCTGGTAACTACCTCTATATTTAATAATTCAGGGTCACAATTTTCATCCATTTCAAGTAACTCTTTTGCGGAGTATTTTCCTTTTTTTGTGCCGCAAAACTCTCCGAGGTCGGTATAAAGTGCAAAGTTTGCTGTTCCATCTTTCAACTCACTTATTAGACTTTCTCTTCTATTTCTACTTAGTTTTACTGTTTCTGTATTTTGAGAAACGATATTTTCTTTTCCTGTAAAAACTATGAAATCAGAGAGAACTCCAATGTTTGTTAAAATTTTTCGACCGATATCTAGAGCGAAATTATTCCAATGTTTTGGAAATGTATCATCTTTTGTTTTAACAATTATTTCTCCAGATTCTCCGAATTTTGCCCAAACGACAATCCTTTTATTGTCATTATTGGAATTTGAATTTTAAAGGGTTGAGGAAATGTTTTTGATTGTTTGTCTATAGATAGGATGATGCCAGCTTTTTTTTGCAATTCGTCTTTAAGTATTTTTAGGCGATTGAAGTAACCTTCTTTGTTACTTTCCCATATTAGTTCCCACCAATATCCTGTTTTATTGTTTCTTTCTCGGTACCACCCTTTTTTTGATGTATCTGGTTGACGACTCGCTCGATTAAATTTTCGTTGATTTTGTATTAGTTCTGCGGAACATTCATTTCTTTTTAACTGAGATCGCCATTTGTTTATCTCTGATTGTTCTTCATCTATTGTTTTTTTCTTAATAAGTAGTTTTTTATAAATGTTATTTATAAAGGTCTCTAAATCTTCACTTTCGGTATCGTGTTTTAGGTCTATAGAAAGACGGTTTTCTTTGAAAGAAATGTAGGCTAGGTGTTCTTCTATGTATGTTATGTCTTCTTTGGTGATAACGTCGAGTAAATCATCAATGGAAATATTTACACTGATTCTGTCTTCTTCTAAATCAGCATTTTCTAACAGTGGACCAAAATGTTCTAATGCCATTTGTAGAAGCTCTTCATGTTCTTGCCTTTCGTCGAGAGAGGCTTTTTTTGGAGGGGATGTGATAAAAGCAACATCTGCGGAGGTTTTCCCTATTTTTGTATGTATGGCAACAGGAGGTGTTTTTTCCGGTGGTTCCCAGGGGGCGGTAGTATCAGGTTTTTTCTTAATTATTTTAGAAATGTTGATTTTAATTTCAGGGTATTCTGTGTTGGGGGAATTTTCATTTGGGGCAAAACGAAAACATAAAGTATTCTCTTTATTTCTCTTTAAACTACCAGGATAAGAAAATTTACCGTTTTTATCTGGTTTTATTTCAAATCGATTAGGGGCTTTGCAGACTCTCCCCCAGAGTGAAACATTTTCATTTTTGTTTTGTGCTTCAGGTAAATTTTTTATGTTGAAAGTTAATCTTTCTGAATCGAGTAGTTTAATGTTAGGAGTTATAAATGGTTCTTTTTCTGGTTTACTGGTTTTGTTTGGAGTTTGTGGAGTTGCTGTGGGAGTTAGTTTTTTTGGGGGCTGGATTGTTTTTCTTGTTTTTCGTGAAGTTGTTTTTTTTTGTTTTTTTATACGGAAGTAGGCTTGAGGATTTTCAAATATTTTTTCAATGTAAGCGGGGATTGATGTCCTTTTGTTGCTTTTTTCCCAGGTTGATAAAAAGCTGAAAATAGCGGGTAAGGTGGAGGAATGCTCGTCAAGTATGGTTATGTTTTTTCCACACCAGTCTTTGAAAAATTTCCAAAAAGCGGATCCTCCTAGGAGATTTGTAAAAAATATTGCTGATTGAGATTCTCGAAAAAGAAGGTAGTTGAACGACATAAAACAAAACTTTTTTTCATGTTCATTTAAAAGTTGGGGATAAAGACTAATTAGTCTAATAGCTAACATGTAATGATTTTTAACAAATTCTTTTTTGTCTTGTGGGAATTCCTCATTGATAAGATCTCTGATTTTTTTTTTGTTTTGTTGTTCTAAAATTTCACCTAAAGAGTCTAATTCATCATTATTTTTTTTTATTATTTTAGGGCTAAAAAGCATATCATTACATATAACGGGAGATTTAACTGTTAAACTGTAAATTATTTCCCAAGCTTTGAATACACGTTCTCTGTTGTTTAAAAGTGTTTCTCGACTTAGAAAGATTTTTAGAAATGTTTTTTTAAATTCAAGTAAAATTAAGATAATGTTGCGTTCAAGAGTTAGATCTGCATCATTGGTGAAATGTTCCATTATGATTGCCAAGTCATTGACGGAGATGGGATTTTGGGACTCTGGGTTTAGAACAAATTCAGAATAGTTATCTGAATTTTTGTTAAGTTTAGGTGGGGATAAATTAAAATATTTTATTAATTGACGAGTTAACTTTGGATCATTTAGTATTGTATCAGGATCTGAAATTATAGTTCCTTTTTTTATAATTGCTGCCCCACAGTCGGATTGTATTTTTTGTATTAAAAATTTTTTTAGTGCTTCCATTTTTTCGGTAGCTAACTCTTGTTTTTCGAGGAAATCGTCATAATCAATTCCTAGTTGTTTGGCTACAACTTTAGGATCCTTTAGGAGAGGTTTTATATATTCTGCTATTTTTGTTCCCTTTTTTATAGGTTTTAATTCTTTGATTTCGATACCAGTTCTTAAGTTCTTCATTACTAGTGCAAATTTAAATATTTAAGAGGATATGTCAAGTTTTTTGATAAACTGGGGCTTTTTGGCTTCCAATCTTGACAAAAGCAAAAAAAAGAATATAAGCTTGCCATTATAAATAAGGAAAAATGGAAGATCATTTGTTTTTATTCAATGCTATTGCGATTTTTTCAAGTTTAACGTTTGCTATCGTTATTCATGCGGTTTGTAAATGGGCGAAAGTTTCTTTTCCAGTTGGGCTTTTGGTTGGAGGATTTTTTGGAGCTTATGCTATTCAGAATTTTGGCTGGTCGCTTTTTGATAATTTCCAGTTTTCACCGTCGATGGTGTTTTACGTGTTTTTGCCTACTTTGATTTTTGAGTCAGCTTACAACCTTAATTTTAGGCAGTTTCGAGGGGTGTTTGGAGAAGTAGCTTTGATGGCGACTTTTGGTCTGTTTGTTTCTATGTTTATTGTTGCGGCTGGATTGCATTATTTTCTCGATATTCCTTGGGGGATATCATTCTTGTTTGGAGCACTGATTTCGGCTACTGATCCAGTTGCTGTTTTAGCAGTGTTTAAGGAGTTACGAGCACCGAAAAAATTAACAACCATTGTTGATGGAGAAAGTCTTTTGAACGATGGTACGGCGTTGGTGGTTTTTCAGTTTGTGAAGGCTGTAGTCGTTTCTGGGACAATATTTTTAACTCCAAAGACGTTTTTGGCTGAGTCTGGACATTTTGTTCTTTCTTTAGTTGAAGGGCTAGCAGTGGGAACAATTTTAGGTTGGGTTTTTGCTCACGCTATTTCTAAATCAAAATCTAAGGGTGTTCAGCTTACTTTGAGTCTTATTCTAGCTCATGCTACGTTTTTGTTTGCGGAAGGAATTCTGCATGTATCTGGAATATTAGCTACGATGGCGGCAGGAATGTTAGTTGGGAATTATGGTCAAAGAAAACTTACAGCAAAAACACGGGAAATTTTTGCAGAGATTTGGGAGTTTATGGGGTTTATTGCCAATTCTTTGATATTCCTTCTTTTAGGAATGAAGTTTGTACAGATTGATTTTTTAGAGCACTGGGTCTTAGTTTTAACCTCAGCAGGACTGGTTATTTTTGTAGCGCGTCCGTTTTCGGTGTTTCTATCGTTTGCGATTTCCAATTTGTTTAGAAAAGATTATGAAAAAATATCTTTTAGTTTTCAGACTATTGCTTTTTGGGGTGGTATCCGTGGGGCGTTAGCTGCTGCAGCGGTACTTCTGATTCCAGAGAGTTTTGTGTATTTTCCTGAATTATTAGCGATGACGGCGGGGACAGTTTTGGCGACGTTTTTATTAAACGTAACAACTATTTCTGCGTTGCTTAAAAAACTTAAATTTATTGATTTTACTGTTTCTGAAAAAATTCAAAAGTTTGAAGCGGAAATTTTAATTGATGAAGAAGTTCGTTCTCATTTGGAAAAAATAAAAGACAAGGACTATATTTCAGAAAAAATATTTGATAAGCTTGAAAAGGATTATTCTCGTGCTGAAGATCGTGCCATTTCTAATTTGAAAAAGTTACAGCAAAGGTTAAAAAAGAAATCATCGCGGGAGATTGAAAAAATTCTAATGTATCACGCCTTAGGAATTGAAAAAAAGTGTTATGAAAATCTGTTAGAGCATTATGAAATTTCAGAAGAACGATTTTGTGTAATTCGTGAAAGTATATATCGACAACTTGATCGTTTGGATCGTGATGAGTTGCCGGAGGAAAGAAAGTCTCCGATTAAATATGCACCAGAAATTCCAAAGGAAGTACCAGAGTTTAATGAGATTCCTTTCGAAGGAGTGCGGAATTTTTTTCAAAATCTTTTTGTGAACTATCGTAAACGAAAGATTTTAGAACGATTACAGCATTATAGAGCCCGACGTATTGCAGGTGCGAAAGTTATTTTTGATTTCGAAAAATTGAGGGAGCATCATGCTATTTTTGGAGAAAAGGATATTTTGGACAACATTATCGAACGTTACAAGGGGTGGCATAAAAATGCACAAGAAAAAGTAGAGCAGTTGGAGAAAAAGTTTCCAAAGATTGTTGTGCCAGCACGGATGAAAATTGCGAAAAATTCGTGTTTCAAAAAAGAACGGAAATGCCAAAAAGAGTTTTGTGGAAAAGGGTTGATTTCAGAAAAAGTTTATCAAGATTTAAAAGAAAATTTGGAGAAAAAGGTTGAGGATAATTTAAATGAATCGAGGAGTTTTTTTGAGTAGTAGATAAATTTTAGATCTTTGATTTATGATTTGGAATAGAAAGTGTTTTAAGGCAGGTGTAACTTTTTGGGTGGGTAAAAAAAGGGTTTTAAGTAGTTCTAAACTATGTTAAAGTGATATTTTTTAAAATGAGTAATAAAAA
>Ga0224507_10000841_pt1 | contig 12147 bp, 4 predicted proteins | sample SF_Jan12_sed_USG_3_FD_170159 | JGI IMG/M metagenome (GOLD analysis project Ga0224507, IMG submission 170159) | Sediment microbial communities from San Francisco Bay, California, United States - SF_Jan12_sed_USGS_13 | ecosystem: Environmental > Aquatic > Marine > Sediment | place: USA: California...
CACAGAGAAAAAACGGATTCGTAAAGATTTTGGGAAACGTCCTGGAATACTTGATGTCCCCTATCTGATTGCAACGCAGATTAATTCATATCGCTGTTTTTTACAGGTGGGTGCGGATAGCAAAACCCGTAAAGAGACTGGATTACATAGCGCTTTTGGTTCGGTATTTCCTATTGTTAGTTACTCAGGAAGTGCAGCCCTTGAATATGTAAGCTATCGCCTTGGCGAGCCTGGCTTTGATGTCAATGAGTGTAAGATGCGTGGAATGACCTATGCAGCACCTCTACGGGTTAAGCTGCGTTTGGTCATCTATGATAAAGAGTCGGCTACCAAGGCTGTAAAAGATGTCCGTGAGCAAGAGGTCTACATGGGCGAAATGCCTTTGATGACCGATAACGGTACATTCGTGATTAATGGTACCGAGCGGGTTATCGTCTCCCAGCTCCATCGCTCTCCAGGTGTCTTTTTTGAGCATGACAAAGGTAAGACGCACTCCTCAGGAAAGTTGCTGTTTAGTGCCCGTGTTATTCCTTACCGTGGTTCATGGCTCGATTTTGAATTCGATCCTAAAGATTGCGTCTTTGTTCGTATCGACCGTCGCCGTAAGCTGCCTGCAACTATTTTGTTGCGCGCCCTCGGTTATGACACACAGCAAATTCTCGATACCTTCTTTGATACCGACAGCATCACCCTCAGTGAGGAGAGCGCTACTATCGCGTTAATTCCTGAGCGTCTACGCGGAGAAGTTGCTGCTGCGGATATTAAAATTGGTAAGAAAGTTCTGGTTGCTGGAGGCAAGCGCATCACCGCACGCCATATTCTTGAGCTTGAAAAAGCTGGAGTAGAGCAGCTAGATATTACCCATGAAGCACTTATTGGAAAGACTCTTGCTCACGAAATTATTGATACCGAAAGTGGTGAGGTAGTTACTGAGACCAACGAAGAGATTACCGAAGAGGTGCTAGCCAAGTTATTGGCTAGTGGCGTGAAGGAGTTCAAGACACTCTTCACCAATGACCTTGATGTGGGACCTTACATCTCCTCGACGCTGCGTATCGATAGCACCAACAGTCCTCTTGAGGCGTTGGTTGAGATCTATCGCATGATGCGTCCTGGTGAGCCACCCACAAAAGAAGCTGCCGAGAAGCTGTTCCAAAATCTTTTCTTTGCGGAAGAGCGCTATGACCTCTCTATTGTGGGTCGTATGAAGTTCAACCGTCGTGTTGGCCGCGAAGAGGTGACCGGCTCCGGTACGCTTTCTAATGAAGATATTCTTGAAGTCATTAAAGAGCTGATCAATATCCGTAACGGCAAAGGTGTCATCGATGATATCGACCACCTTGGAAATCGTCGTGTACGGAGCGTTGGCGAGATGGCAGAGAACCAGTTCCGTGTTGGACTGGTTCGTGTCGAGCGTGCTGTTAAAGAGCGTCTGACTCTTGCAGAGGCCGATAATCTCATGCCTCAAGAACTAATTAACGCTAAGCCTGTATCGGCTGCGATTAAAGAGTTCTTCGGTTCGTCACAGTTATCACAGTTTATGGATCAGAATAATCCACTTTCTGAAGTCACCCATAAGCGCCGTATTTCGGCTCTCGGCCCCGGCGGTTTAACACGTGAGCGTGCCGGTTTTGAGGTGCGTGATGTACACCCAACTCACTACGGTCGTGTCTGCCCTATCGAGACCCCTGAGGGACCAAACATTGGTCTGATTAACTCATTGGCAGTCTATGCTCGTACCAATGATTATGGTTTCCTTGAGACGCCTTACCGTAAGGTAGTTGATAGTCGTATCACCGATGAGATCGAATATCTATCTGCAATCGACGAGAGTACTTACGTGATTGCACAGGCCAATATTGGTGTTGATGCCGATGGCTTCATTATTGATGACCTCGTCTCTTGCAGACACCTCAATGATTTCATGCTCTCTGCCAAAGATAAGGTGGATTATCTGGATGTTTCCGCCAAGCAGATCGTTTCGGTTGCGGCATCGATTATCCCATTCCTTGAGCACGATGATGCGAACCGTGCACTGATGGGATCCAACATGCAACGTCAGGCCGTGCCCACTCTGAAGGCTGATAAGCCTCTGGTTGGTACTGGCATGGAACGTACTGTTGCTATGGACTCAGGTGTAACCGTGGTTGCTCGCCGTGGTGGTATTATTGACTCGGTTGACGCAGCACGTATCGTTGTTCGTATTAACGACGATGAGACCGAAGCGGGCGAGTCAGGTGTTGATATCTATAATCTGACTAAATATACCCGTTCAAACCAAAATACCTGTATCAATCAACGCCCACTGGTTAAGTCGGGTGATCTGATTGCGCGAGGAGATTGTCTTGCTGATGGTCCTTCAACCGATATGGGTGAGCTGGCTCTAGGACAAAATATGCGTATCGCATTCATGCCCTGGAACGGTTACAACTTTGAGGATTCGATCCTTATCTCTGAGCGAGTTGTTGATGAAGATCGTTTCACCACCATTCACATTCAGGAACTGACCTGTATCGCACGTGATACCAAGTTGGGTTCGGAAGAGATTACGGCTGATATCCCTAATGTAAGCGAGAGCGCACTGGGTAAACTCGATGAGGCGGGTATCGTCTATATCGGTGCCGAGGTGAAGCCTGGCGATATTCTGGTCGGTAAGGTGACGCCTAAAGGTGAGACTCAGCTAACACCGGAAGAGAAACTCCTGAGAGCTATCTTTGGTGATAAGGCATCGGATGTTAAAGATACCTCACTGCGAGTCTCTTCCAGTACCTATGGTACGGTTATTGGTGTTCAGGTCTTTACTCGTGATGGTCTTGAAAAAGACTCACGCGCTCAGTCTATTGAAGATAGTGAACTTGATCTGGTGCGCAAGGATCTTAAAGATCAGCAGCGCATTATGGATGATGATGCCTTTGCCCGTGTTGCTAAGATGCTACAGAGCAAGGTTGCTCAAGGTGGTCCCAATAAGCTGAAGGCTGGCGATAAGATTACCAAGGGTTATCTCGAAGAGCTTGACCGTGAAAAATGGTTTGAAATTAGTCTGAAAGATGATGATGCCAATGCTGCACTTGAGGCGATCTCCAAGCAACTCAAAGATCAGAAGAAGAGCTTTGATGAGCAGTTTGAGGTCAAAAAGAAGAAATTAACTCAAGGTGATGATCTTGCTCCTGGCGTATTGAAGATGGTTAAGGTCTATCTGGCCGTTAAGCGTCGCATTCAGCCTGGAGACAAGATGGCTGGTCGTCATGGTAACAAGGGTGTTATCTCGATGATTGTCCCTGTTGAGGATATGCCTCACGATGCGAATGGTGAGCCGGTTGATATCCTGCTAAACCCATTGGGTGTACCTTCGCGGATGAACGTTGGTCAGGTACTTGAAACTCACTTAGGCTGGGCTGCAAAAGGGCTCGGCGTTCGAATTGGTGAGATGATTGATGCTCAGAAGAAGATTGCGGATATCCGTGTCTTCCTTGAGAAGATCTATAACAAGAGTGGTAAGTCCGAAGATATCAATAGCCTCTCGGATGAAGAAGTTGTTGAGCTGGCCAAAAACCTACGTAAAGGTGTGCCGATGGCGACACCTGTATTTGACGGTGCCGATGAAAAAGAGATCGACTATATGCTCGAACTCGCGGGCTTAGAAACTTCTGGTCAGTCCATTCTCTATGATGGACGGACAGGTGAGAAATTTGAGCGTCCGATTACCGTTGGTTATATGTACATGCTTAAGCTTAATCACCTTGTTGATGACAAGATGCATGCACGTTCAACCGGTCCATACAGTCTGGTTACCCAGCAGCCATTGGGTGGTAAAGCTCAGTTTGGTGGACAGCGTTTCGGTGAGATGGAGGTGTGGGCTCTTGAAGCATACGGCGCAACACATACCCTGCAAGAGATGCTTACGGTTAAGTCGGATGATGTGAACGGTCGAACCAAGATGTATAAAAACATCGTTGATGGTGATCTCCGTATGGATGCAGGTATGCCGGAATCATTCAATGTACTGATCAAAGAGATTCGTGCACTGGGTATCGACATTGAGCTGGAACTGGAAAAAGAGTAGTTCGTTGAACGACATATTCAAACGAACGGCGAACTATTTAGAGGAGTGCACTAAGTGAAAGATCTACTCAACCTATTAAAGCAGCAGGGTGGCGCAACTGACGATTTCGATACCATTCGAATCGGTCTGGCATCCCCCGATAAAATTCGTTCATGGTCATTCGGTGAGGTAAAGAAGCCCGAGACCATTAACTATCGTACCTTCCGCCCAGAGCGTGATGGTCTCTTCTGTGCCAAGATTTTTGGCCCAGTTAAAGACTACGAATGTCTCTGTGGTAAATATAAGCGTCTCAAGCACCGTGGTGTGATTTGTGAGAAGTGTGGCGTAGAGGTTACCCTCTCCAAGGTGCGTCGTGAGCGCATGGGTCATATTGACCTGGCATCACCCGTTGCCCACATCTGGTTCCTTAAGTCACTGCCATCACGTCTTGGTCTGCTACTTGATATGACCCTGCGTGATATCGAGCGAGTACTCTATTTTGAGGCATTCGTAGTCACTGAGCCTGGCATGACCGAGCTTGAGCGTGGTCAGCTTCTCTCTGATGAGACCTACCTCGATGCCATTGAAGAGTATGGTGATGAGTTTGAGGCACTAATGGGTGCCGAAGCGATTCTCGCGATGTTGAAAGCGATGGATTTGAAAACCGAATTCGCCAAGTTGAGCGATGAGATCCCTCAGACTAACTCTGAGACCAAGCTGAAGAAACTGACCAAGCGTCTGAAATTGATCGAGGCATTTATCGAGTCAGGTAACAAGCCTGAGTGGATGGTGTTGAAAGTTCTGCCGGTTCTTCCACCAGAGCTGCGTCCACTGGTTCCACTTGAAGGTGGACGTTTTGCGACATCTGATCTGAACGACCTCTATCGTCGCGTTATCAACCGTAATAATCGTCTCAAGCGTCTACTCGATCTCAATGCACCCGATATTATCGTGCGTAATGAGAAGCGTATGCTGCAAGAGTCGGTTGATGCGTTGCTCGACAACGGTCGTCGCGGACGTGCTATCACGGGTTCTAATAAGCGCCCACTGAAATCGCTTGCCGATATGATTAAAGGTAAGCAGGGTCGTTTCCGTCAGAACCTGCTTGGAAAGCGTGTCGACTATTCGGGACGTTCGGTTATCGTGGTTGGTCCTACTCTGAAATTGCATCAGTGTGGTCTTCCTAAAAAGATGGCGCTTGAACTCTTTAAGCCCTTCATCTTTAGCAAGCTGGAGCTTAAAGGTCTGGCAACCACCATCAAGGCGGCCAAAAAACTGGTTGAAAAAGAGGGTCCCGAGGTTTGGGATATTCTAGAAGATGTGATCCGTGAGCATCCTGTTATGCTCAACCGTGCACCAACACTTCACAGATTGGGTATCCAGGCGTTTGAGCCAACCCTGATCGAAGGTAAAGCGATTCAACTTCACCCGCTGGTATGTGCCGCATTCAACGCTGACTTTGACGGTGACCAGATGGCGGTACACGTACCGCTCTCTATTGAGGCGCAGCTCGAAGCACGTACCTTGATGATATCGACTAACAACATCCTTTCGCCCGCCAATGGTGAGCCAATTATCGTACCTTCTCAGGACGTGGTTCTGGGGCTCTACTTTATGACTCGTGAGCGTGTAAACGCCGAAGGCGAGGGGATGATCTTCTCCAGTGTGGATGAAGTGCGTCGCGCCTACGACACGAATACGGTTCATCTGCAAGCGAAGGTTAAGGTTCGTATTTCCGAGACCGTAAAAGATGAAAATGGTGAATCACAAGTTGTAACGACGATTAAAGATACTACCGTCGGTCGTTCTCTGTTATTTGATATCACGCCAGCAGGAATGCCGTTTGAGCTAGCCGATAAGCCGATGGTCAAGAAGGCGATCTCTGCACTCATCAACTATAGCTATCGTGAACTGGGTCTGAAAGATACGGTTATCTTTGCCGATCAGCTGATGTATCTTGGCTTCAGAATGGCGACCCGCTCAGGAGTCTCTTTCTGTTCCGACGATATGATGATTCCCGATAGCAAGGTAGAAATACTGGCTCGCGCAGAGGCTGAGGTGACCGAGATTGAGAATCAGTATATCTCGGGTCTGGTGACCAACGGTGAGCGCTACAACAAAGTTGTTGATATCTGGTCTCACACCAACGATCAGGTCGCCAAGGCGATGATGGACATGTTGGGACAAGAGGATGTAGTCAATAGCAAAGGCGAGACCGTCAAGCAGGACTCCTTCAACTCGGTCTATATGATGGCTGATTCAGGTGCTCGTGGTAGCCCCGCACAGATTCGTCAGCTCGCGGGTATGCGTGGTCTGATGGCCAAGCCGGACGGCTCGATCATCGAGACACCCATTACAGCCAACTTCCGTGAAGGTCTATCGGTACAGGAATACTTTATCTCGACTCACGGCGCTCGTAAGGGTCTAGCCGATACTGCATTGAAGACGGCAAACTCTGGATACCTGACTCGCCGTCTGGTTGATGTTGCTCAGGATATGGTGGTTACCGATGTCGATTGCGGCACAACCCGTGGTCTGGCTCTTCACAGTCTGGTCGAAGGTGGTGATGTGGTCGAGCCACTGCACGAGCGTGTACTCGGTCGTGTAACGGCAGAAGATGTGATGGTTCCTGGCACTGATGAGGTGGCGATTCCTCGCAACACCCTGCTTGATGAGGCGATGGTTCAGCGTATCGAAGAGCTCTCTATCGATCACTTGAGGGCGCGTTCAGCGATTACTTGTGACACCCGTTATGGGGTCTGTGCGACCTGTTATGGTCGTGACCTCGCTCGTGGTCATATGGTTAATCAAGGTGAGTCGGTAGGCGTTATTGCTGCTCAGTCGATTGGTGAGCCTGGAACACAGTTGACCATGCGTACCTTCCATATTGGTGGTGCTGCATCGCGTTCTGCTTCGGCGAATAACATTCAGAATAAGAGCGGTGGCCGCGTGCGTCTGCACAACATTAAGACTGTTGAGCATAAAGATGGTTATGTGGTTGCGGTCTCACGTTCTGGTGAATTAACCCTTCTTGATGATAGTGGTCGTGAGCGTGAGCGTTATAAGGTTCCTTATGGTGCACGTATCGATGTAACCAATGAACAAGTGATTAACGCAGGTTCAATTTTGGCGACATGGGATCCCCATACACATCCAGTTATTACCGAGATCTCAGGTCAGGTCACCTTCTCCGATTTTGAAGAGGGTATTACCGTTCAGAAGCAGACCGATGATGTGACCGGTCTCTCTTCATTGGTTGTGCTTGATCCCAAGCAGCGTGCGACCGCGGGTAAAGATAAACGTCCGATGGTGAAGCTGGTTGATGACAAGGGTGATGACATCAATATTCCAGGCACCGAGATCCCAGCGCAGTACTTCCTGCCAGGTGGTGCGATCGTCAGTCTTCATGATGGCGCATCGGTTGGTATTGGTGATGTTCTTGCACGTATTCCTCAAGAGTCATCGAAGACTCGTGATATTACCGGTGGTCTGCCTCGTGTTGCGGACCTCTTTGAAGCGCGTAAGCCGAAAGAGTCGTCTATTATGGCGGAGATTTCTGGTACCGTTAGTTTCGGAAAAGAGACCAAAGGTAAGCGTCGTCTGGTATTGACTCCTGCTGAGGGTGATGCCTATGAGGAGCTTATTCCTAAGTGGCGTCACATCAATGTGTTCGAGGGTGAGCACGTTGAGAAGGGCGAGACCATTGTTGAAGGTGAACTTAACCCACACGATATTCTACGTCTGAAGGGTGTCGCCGAGCTGGCGGGTTACATCGTTAACGAGGTGCAGGATGTTTACCGTCTACAAGGTGTAAAGATCAACGATAAGCACATTGAGGTTATTGTTCGTCAAATGTTGCGTAAGGCAGAGATTACATCTGGTGGTGATAGTAAGTTCCTTAAAGGTGAGCAGGTTGAATATGCTCGTATCCTTGATGAGAATGAGCGTGTTTCGGGCAAAGATGGCGTTGAGGCGAACTATCAGCGTATGCTTTTGGGTATTACCAAGGCATCTCTAGCAACCGAGTCGTTTATTTCGGCCGCATCGTTCCAGGAGACCACACGTGTTCTTACGGATGCAGCGGTTACCGGTAAGGTCGATAAGCTGCGTGGTCTCAAGGAGAATGTCATCGTTGGTCGCCTGATCCCTGCGGGAACAGGTCTGGCATATCATGAAGAGCGCCGTCGCAAGCGTGTTGAAGATGCTTTTGGTGATGAGATGGCTGCCGCAGAGGCCGCTGTTGAAACACCTGTAGCCGAGGCAACTGAAGGCGAGGCGGTAGAAGAGAGCTCAGTAGAGTAACTCTTTTATCCCCAATAAAACCGGTGCTCCGTAAGGACCACCGGTTTTTTGCCTACAGGGATGTAGGTACACCGCGATCGCGTGGATGCGAAAGAGCGGTGTTGTTTGTGCTCCTCAATCGTTTCTGCTGTTATAGCTCTACATGATCCTCGTGCACCGCGATCGCATGGCCGTTCCCGCACATCCATGTGCTCCACGGCACTAGAACATCCTGTTCGTCGGACTCGAAAGAGCGGTGTTGTTTGTGCCCCTCAGCGGCTTCGGTTGAACGCTATAAACAGATGACTACTCTCGTGCATAGGATGCGAGAGAGTGGACCACTCGTCGTTTTTACTATTTTAGATGTACATGAGCCCGGTATGCCGCAATCACACGGCTGCCCTCGTACACCCATGCCTCTTTCTATACATCCTGTGCGTCAGACGCACGAATAGTGTCGTTCTGTGGTTATATGCACGGTAAACCCTTGGAATTGTAGAAAATAGACAGCTGAATTCTAATTTAGTAAATATGTGGCTACGCTCAGTCCCAGTCGATCTCCAAATATCACCTAAGATCAGGTTGACAACAGCGCCCCGCATCTCTACAATTCCGCCTCTTTTCTGACAGGTCGGTTCGTGCCGTCCTGTCATTTTGTTTTGCCCTGGAGAAAAATGGGATTATGGCGACAATTAACCAATTAGTACGTAAACCTCGTAGCCGCAAGAAGGTGAAGAGTAATGTTCCTGCCCTTGAGGCGTGTCCTCAGAAGCGTGGCGTTTGCACCCGTGTCTATACTACGACACCTAAAAAACCAAACTCTGCACTGCGTAAGGTGGCTCGTGTACGTCTGACTAACGGTTTTGAGGTCTCTTCATATATTGGTGGTGAAGGCCACAATCTTCAGGAGCACTCGGTGGTGCTGATTCGTGGCGGTCGTGTTAAAGATTTGCCTGGTGTCCGTTACCACGTTGTTCGTGGCTCACTCGATACCGCCGGTGTTAGTGATCGTAAGGCTGGCCGTTCTAAGTACGGTACCAAGCGTCCTAAGTCTTAATATATAAAGGTTTCTAAAGATGTCTAGAAGAAATACAGCAGCAAAACGTGAGATTTTGCCCGATCCCAAGTTCGGAAATCGCACCCTCTCCAAGTTCATGAATATTGTTATGCAGAGTGGCAAAAAATCTGTCGCTGAGCGCATTGTTTATGGTGCACTGGATCAGGTTGCAGAGAAGAACAAGAGTGGTGAGCCGCTTGATATCTTTGAAAAAGCACTAGAGAACATTCGTCCGATGGTTGAGGTTAAATCTCGCCGTGTGGGTGGCGCGACTTATCAGGTGCCTATCGAGGTACGTGGAGAGCGTGGTACTGCTCTGGCGATGCGCTGGTTGGTAGACTCTGCGCGTAAGCGTGGTGAGAAGACCATGGGTCTTAGACTCGCCGGTGAAATTCTTGATGCCAACGATAGTAAAGGTAGCGCTGTGAAAAAGCGTGAAGATACTCACCGTATGGCTGAAGCCAATAAGGCGTTCGCTCACTACCGCTGGTAGTCGAGAGGATCAGGAACAACTCCGGTGGCACGTACAACCCCTATCGACCGTTATCGCAACTTGGGCATCATGGCTCATATTGATGCAGGTAAGACGACGACTACCGAAAGGGTTTTGTACTACACCGGAATCTCTCACAAGATTGGTGAGGTGCATGACGGTGCTGCGACCATGGATTGGATGGAGCAGGAGCAGGAGCGTGGAATAACCATCACCTCTGCGGCAACCACCTGTTTCTGGCAAGGGATGGACAAACAGTTTGAGCAACATCGTATCAATATTATTGATACACCGGGGCACGTTGACTTCACTATTGAAGTGGAGCGATCTCTGAGAGTTCTAGATGGCGCATGTGCTGTCTTCTGTGCTGTGGGTGGTGTAGAGCCACAGTCTGAGACGGTATGGAGACAGGCCAATAAATACGAGGTTCCTCGAATCGCATTCGTCAATAAGATGGATCGTTCGGGTGCCGATTTTCTGCGTGTGGTTGAGCAGATTAAGACCCGTCTGGGTGCCAACGCAATTCCGATTCAGCTCAATATAGGTGCTGAAGAAGAGTTTGCCGGTATTATTGATCTGATCCGCATGAAGGCGATCTACTGGAATGAATCTGACATGGGCGCAACCTATGAAGAGAAGGATATTCCTGCTGAACTGATGGAGAAGGCGCAGGAGCTGCACGACCAGATGGTTGAAGCGGCTGCCGAGGCGAATGAAGATTTGATGGAAAAATATCTTGATGAGAGTGATCTCTCTCAGGATGATATTCGTGAAGGTCTGCGTGTTCAGACGCTGAGAAACGAGATTGTTCTCTGCATGTGCGGTTCAGCCTTTAAGAACAAAGGCGTGCAGGCAATGCTCGATGCAGTCATCTATTATATGCCTGCACCGACCGATGTTAAGGCGATTGCCGGTGTTCTTGATGATGCCGATGAGAGCGAGGCAGAGCGTCACGCCAATGATGATGAGCCGTTTGCGGCGTTGGCGTTTAAGATTGCGACCGACCCATTTGTGGGAACGCTGACTTTTTTCAGGGTTTACTCTGGAATTCTTAAGTCGGGCGATTCGGTCTATAACCCGGTGAAAGGTAAGAAAGAGCGTGTTGGTCGTATCCTACAGATGCATGCCAATTCGCGTGAAGAGATTAAAGAGGTTCGCGCGGGTGATATTGCCGCAGCAGTGGGCCTGAAGGATGTCACTACGGGTGAAACTCTCTGCGACCAGAAAAATGTGATTACGCTTGAGCGTATGGAGTTTCCTGAACCGGTTATTTCGGTGGCGATTGAGCCTAAGACTCAGGCCGATCAGGAGAAGATGGGCGTCGCCCTCTCCAAGCTGGCTCAAGAGGACCCCTCATTCCGTGTCCATACCGATGAAGAGTCGGGGCAGACCATTATTTCGGGAATGGGTGAGCTGCACCTAGAGATTATCGTTGATCGTATGAAACGTGAATTTTCAGTAGAGGCCAATGTCGGTGCGCCGCAGGTCTCTTACCGTGAAGGAATTCACAATAAGGTTGAGGCAGAAGGAAAATTTATCCGTCAATCTGGTGGTCGTGGTCAATATGGACATGTCTGGTTGCGCATTGAGCCGCAAGAGCAGGGTGTAGGTTACGAATTTGTGAATGAAGTTGTGGGTGGTTCGGTTCCGCGCGAGTATATTCCTGCGGTCGATAAGGGTATTCAGGAGCAGATGGGCAATGGTGTTTTAGCCGGATATCCCATGGAAGATGTGAAGGTTACCCTGTTTGATGGCTCCTACCACGATGTCGATTCAAACGAGATGGCCTTTAAGGTTGCCGGTTCAATGGGATTTAGGAATGGCGCACTTGATGCAGGTGCCTACCTTCTTGAACCCATTATGAATGTTGAGGTGGTGACACCTGAAGAGTACATGGGTGACGTGATGGGCGATTTGAATCGTCGTCGTGGCATCGTGCAGGGTATGGAAGACAGTGTCTCTGGAAAGCAGATTAGAGCTGAAGTTCCGCTGGCCGAAATGTTCGGTTATGCGACTGATATGCGCTCTGCCACTCAGGGACGTGCGACCTACTCAATGGAGTTTGCTAAGTATGCAGAGGCTCCTAATAATATTGCTGAAGTCGTCATGAAAAAGGCTTCTTAACCGTTTTAAGTATTTAGAAATTTAGATTTTTGTAGAGGTAAATAGTCGTGTCAAAAGAGAAATTTGAAAGAACGAAACCCCATGTCAACGTAGGCACAATTGGCCACGTCGACCATGGAAAGACCACCCTGACAGCGGCCATCACCAAGT
>Ga0224507_10000845_pt1 | contig 12090 bp, 8 predicted proteins | sample SF_Jan12_sed_USG_3_FD_170159 | JGI IMG/M metagenome (GOLD analysis project Ga0224507, IMG submission 170159) | Sediment microbial communities from San Francisco Bay, California, United States - SF_Jan12_sed_USGS_13 | ecosystem: Environmental > Aquatic > Marine > Sediment | place: USA: California...
GATGAAGCGGGCGCCTGCCCAGGCAGTAGCGACCCGCTGACCTTGCTGCCAGGGCACGCTCGCATCATCCTCGTCATGCAGGATCAGGGCCGGCACGGCAAGGGTACTGACGTTGCGTACGGTGGAGACCCGGTCCATGAGGTCTGCATCAAAACGCTGCTCCAGCTTGCGTCTCAACACGGCTCTCACTGCCGCGGGCATTTCGAGCAGCTGTGCAAAACTGTCGAGCAGAAACTCCAGATCGGCAGGCGGACTGATCATCACCACCCGCTCGACTGCCATACCATGGCGCATGGCATAGGCGAGCACCATGCCGCCAAAGGAATGGGTTATCGCCGCGTACACGGGACCATGCTCCCCGGCAACCGCCTGCAACACGGCCGCACATTCAAACAGTGTGGTCCGATCACCCGGCGAATTACCATGCCCGGGGGCGTCCACCGCTACCACCCGGTAACCTGCGCCTGTCAGGGGCTCGACAAAGGCCGCGGCCTGGCTGCCGCGCCCCGACCAGCCATGCACGAACAGCACCACTGGACCCTGCCCCCAGGCATAGACGGCAACCGGGATACCGTTGACCTGCAGGGTGCTGCGCAGGGCACGGCTGCTCGCCTGTATGCCGGTGGCCGACTCGGGGAAACGCCGGGTCCGGAACCACAGGCGGTAGGCCCAGCGTCCCATAAGGCCAGGCAGTACGGGCCCCAGCCGGGAGAACAGCAGGCGCATTCCCCGCAGGACCAGCGGCAGCGGCCGCTGGGGTGAATGCCCGCCGTGCACGACTGTCTGTCTGTCCGATGTCATTGTCAGATAAACCGATTCCGTAGATCGCCAGCATAGACTGACCGTAGTCGCCGGCGGCACCCGCTGCAAGCCGGGACGGGGACAGGGGCGGAATTGATGGGTGTCAAGGCTGCAGCAACCCGGAAGGGATAAAATCAAGATCAGGCGCAAACAACGGCCGGATACCACTGCTGGCGTTCCGGCCACCAGTATCTGGAGGTCAACATGAAAACAGGAATCCCAAGACAGCTGCCGCTTGCCGTGCTGATCAGCCTGGCACTGACCGGTATGCTGGGTAGCGCCTGGGCCGTGGAAACCGAACCAGCCGCAGCCCCGGAAGCCAAACAGACAGCAGCCCCGGAAGCCGAATCGGCGGCGGAACCAGCAGAGGCGCAACAACCCGCAACCAGCCGCGCGAGTCGCTGGACCGGTCGCATGGACCGTATGCGCGAACTCAGAAAGGCACAAATAGATGCGCGCAAGGAGGCCATGGAACGCCATCGCAGCGCCCGCCGCTGGTGGAACAATCCCGACGCGGAGGCACGCCGGCAATGGAACCGGGCACGCAGCGACTGGCACCAGCAAATAGCCGAGCAGCGGCATGAATATTATGAACGCCTGCGGCCCGACTATGGGTACGAGTACTCCTACGGTCCCGGTTACCGGCACTACCGCGGTTACGGGCCAGGCTGGCGCCACGGGTACTGATCACTGCAGCAGGTGCCCGATCTCGGCCGCATAGTCCGGCCCGAGGCGTGACCAGGACAGGCCGGAGACATCCGGGGCCGGGGGCAGCACGCCCTGCTTATGCTGCTTTGCGAGCAGCATAAGTCGCCGGGCGATGTCCCCGCTTTCCCGCACCGGATCAGCGGGCAACGAGGGATAGCGGTATTCGGCGCCAAGCCATTCAGGGTAGGCCAGCCGGTCGGGTACCAGCGGGATGCAGCCAGAGGCCACGGCCTCGAGTACCGCGAGTCCCTGAAACTCGTGCAGGGCCGTGGACAGCACAACGTGCGACTGCCGCAGCAGTGCGCGGTAGTCCGTAGCGTCCAGGACCCTGCCCCATTCCCCGATGCAGCCCGCGAGTTCCCGCTGCATCTCGGCGAACACCGGCGGCACCTCGCGAAACTGCTGGCCAATGACGTGCACCCTGAACTCGACGTCCGCCGCGCGCAGTTGCCGGAGGGCCTGAAACAGGCGCTCCGGAGCCTTGTCGTATTCCCAGCGATGGTTCCAGACTATGGTGAACGGGGCGCCCGCTTCGGGCCCCGGCAACTGCCGGGAAAACCAGTGCGCCTCCAGCGGCACCGGCAGGATGTGGCTGCGCGCACGGATCCGCTCGACAATGCCCGGCGGTACCGCGTCCGGCATCCTGTCCAGCAGGGCCTGCACCCCGGCCAGCAAGGAGTCACGGTTATAGGCGGAATTTAATACTACCCGGTCCGCCGCCAGCGTCGTGTACAGGGTGACCATCAGGGGTTCGAGACGCAGGTACGGCTCGCGCCCGGCCGGGTAGGCAAACTGGTTCTCGTGGCAATACACCAGGGTCGGCACGCCCGCCAGCCCCGGCACCAGCCCCTTCAGGGTGGCCAGATCCGCCATAGAAGTGGCGATCAGCAGGTCATAGGGACGTTCGAGTCGCGCGCGCTCGGTAAATGCCCAGCTAAGACTGTTGCCGCGGATGCGCCAGCTGAAATGCCGCGGCGGCAGCGTGAGCACGCTCCAGTCCCAGGCGGGAAATGCCGCCACCAGGCCCTCGCGCCAGCGCCGGTGACTGTGCGCGTCATAGGCGGAGAGCAGCAGGATACGCATGGCGTGGATTAATAAGCCGTTTGTTTTTTGGAAAAGGGCAAATCAGGGATTGACTACGATCAAACATCGTCGGTCATCAGAAAACGTGGTCTGTCCCCTGTTTTTTGATCAGCCACATTCAGGGTTGAAAATAGAACATACCCTTTAACATAAAGAAAAACAGGATGGACAGGAGCGCTCCTGCTGGCAAGGTGATTGCCCAGGAGAGAAAAATCGTTTTCACGATATTCATATTGACCGCGGCAATACCACGTGCCAGCCCTACCCCCAGCACACCTCCGACCAGGGTGTGGGTTGTCGAGATGGGCAAACCGGTTCCGGATGCAAGCACTACCGTGGTGGCTGCTGCCAGCGTGGCGGCAAAGCCGCGGCTGGGGGTGAGTTCGGTGATATTGGAACCAATCGTGGCGATCACCTTGTGTCCATAAGTGATGAGTCCCACGACAATGCCAACACCTCCCAGCAGCAGGATCCAGATTGGCATGGTAGATTTCTGGGCGACTTGTCCGCCACTTTCCACAATGCCCACGACGGCAGCCAAAGGACCGACCGCATTGGCTACATCATTTGAACCGTGTGCAAAGGCCATGGCGCAGGCCGTGACCATCATCAGGATACCAAACACCTTTTCGACGTTGGTGTAGTGAAACTCGCGATCTGCAGTCGGATCTAATTTAAGGCGGCCTATGTAAAACTTGCCGATCAACATCAGGATGATGCCTGTGGCAATCGCAATGATATAGTTTGTGAAGGCATCAAACTCCAGGCCCACATGTTTGAGCCCCTTGAATAAAGTGACCAGCGCAATGATGAACCCGACCAGGAAGATGTAAAGCGGAACATATTTTTTCGCACTTTCGAGCGGGTGATCGGTGTCCAGAATTAATGACTGCACACTGCGAAACAGGTTATAGGCGATGGTGCCGGCCAGCAGCGGTGAAATGATCCAGCTCATGGCTATGGAACCGACCTTGCCCCAGTTGACTGCATCAATACCAATACCCACGGCAGCGAAGCCGACAATCGCCCCGACAATGGAATGGGTGGTTGATACCGGCCAGCCAGCACGAGAAGCCAGCAGCAGCCAGACACCCGCAGCCAGCAGCGATGCCAGCATGCCGTAGACCAGCAGATCCGGCGAATTCATCATCAGCGACGGATCAATAATGCCTTTGCGAATGGTTTGCGTGACCTGTCCACCGGCCAGGTAGGCACCGGTAAACTCGAAGATTGCAGCCACAATGACGGCCTGTCGGATCGTCAGCGCCTTTGAACCCACCGAGGTACCCATGGCATTGGCGACATCATTGGCGCCCACGCCCCAGGCCATGAAAAAACCAAACGCGCACGCGAGACCGATATAGATGATTCCGAATTCCATCACGGCCTCCTAGTGCGCCAGCAGCAGTTCAAGCCGGCTGCCGACCTGCTGTGCACGATCACCAAGGTCGCCGACCCAGTCGATTATCTTGTAGAGGAACATGACATCGATGGGCGGCAGTTCAGTTTCGAGTTGCAGCAGGCCTGCGCGCATTTGTACCTGGATCTGATCGGTCTCGCTTTCCAGCGCGTCGAGCTTATCGATCATCGAAGTAACCAGCTGAACTTCATGACCCCGGAACCCGGTTTCCACCAGTTCGTCCAGCTCGTTGACGGCGACTTGCGCTTGCGCCGAGGTTTCAATGGACTTCTCTATGAATGTACGGAATTGCGGCGCCAGTTGTTCCGGAATTTCCATTTTGCGTCCAATGACCAGGCCGGCAATCCTCCTGGCCTTGTTGGCGATCTTGTCCTGCATGGTCAGGACTTCAAGCAGGTCGCGGCGCGCTACCGGCATGAACAGACTGTTTGGCAGGTTCAGACGAAGTTCATGCTTGAGCTTGTCTGCCTCGCGTTCCATCTGCGTGATTTTTGCCTGTTCTATTGCCGCTGTATCCCAGTCCTTGCTCAGGACGGCATCGATGAAGGGCAAGAGCTGCGCAATGCATTGCTGCACGCTGGCCATGTGTCGCTGCAGGGGCTTAACCGGGGAACTTCCGAAAAGTCCGGATAGTGGCGCTTTTGGCATGGGTTCTCCTCTGGGTACTGCCGGTCAGTACCGATACTCGATGCTGTGTAAAGCACCGAAGTTCAAACATGACTTCGATATCGGGGCACAGTGTACAAAAGCATGCCTGATTGACAAGCTTTTTAGCAATACAGGGGGCAGACCACGATTAAACATCTCCGGTCATCAGAAAACGCGGTCTGTCCCTGTTTTAGTGAATTGCCGAATCAGCGCACCTATAGCTCGAATTGCCGCGCGAACGCTTATACCTTCCCGATCCATTCATTTCCTGATGTAGGTCGCTTTAGCTAGCACGGCGACTGCTTCCTCAGTCGCAACGCCATACCCACAAGCGCTGCTTCCATCCTCAATGGTTTTGGAGAGACAGGCCTCTAAATCTGCTGCGGTTTGGCGTTCCGCCAGCTTCCGAATAAGTGGCTTGTTGATATTTCAATGCTTCTCCATGGCAAATTCTCCCATCGCTTGACTTCGTGTAATCAATACACTAATATACTTAGTGTGTAAACAACACTTACTGGACAATGCCATGTACAGCTACGCCTATCCACATCCCGCAGTCACCACGGATATCGTAATTTTTTCTCTTCGTGACAATGAGTTGAAGCTTCTCCTCATCAAACGCAAGGGTGAGCCATTCAAAGGTAAATGGGCCCTGCCGGGGGGATTTGTGCAGTTGGACGAGGACCTGGAAGCCGCTGCCAACCGGGAATTGGCCGAGGAGACGGGTGTCTCCGGGGTTTACCTGGAACAGCTCTACACCTTTGGCCAACCCAACCGGGATCCACGTGAAAGGGTTATTACGGTGGCGTACTACGCCCTGATTCCCTCGGACCGGCTGACCCTCACGGCATCCACCGATGCAGAAGCCGTCGGCTGGTTCGGCATGGATGAACTCCCGAAGCTCGCGTTTGACCACGAAACCATCGTGGAGACGGCCCACCAGCGCCTGGTTGCCAAGCTCGACTACTCGACCCTCGCATTTCAGTTCATGCCCGAGGAATTTACTCTGACCGAATTACAGGCTGTGTACGAAATTATTCTGCGTGCAGATATCGACAAACGAAATTTCCGTAAGTGGGTGTTGGCCCTTGAGCGGGTTGAGGAAACCGGTGAATACCGCCGTCAGGGAGCGCACCGGCCCGCAAAGCTCTACCGGCTTATCAATCGGGACCAGGTCGACATCATCAAATAGCGCGTCATCCGACGCCAGGGAGGTGTGCCATGAACAAGATCGCATTAAAACACTTCAAAGGTGAACCCAGCGAATACATCCTGCGTTACCGGGACGGTGATATTCGGCAACACGGTATTGGGATGAGTTTCTGGTACTGGCCCTTCAACACCACGATCGCTGCGGTGCCCGTGGTTCGGCAGGACGCCCTTTTCGTATTCACGGAGACCACAACCAATTATCAGGAGATCTCTATTCAGGGGCAACTGACCTATCGTCTGGCCAAACCTCTGGAAGTAGCCAGGGTGCTGGATTTCACCATCGATCCCCAAAGCCGCTCTTACCGCAGCCAGGACCCCGAAAAGCTGGTGCAACGCGTCATTAACGCGGTTCAGGCCAATACCCGCAGTGGTGTGAATGCCCTCTCGCTGGAGGACGCTTTGGTCCAGGTAAAACAGTTGGGTGACGCGGTGCTGGCAGCAGTTCAACAGGAACCGGACCTGGTCGAGTTCGGGGTGGTGGTGGAGAACCTCCACTTCAGTGCGGTCAATGCGCGCCCTGATATGCATAAGGCGCTGGAGGCGAATTACCGGGAAAGTTTGCAGCAGCGGTCTGATGCTGCCATTTACGCACGTCGAAAAGCCGCCCAGGAGGAGGAAGGCCAACTCAAACACCGGGAACTCGATACCGAGGTCGAGTTGGAGGATCGTCGTAGAGGACTTGTAGAGCAACAGAGTCAGAATCGTCTTACCGAGGCAGAAACCGCAGCCAGGGCAATGGAGTTGGAGGCCAGTGCCCGTGCCAAGGAAGACGAGATCCGCTTCGGTCTTTACCAGTCCATGAGTCCCCAGGCGTTGGTCGGGTTGGCGCTGAAGGAATGGGCGGGTAGTGCCGGAAAAGTGGAGAACCTCACCATTACGCCTGATTTACTCAACCAGGTGGTGCAGTGGATTGGGAGGAAGGAAGCATGAGTGCCTTGGCTAGCCGACTTGCTGCGGGTCGTTCCCCTGCGGTAAATCCGCAGGGAGCCCGTTTTGAGAAGGTTGTCATCGTGCGTCGTCGCACGGAACTGGAGGACCTCGTCCGGCGGTTTAACACCGTGGCGCAGGCGCGTTTTTACCTTGAGCATGCCGGTCAGGACTTCGCGCCGATCGAGGCCGGGCATAACCGTTATCAGCAGGTACTGGATGGCATCCGATCTACAATACCCCGTGGGTTAAAGCAGCAGGTAATTGAGCGTGATCAGTTGGTACAATTCAGTTTCGATCCCGCTGACCTGGTGGTGACCGTGGGTCCTGATGGACTGGTAGTGAATACTGCCAAGTATCTGGATGAGCAGCCCATTGTGGCGGTGAACCCGGATCCCGGGACGATTGATGGCATTCTGTTACCCTTTACCGCTGAACGGTTCAGTCCCGCATTACACGATACCCTGCAGGGTGAATCACGTATTCAGGCCGTGTCGATGGCTGAAGCACGGCTATCGGATGGGCAGCGACTGGTGGCCTTCAATGACCTGTTTATTGGTCCACGCACCCATGTTTCGGCGCGCTATCAGATCCGTCAGGGAGATAAGACCGAAGAACAGTCCTCAAGTGGATTGATTGTATCGACCGGTGCGGGATCCACTGGCTGGTTGCAGTCTGTATATGCGGGGGCTGCAGGTGTCGTAGCAGCACTGGGTGGTCAGGTGACACCCCCACCAAAGGGCGGCCGTATCCCCTGGGATGCCGATTATCTGGCATTCGCCGTGCGCGAACCGTTCCCCAGCAAGGTGACAGGCACCAGCCTGGTATTTGGCATCATTACCCGGGACGAGCCACTGGTGCTGGATTCTCACATGGCCGAGCACGGTGTCATCTTCAGTGACGGCATCGAGCAGGATTATGTGCAATTCAATGCAGGCGTAACCGCAACCATCACGCTGGCCGAACGCAAGGCCTACCTGGTTGCCTGAGGCGGTGTTCCTGAAATAAATCTGTCCCCCTTTCCCCTTTTTCATCTACCATTCCTGCATGGTCCTGCCTCCGCTTCCCGAACCGCATGCGATTGCGGTGATGGTCTTGACGCTTGTGGTGCTTTTCCTGTTTACGCGGGAACGAATACCACTCGAGACGTCGAGCCTCATCGTACTGGTGATCATGACCATCGGCTTCACACTGTTTCCCTATATGACCGAGGGGGGACACATGGACGCGGTGTCCCTGTTTCACGGGTTTGGCCATGAGGCCCTGATTGCCGTCTGCGCGCTGATGATCGCCGGCCAGGGGATGGTGCGTACCGGTGCGCTGGAGCCGGTCGGCCGCCTGCTGGCGCGCCTCTGGGCCTACAGCCCCGGGCTGTCGTTGATCGTCACCCTGGTCATCGGAGCCGTGCTCAGTGCCTTTGTCAACAACACCCCGATCGTCGTGTTGTTGCTGCCGATACTGATCAGCGTGTCCCTGCGAACCAAAACCCGTGCCTCCGGAGTGCTGATGCCGATGGGATTCGCGACGCTGGTCGGCGGGATGAGCACCACGATCGGTACTTCGACCAATCTGCTGGTGGTGTCGGTCGCGGCCGACATGGGCCTCGAGCGATTCGGGATGTTTGATTTCATGATGCCTGCGGCATTCGCCGGTGTGCTGGCACTGATCTACCTGTGGCTTGTCGCCCCGCTGTTGTTGCCCGAACGCAAGCCGCTGCTGAGCGACACCTCCCCGCGCATATTCCAGGCTCAGCTCTATATTACCGAAGAGGCCTTTGCCAATGGCAAAACGCTGAGCGAGGTCATTAAGAAAACCGATGATCAGCTCAAGGTGGCACGTATCCAGCGGGGCGAGCATACTTCACTTGTCCCGTTGCCGGACGTCGTACTGCAGGCGGATGATCGCTTGACCGTACAGGATACCCCGGATCGCCTGAAGGAGTTTGAAACGCTACTGGGCGCGGCACTCTACACAGGCGGGAGCCGTGTCGACGAGGAACATCCCCTGAGTGCGGGGGATCAGCAGCTGGCCGAAGTCGTGGTAGTTCAGAGCTCGTTCCTGGAGGGTTCCACCCTGCGCCGGGCACGCTTTGCCGACCGCTATGGTCTCGTGATACTCGCCTTGCACCGCGCGGGCTGGGTCAAGCAGACCCTGTATGCAAACATCGGCGATGTCACTCTGAAAACCGGCGATGTGCTGCTGGTGCAGGGTGCGCGTGATCAGATCGCGGAGCTGAAACGCAACAGTGAGCTCCTGGTACTGGATGCAACCGCCGATCTGCCGCACACCACGCGTGCAGCCATGGCATTGGGCATCATGACGGCCATCGTGGGCCTGGCCGCCTTCGGCATCCTGCCAATCGCCATCAGCGCGGTGGCCGGGGTATTGGCCATGCTGGCAACGCGCTGCCTCAGCTGGGATGACGCGACGCGGTCCCTGAGCACGCCGGTCATAATGATCGTGGTGGTGAGTCTCGCACTGGGTAATGCCCTGCTCCAGACCGGGGCGGCCGAATACATTGCCCAGGTCTTCGTCGCCGTGAGCCTCGGGGCACCTCCGGCCATCGTCCTGAGCGCTCTCATGCTGCTCATGGCGGTATTGACCAATATCGTTTCCAACAACGCTGCCGCGGTCATCGGCACGCCCATTGCGATCAGCATGGCGCAGCAGCTGGGCCTGCCGGCAGAGCCCTTCGTGCTGGCGGTGCTGTTCGGCGCCAATATGAGCTATGCCACGCCCATCGCCTACAAGACCAATATGCTGGTGATGACCTCGGGTGGGTATGTGTTCAGCGACTTTCTGCGTGTCGGCATACCTCTGACAGCTATCATGTGGCTGACGCTTTCCTGGCTGCTGCCGAGACTGTATGGTTTTTAGAAAAATGGCGACAGACCACGATCAAACATCGCCGGCCATCAGAAAACGTGGTCTGTCCCCCTGTTCCTTGCTACCACCCAAGCAACGGAAACAGCAGCAGCAGGTCTGACATATCAATTTGTCCATCCGGCACACCAACCGGGTAAAGATCACCGTGTTCCAGTTCGACAGAGGTGGCTGGTACACGACCAAGCACAATGCGCTGCATCACGAGTAAATCCCCGGCATTCACAGTGCCATCCGGCGAGCCTAACGGAGCGACGTCGCCATCGCCGTGTGGCGAATAATCGATATCATCCTGAATGCCATCACCATCAGTGTCCGTGGACAGCGGGTTGAGGTCGCTAATCGGGTTGTATGATGAGGGATTACCGTCGTAGTTCACTTCATCAAAGTCACTCAGGTTGTCGCCATCCGTATCGACGAGTAACGGGTCCGTGCCAATGCTTGCCTCAAGCACATCACTGAGACCGTCGTTATCGTCATCGAAATCGCAGGCATCCCCGGCACCATCGCCGTCAGCGTCCGCCTGGCCCGGATTGGCGAGCGATGGGCAGTTATCGGGATTCTTGATGATAGTGAAGGCATCCGGGGTGGTGCCGTCACTGCGGACAAAGGTGGCATCGAGGCGGTTGCCGTCGATATCCAGCGCCAATGAGCCGAGGAAGTTAAGGGAGGCGTGGACCATGACCGGATGATTTAAAAGACCGCCACTGATCTTGCCGGAACTGCCGGCCGTGATGTAGACGGTTCCCTGATACGGATTGGCTTCATCATAAACCGCCTTGTAGGCACCGTCCCCGCCTTCCTGACCATTGCCAGCGTCAATCTTCATGGCAGTGGTGAGCGTATCGGAGGTGCCGTAGTGGCCGTCCAGCAGGAAGGACCGCTCATAGGAATGACTGTGACCGGACAACACCAAGTCCACCCCGGCCGCTTCCAGAATCGGCAGTGCGTTCTGGCGCATATCAATCAATTGCGACTCGGTATCGGAATCGTGACTGCCCTTGGAATATGGCGGGTGATGCCAGAAGGCAATAATCCACTCCTGTGTTGTCGCTGCAATATCAGCGGCCGCCCATGTCAGCATGGCCCCGGTCGAAGAGCGGTCGGTTTCATGGGATTCCAGGCAGATAAAATGGATATTGCCGTAATCAAACGAGTAGTAGGCCTCGGTGCCGGATGACAGGCCACCCGCCTCGCCGGCCTTCGGCAAGGTAAAAATGTCGTAATAGGGCCCGGACTGGGTGGCGGAGTCCGCTGTAGCACCATCATGATTGCCAAGCGTCGCCCAGAGCACGGATTTGCGCAGCATCTCCGGATAGGTGTCGAACACGGCGGCCTGGTATTCACTGTCAGTACCTGTGTTATAGGCGTTATCACCCAGCATCATCCACAGGTCGGTGTGGGTGCTGCCTGTGAATGTGGTGTAGGCATTGGCCACGGCTTCTGCATTGGCATTGGCGGTACCGGAATCGCCCAGTACCCAGATGCGGGTCGGCTTGCCAGTGCCGGCGACCGGTGAGGTAATAAAGAAGTGGTCCGGATCATCACCGGCAAACACTGCAGTACTGTTACCGACCGAATAGTAATACGTTGTGTCCGGCGATAAACCGCTGAGTTCGATTTCATGATCCGTGGTCGACACCCCGCTGCTGACAGCACTGGTCAGGTTGCCGGGCGCACTGCCGTATTGCACCCGGCTATCAGTCGGTACCAGCGTGCGCCACTTGACAATGACGCTGGTGGGTGTGCCGGTTTGCAGGTAGGGGCCGCGGGTAATTTGCGGGTCTTCATTAACAGACAGGCGTGGCACCAGCACATGGTCACTGGAGGTGTTTGACTGGTTCCATGCGCCAATTGCGAGCACATTAGTGCCGGTATGCAACACAGGCAGTGCCGTAGCGGTAATATCGATCAAAGGGGTGTAAACAGGCAATAAGGCGTTGCTCGATTCATGCAGGGCGGTGGCGGTGTCCCAGTCCAACGGCCCGGAAGAAGGTAATTCCGCAGAACGAAACACCTCAGCACCATTAATCCAGGCCGCGTAGCCATCATCATAGTCTGCACCGATAAAGACGTCGGTGACGGAATTAATATCCGTGATGGTGAAACTGGCACGGGTATAAATAGTGCGGGGCCGACTGCCACTCGAACCACTGGGCACTAGAGTATCCAGCAGATTAATTGCAGCCGATCCTACATCATAGCCGATGCCGTAAGTACCATCGCTCCAGGAAGATTCCTCAGGATAGACTTCGACCGTCCAGTCCTCCCCGATCCCCGGATCACTGGTATTGACCAGGTATTTGTTGGCACTCCCGTACTCAACCAGCACTTCTACTGCGACTGCCGGGGTCAATGGCCACAGCAGCAACAGGCATACCAGCGTGATTGGGCGTCGCATGAAATTA
>Ga0224507_10000847_pt1 | contig 12085 bp, 8 predicted proteins | sample SF_Jan12_sed_USG_3_FD_170159 | JGI IMG/M metagenome (GOLD analysis project Ga0224507, IMG submission 170159) | Sediment microbial communities from San Francisco Bay, California, United States - SF_Jan12_sed_USGS_13 | ecosystem: Environmental > Aquatic > Marine > Sediment | place: USA: California...
GACGAGCGCACCCACGCCCATGGCCGACATCATCCAGCCGTACTCCTGTGCACCGCGTCCGAGGACGTCCCGGGCCACCACCGGCAGCAGCACGAGAGCGGGGAGCCCGAACACGCTGATGACGGCGATGTTGAGGATGAGGATCCGGGTCCGCCGCTCGTCGATCACGTGCCTGAACCCACGGCCCAGTCGCACCCACGCCGACTCCGCGGCGCTGGTTCGCCCCGTCATGGCCGACACCCGCACGGCGAAGAGCGCTCCGATCACGGCCAAGTAGGACACGGCATTGAGGAGGAAGCAGAGACCCACACCCACGGCCGCGATGACAATGCCGGCGATTGCTGGACCTACGATGCGGGTGGCGTTGAAGGCCGAGGAGTTGAGTGCGATGGCATTGGTCAGGTCTCGCTTCCCGACCATGTCGACCATGAGGGCGTGGCGCGCGGGGATATCGAAGGCGTTTGCCGTGCCCAGAAGCGCACCGAGCACCACGATGTGCCACAGGGCGATGGTGTCGGCGAGCACGAGGATGGCCAGCGCCAGTGCGAACACCATAGCGAAGGTCTGCGTCACGATCACCATGGGCCGGCGCGACACGCGGTCGGCCACGACGCCCGCGTATAGGGTGAACACGAGTACGGGGAGTGAGCCGAGCGCATCGACGAGTCCGACCCAGAACGCGGAGTCCGTGAGCTCGAGGACCAGCCACGACTGGGCGACGCGTTGCATCCACACGCCGAGGAGCGAGACCACGAAGCCGGCGTAGAACAGCCGAAAGTCGCGGTGCTGAAGGGCGGGAAAGAGAGGGGGCCGACGACGGGCCCGAATGTCAGGGAGTGAGGGGGGAGGAAGGCGTTGGCCGGACGGACTGGTGTCATGCATCGCGATGTGGTACCCCTCGGTCCGCCTAACCGCCTAACCGCCTAACCGCCTAACCGCCTAACCGCCTAACCGCCTACCCATCCGCGCAGCCGCGCAGCCTCGATCACGAGGCCCGCCGCGTCGTCGTAGTTGAAGACGCCGGTGTTGATCACCAGGTGATAGTTGTCGGCGTTGTCCCAGTCGCGGTCGTAGTAGGTCTCGACGTACCGCCGGCGCCCCGCATCGGTGCGATTGACCGTTTCTTCGGCTTTGTCCCTGCCCAAGTTGAGGCGGCGCACGGCCGCCTGCACACGCGCCTCACGCGGCGCGACGATGAACACATGCAACGCGTCGTCCCGTTGAGCGAGGCATGCCTGTGCTCCCCGTCCCACCATGATGAGATACGGCGCTTCGCGTACGGCCTGCTGGATGACGATTTCGGTGGCGCGCACCAGTTCGGCCTCGTCGGCCAGGCGGCCCGCTGGTGGTTCGGCCGCCGTGACGAACACCTCCGGTGACGAGACGGCGAGTGCGCGGGCCAACCGCTCCACTAGCGACGGCACCCGCTCCTCGCGCTCCTCGACCTCCAGAGGCGGCACGCCGGTCTCCCGGGCCACCCGGTCCACAAACTCGTTGTCGATGAGTGGCCAGCCCAACCGTTCCGCGATGCGCCTGGCGATGTCCGACCCACCGGAGGCGTACTGTCGCGAGATCGTGATGACCGGCATTTTGGCCGCTCAGCCGAAGATCTGCTGACCGCCCGGCCCGCCGGGGCCACCGGGGCCTCGCATGCGACTGCGGACGTAGCCGAGTTCGTCGGACCGGGAGATCCGCTTGTGCGCGACGAGCCCTTCGAGAATCAGCTCACACGCCGCCACAACGGAGCCCGGCTCCTTTCCGGGAGCGAGTCCGACCAGGTCGACAGCGTCCAGCAGGCCCGGCACGGTGGCGAATCCCTTGAGGCAGAGCTTGGCGGCTTCGTGTTGGGAGAGCTTGAGGGCGCCACCCTGATCGAACCACTCGACGATGCTGTCGCAGTCCAGTCCGCCGCAGCGGTTCTCGAACGTCTTGCCGGCGGCCCGTCGGACGAGATCGCGCGCGATGATCTCGGCACCCTGCAGCTCACCCTCGTACTCCAGCTCGATCTTCCCGGTGATGGCCGGGAGCGCGCGGTAGAGATCGGCAATCCGGGGAACGATCCGTGCTTCCTTCTTCATGATGGCCCGCTGTTCGGCGCTGGACACGACGTTTTCCAGCACGGCGATGGGTAGCCGCTGGCTCACGCCCGATCGGCGGTCGATGCGCTTGTCGTCCCTGGCCTCGAAGGCGATGCGCTCCACCAACTCTCGAATGAAATCGGGGACCTCGACGGGAATGCCGTCCCGCGCCACCCACGCCTCCTGCTCGGTGATCTCCATCCCGTGGTCGATCGTGACGGGATAGTGCGTGAGAATCTCGCTGCCAATCCGGTCCTTCAGCGGCGTGATGATCTTGCCCCGAGCGGTGTAGTCCTCCGGGTTGGCCGAGAACACGAGCAGCACGTCGAGTGGCAGTCGGATGGGATAGCCTTTGATCTGGACGTCACCTTCCTGCATGATGTTGAACAGCCCCACCTGGATCTTCCCTGCCAAGTCAGGCAGCTCGTTGATCGCGAAGATCCCGCGGTTGCTCCGCGGCAGCAAACCGTAGTGGATGGTCAGTTCGTCCGACAGCAGATGCCCGCCGCGGGCGGCCTTGATCGGGTCGACGTCGCCGATGATGTCGGCGATCGTGACGTCGGGGGTCGCGAGCTTCTCCACGTAGCGGCGGTGGCGCGGAATCCACTCGATCGGCGTCCGGTCACCGCGCTCGTCGAGGAGCTGCCGGCCGAACTTCGAAATCGGACCGAACGGGTTGTCGTTCACCTCGCTCCCGGCAATGATCGGGATCTCCTCGTCCAGCAGGTCCACGAGCTGGCGGAGGATGCGGCTCTTGGCCTGTCCCCGAAGGCCCAGCAGGATGAAATTGTGGCGGGCGAGCACCGCGTTCACGGCCTGCGGCACGACGGAGTCCTCGAACCCCACGATGCCGGGGAAGAGTTCCTGGTCCGCGTCGAGCATGCGAACCAGGTTCTGGCGCATTTCGTCCTTGACGGACCGCCCGTGCACGCGGGGATCGGCCCACTCGGTCTGTATCAGGTCGGCAAGGGTCGAAGGCTTGGTCATGTAGTAATGATAACGACCAACGCGAGGCCCACGGCGGTGCGGGACCGGCGCGAGAGCAGGAGCGTCCCTCGATTCGCGGTCACCGCAGCCGCAGCCCCGAGAGCCGCACGGCAATCACACCCCAGCCACGGACCGACACGGCGATCCCTCCGGGAACGGGCGTCGCCGGCTCCGCCATGTCCCGGCCCAGCAGGTCCACCCGGCGAGCCTCGTCGAACGCCAACAACCCATACCCGAGCGTGAGGGACCGAGCGGTTCCGGACAGATCTTGGAGGTACACGATCATGCTCTTGCCGTCGTCTTCCGGCTCGATACCAACCACCGCCGCGTCCTCCTGATCCAGCACAAACGGACTCCCAAACCGGGGAACTCGGCCCGTGGGACTCCCGAGAACCAGCGCTGCCACGAGCGGCTCGCTGTCCCATCCGAACCGAGCGCACTCCGCTACGGAGAGCGGTGCGTCGGCCGTGGCAATGCGGTACCGGGCGCGGTCGGTGGGGGCGTGGCTCGTCACCCTCCCGTCCTCATCCACATCGAAGTGCGGCGCATCGAATCCCCGGAACAGCGCCACCCCGTCGCCTGACTGGAGGGCGACCCACCGCAGGTGCACTGCCCCCTCGACGGGCGATGAGGTGTCGCGGTGCCCGGCGGGTATCTCCCACCGGGTGAGAGGATACGGTAGAGCGAACCCGAACTCGTACCGCGCGAGACCGATGGCCTCCGCGGCGACGTTCTCAATGTCGATCCAGGGCAGGGCGTCGTACACGGTGATCACGCTGGTGAAGGCGCCCAACCGTGGCGAGCGGCGCCACGCGGTGAGACGGGTGCCGACCCCGGCGACGGTCTCGACCAGGTGGTCTTGGAGGATCGAGCCATCCACTGTGTTGAGTCCCGCGACGCGGGCCCACTCCCGACCGGTTCGTCGGTCCCGGAGTGAACTGATGGCGCCGGTTCGGTCGTCGAGGTCCAAGCGCAGCACCGCTCCCCTGAGGCTACGGGAGATCAGCGGAGCGGCGGCCGGATCATCAGCAGGTGATCCCGGCGGCTCGAGGATAAACGCATGGCCCATTGGAGGGACGTCGGTGACGATCACCGTTCGTCCCCCAGCTAATGTGACGACGTCCGTGCGTCGATGCGGCGCGGGATTCACGACGATGTGGCCGGGGAACGTCGTGTCGATCGCCTCCGCCAGCGTGCCGAGCGGGTCACTCACCCGATGGCCACTCACGACGGAGGCGATCGGGAGCAGCATGGACTCGACCCGTCGCGCATAGGCCGCTCGGCGTTCGTCGACGAGTGCCGTCAGCTCGCGAGAGGACGGGAGCGCCTCGGTGCCTGCTTGGACCGCGGCTTCGAATGGCTGGACCGCCTCGGTGGGGAGCATCGCGTGCAGATCGTCGGAGCCTCCGATCACGATATGCGGGTACGCAAACCGGCGGTTCCACTCCCGCACGTTGAGCAGCATGGCCGCCAGCGTGTCGTCGGTCTCCGTGCCAAGCACGAACGTCATCGGTCCACTCCCGCCCGCAACCGGCACTGCCGACGGCGACCACGACAGGAACGTCTCGACCCGTCGGGCCATGACGTCCTGGGAGTCGGTGAAGGCCAGCGCCTGCGGGTCCGCGCCGGTCGGGAACATGGTAGTCACGAGTCGGGTGCCGTCGGGGCTCTCCCACCACCGGGCCACCCCGTCAGCCGGCTCCCGGCGGATGACGTGGCGCACCCCGGATCCCGCAAGGGCCATCGCGGCCGTGGGCGGCACTCGGTCCGGCACATCCACGAGTGCCACCGGACTCGTGTGAATACCGATCCGCCGCTCGAGGTTTCGGCCAACGCCTCCCAGGCGGAGAAACTCGACATGGTCCAGCGTCGCAAGACCCGCAATGGATGGCAGCGGGTTCACGGTCACGCCGGCTTCGCGCCACAAGGTGGCGAGCACGGCCTGGTTCAACATCGGGAGCTCGTCGAGACGGCGCTCGAGCGCCACCGGATCGGTGATGGTGAGCCAGATCAGTGTCCACCGGGGTGCGGGGGAGAGCCGGTGGGTGGTCCGATGGATGCCGCGAATGCCCGGTGCTTCCAGCTCGCTCACGAGCAGTGACTGGTTCTCGACCCCGAGCCAGAGTTCACCGAACAGCCCATCGTTGGATGGCAGGACGCCGGCGGTGCCGAGGAGTCGGCGGCTGCGATCGTACACGCGCAGCCTACCTGCCGGGGCATCGATCCCCGTGGCGAGGAACCTGACGAGACTGGTCTGGCCATCGGGCTGGCGATAGAACGGTGTCGATTCGGCGGTCACGGTGAGGGCATCCACCCGGGCGCCGAGCGACGACGGGCGGGTCACGAGACCGGCGATCGAGCCCGTCACCATCGATAGGAACGTTCGACGGTCCGTCATGCGGAAGTGCCCTGGCCGGACACGCGCGGTCGGTCGGGCGCCGTCCACAACGCTAACTTGCGGTCGCGACCCGTGGTCTCACCCCTTGGGGCAACCGGAGGTGGGTGCATGAAATGGCTCGTCATCGTGGTGGCAACGGTAGTTTCGGTGTCGTGTACCGATCGATCGGAGGACGCGGACCAGTCCCTCGACTCCGCTCCCGCTGTCGTGGTGCCCCCTCCGCCGGATTCGGTCCTCCCAGACTCGGTCATGGCGCGGGATACGGCGCGCGTGTCCACGGAGCGGTAGGTGGCGTGACGCGTCAGGGTCACGGCCCGGTGCAGGACCCGGACGGCGTTACCCGAGGGTGAAGTAATTCGGTAACGGGTCGACGTACCCGGCGGGCACGTACTCGCCACTCGATCCGTGGAGCCGGTAGTCCGCTCGGTAGTCCCCGCCGGCCACCCGTTGCAACATCTCGATCAAGTGATCGACATCCGCCGTGGTGTTGTAGCACCCGAAGCTCGCCCGCACCAAACCCGGCATGTCCGACTTGTCGCCGGCGAGCACTTTGTCCTTCCACGCCTCCCGCTCCCGTTCGGGTAGTTGCAGCAAGTGCACGACGTATGGATGGGCGCAGAAACATCCCGACCGCACGCCGATTCCACCCTCGTAGCCGAGCACCGCAGCCACGAGGTAGTGCGAGATCCCATCGATGTTGAACGGAATGGCACCGACGCGTTGTGCCGCTCGTTTCGGGTCCGAGTCACCGTACAGACGGATCTTCGGTACCGTCCGGAGGCTCTCGAGCGCATAGGCGGTAAGCTCCGCCTCGTGCGCCGCTACCGTATCCATTCCGATCTCCATCAGCACCTGCGCCGCCTTGGCCATGGCGACGGCGCCGATCACGTTCGGGCTTCCGGCCTCGTCCCGGTCGGGCATCCCGGCCCAGTGCACCTCGTCGAGCGTCACGACGTCGACGGTCCCGCCGCCCGGGTATTCCGGCCCCGACCGCAGGAAAAACTCCTTCGGTCCAACGAGCGCGCCCGTCCCATACGGTGCGTACATCTTGTGTCCGGCGAGCACGACGAAATCCAGATGCTCGGGATCGTCGTCTGGCTTCATGTCGACCGCCCGATGCGGTGCGTACTGGGCGGCGTCCACCATGATCAGCGTTCCCGCGGCGTGTGCTTTGCGGGCCAGTCGGTGCACCGGCTGGATGAGCCCGGTCACGTTCGACGCGGCGGTCACGGTCACGATCGCCACTCGGCCGGCGTGCCGCTGGAGCTGCCGATCGAAGTCGTCCTCGTCAAGCCGGCCATCGGGTGTGGCTCCCACGTGCACCACGGTGGCGCGGTTCCGCCACGGGAGGTCGTTCGAGTGGTGCTCCATGACGGTGCTCAGCACCACCGAGTCATCCCGGAGCGGAATGCGGTAGGACAGTTTGTTGATGGCTTCGGTGGTGTTCTTCCCGAAGATGACGGTGTTCCCTGCCGGGTCCGCCCCGACGAAGCGCGCCAGAATCTCGTGTGCCTGATCGTACACCATGGTGCTGAGTCGCGACTTGAACCCCGAACCGCGGTGCACGCTGGAGTAGTACGGCAGAAAGCGCTCGACGGTCTCGACCACGTCGCGGAGCGGCGGCGTGGTCGCGGCGTTGTCGAGGTTGATGTACGGCAGGAGCCGCCCGTCGAGCACCGGAACCTTGCGATCGAGCCCGAGCACCCGGTCGCGAAGGCCGGCTGAGTGGGTTGCCGTGCCCGCCGTGTTCATGCCACGCCCTGCCTCGCCGACGGCGCTTCAGCCGGTTCCACCCGCACGGGGCAAACCTTGAGCTCCGCGGTCTGGGTGACGGGATCGTACCCCCCGCCAGTCAGGATATTGACCGGCACGTCGTTGAAGCTGAAGCTCGCGAACACGGTGCCTCTCGGCGAGCGACGCGTTTCCTTAACCTTGATCAGCACGCAGCCACGCCGACTGTGCATGCGGGCCCAGCCGCCATCGCGGAGCCCCCATGCCGCGACGTCGTCCGGATGGATCTCGAGGCTCTCCTCGGACAAAAAGTAGTCGATCCCCGCCGACCGTCCGGTCTGTGTGCGCGTGTGGTATGACTGGAGCCGCCGGCCGGTGGTGAGCCATACCGGGTACTCGTCGTCGATCGTTTCGGCGGGATCCCGGTACGAGATCAGGTGGAAGATCCCGCGACCGTTGACGAACGTGCCTTGGTGCAGGATGGGTGTGCCCGGGTGCCCGGGTTCGGGAACCGGCCACTGATACTCGCCGTGCTCGATGCGGTCCCAGTCCAGTCCGGCGTAGGTGACAGAAAGGCTGCACAGCTCGTTGAACACGCCCTTGGCGTCCGTGAATTCGAAACCCTGGAATCCGAGTCGCCGTGCCAGCTGACTGATGATCCACCAGTCGGGCTTGGCGTCTCCCGGCGGCGGGACGGCCGCGCGCAACCGCTGAACCCGGCGTTCCGTGTTGGTCTGCGAGCCATCGGTCTCCCCCCACGCCGCGGCCGGCAGCACGACGTCCGCAAGCTCAGCGGTCTCGGTGAGGAAGATGTCGATCACCACCAGATGATCGAGGCTCTTCAGCGCATGCTCGCAGTGGTGGCGGTCGGGGTCGGAGACAACCGTGTTTTCCCCGTCGATGAGCATGGCCCTAATCTGGTCACCGGCCATTTCGAGCGCCGTGACCTTCGTGATCCCCTTTTCGAGATCGACAGTGCGGCCGTAAGCCCGCCGGAATTTCTCCTGGTTCTTGGGATCGGTGACGGGCTGAAAGCCGGGATAGTTGTTGGGAATCGCTCCCGTGTCTCCGGCTCCCTGAATGTTGTTCTGGCCCCGCATCGGGTTGATGCCCGTCCCCTCCCGGCCGATGTTGCCGGTCATGAGGGCCAGGTTGCACAGACTCTGGACGTTGTCGACCCCACAGATGTGCTCCGTGATGCCGAGCGTGTAGTAGATGGCTCCCCGATCGGCTTTTCCGTACCAGAGTGCCGCTCGCTCGATGTCCTCGGCGGGCACCCCGGTGATCTCTGCAGCCCACTCCGGCGGGAACTGCTTCACGTGCTCGAGGAACTTCTCACCCTCGACCGTACGGTCGCCGATGAACTGTTCGTTGACCAGCCCCTCGCGGTCGATCACGTGCGCCATCGCGAGCAGCAGCGCCGCATCCGATCCCACCCTGATCGGGAGGTAGAGGTCGGCCAGGTCCGCGAGGCCAATGTGACGGGGATCGGCCACGATCATCTTGGCACCCCGCGCGATCGCGCGCTTGAGCCGGGTGGCGGCGACCGGGTGGCACTCCGTCATGTTGGTGCCGATGCAGAAGATCACGTCGGGCTTCTCCATGTCGGCCAGGGGGTTCGACATGGCGCCGCGTCCGATCGAGGCCGCCAGACCGGCGACCGTGGGAGCGTGTCAGGCCCGGCTACAGTTGTCGACGTTGTTGGTGCCGAGGCCCGCCCGCACGAACTTCTGCATGAGGTAGCCGGCCTCGTTCGGCGCACGACCCGAGGCGACCGCGTAGACGCTGTGGCGGCCGTGCTCGTCGACAACCTTGCGAAAACCCTCGGCGGCCCGGTCGAGTGCCGTATCCCAGTCGGTGGGCTGCAATTCGCCGTCCGCTCCGCGCACCAGCGGCGTCGCCAGTCGGTCGGGGTGCTGCACGAAGTCCCAGGCGAACTGGCCCTTCACACAGAGCGCGCCGAGGTTGGCCGGGCCGTCCATAGCGGGGAGCACGCCCACCATGGTGCTGTCCTTGGTGAGGATGTCGACTGAGCACCCCACGCCGCAGTACGGACAGATGGTTCTGGTCTGCTTCGTCTCGCCGGACAGGTGCGCAAATCGCATGGCCTTCCGGTCGGCCAGCGCACCCGTGGGACAGGTCTGCACGCACTGACCGCAGAAGGTACAGGCCGAGTGCTTGAGCAGGCCCTCGAACTCGGTCGTGATCTGCGTGTGGAACCCGCGGCTCATCACGCTGATGGCGTGGTCGCCCTCCTGTTCGGCGCAGACGCGCACGCAGCGGTAGCAGGAGATGCAGAGATCGTAGTCGCGGAGAATGAACGGGTTGTCGTCGTCCGGCCGGCTCGATCCGGACTGCGCGCCGGCAAAGCGGCCGGTGCGGGCGTCGTAGCGGTCCAGCAGCGTTGACAGCTCCTGTGACGCATAGCCTCGCAGCGGATCGACGTCGATTTCCCGATTCTCCGACGCCACCATCTCCAGCAGAGTGCGCCGGTGCTTCTCGACGCTGGCGGTGCTCGTACGGATCTGCATGCCCGGCGTGGCTTTCGTGGTGCAGGACGCCACCGGGAGTCGCGAGCCCTCCACCTCGACGGCACACAGGCGGCAGCCGCCGAACGGCTCGAGGCGCTCGTCGTAGCAGAGGGTGGGGATCCGCTTGCGATGCCGCGTGGCCACCTCGTAGATGGTCTCGCCCGGAGTGAACGACACTTCCTTCCCGTCGAGCGTCAGCGACTCGCTCTTGGCGTCAGTCGGATTGGCGATCATCGGTCACCTCGTGCGTCGTGGCCGGTGCGCTCGACATGCCGCGCCACGTCCTTCGGGAAGTACTTGAGCAGGCTCTCGGTAATGAGCGGTGCCGCGAGGCCGAGCCCGCAGGCGCTCATCGCCTTCATCGTCTGTCCGAGGTCGGCCACCTCGTCGATCCACGCCGAGAGGTCGGTGGGTCCCGCCTCTCCGGCGAGCCGCTCCGTGATGCGCTGGGTGCCGATCCGGCACGGGAAGCACTTGCCGCACGACTCGTGCGCGAAGAACGCCATCGCGTCTCGTGCGACCGCGATCATGTCATGACGGTCGTCGAACACCATGATCCCGCCCGCGCCCAGGAACGAGCCCTTGCTGCGGATGCTCGGCTCGTCGAGGGTGACGTCGAGATCCTTGCCCGCCAGGAACCCGCCCGAAAGTCCCGCCATGGTCACGGCTTGAATCGCTCGTCCGACCTCGGGACCTCCCGCCCATTGGTGCAACAGGGTCTCGAGTGGTAGCCCCAGCGGAACCTCGTAGTTCCCCGGCCGCCGGATGTCGCCCGACAGGCTGATCACCTTGGTCCCGGCCTGCCCGTTCATGCCGAGTCCGCGATACCACTCGGCGCCGCGGCGCACGATTGCCGTGGCCGCCGCGAGCGTCTCGACGTTGTTCACCACCGTCGGGAGGTTCTCGTATCCGTGCGTGACCGGAAACGGCGGGCGGTTGCGCGGGAAGGGATGTTTTCCCTCCAGGCTGTTGAGGAGCGAGCCCTCTTCGCCGCAGATGTAGGCGCCGGCACCGCGCCGCAGGTACAGCCGGAAGGTGAAGTCGGTGCCCAACACGTTGTCGCCGAGGAGGGCGGCGGCTTCCGCATCGGCAATGGCCTGCGCGAGGATGCCAAACGTGTCGGGGTACTCGTATCGCAGGTAGATGAATCCGCGCGTGGCACCGGTGGCGTACGCGGCCAAGGCCATTCCCTCGATCACTGCGTGCGGGTCGTGATCCAGCAGCGCGCGGTCCTTGAAGCAGCCCGGCTCGCCCTCGTCGGCGTTGCAGACAATCGACTTGGGGGTCCCCGGAGCGTCGGCCACCGCGGTCCACTTGGTGCCGGTGGGGAATCCCGCTCCACCGCGCCCCGCCAGCTTGCTGTCGGCAATGGCCGCGAGCACGTCGGCGGGTGCTCCGGATCGCACCACGCGCTCGAGCGCTTCGTACCCGCCGGTGCGCCGATAGCCCTGGAGCGTCGCGCGACCCGGTTCCCGGATGTGGGCGAACACGCATTCCTCGATCCCACCGGGGTTGGGAGCCGGGATCGGCGACGGCTTCGTCACGAGCGACCTCGGGGCAGTGCCCACGAGCAGTTCCCCACCGCGGAGCACCGGAACGGGCTCGTCGCAGCGGCCCGCGCACGGCATGGGCCGCGCCCCGGTCTCGCGGAGCGCCTCCAGCAGCTCCAACCCGCCACGGTGCGCGCACACGGGTCCGGTGCACACTCTCGGCACCCCGTATCCCTGCGGTTCCCTGGCGAAATGGTGGTAGAAGGTCACATCGCCGAACAGCTCCGCGATCGGAATCTTGAGCGCGCCGGCGATTTCCCGCAGTGCCTCCTCCGAGAGGTGCCCATCGCGCTCGTGGAACGCATGGAGCAATGGCAAGAGCGGGGCCGGCTCGGTGCGGCACTGCTCGATCAACTGGTGATTGGTGGGGATCGCGGTGACCGTCATATCCAATTTGGAAACTAGCGATTCCGCGGAGCGGGGCAACGCGGTCGGTCAGTCGGCAAGGTGCCCGTGGCCGGCGTACACGTTGTAGCTCGGGTCGCGCGAGAACCCGACCAGGAGCATGTCCAGGCCGTCTGCCAGCTCCACGGCCAGCGACGATGGGGCGGAGACCCCGACCACACCACCGATTCCGGCCACGGCGGCCTTCTGGACGATCTCGAAGCTCTGGCGCCCGGAGACGACCAGCAGAGAGGGGGGGAGCGGCCAGTGCGCCACGGCGGCCGCCCCGATGGCCTTATCCACGGCATTGTGCCGCCCCACGTCCTCGTGGACCACGATGGCCCGTCCCTTGAGGTCGAACAGTCCGGCGGCATGCAGTCCACCGGTCGCGTCGAACGTCGGCTGCTGCGTGCGGAGCTCCGCGGT
>Ga0224507_10000849_pt1 | contig 12056 bp, 12 predicted proteins | sample SF_Jan12_sed_USG_3_FD_170159 | JGI IMG/M metagenome (GOLD analysis project Ga0224507, IMG submission 170159) | Sediment microbial communities from San Francisco Bay, California, United States - SF_Jan12_sed_USGS_13 | ecosystem: Environmental > Aquatic > Marine > Sediment | place: USA...
TCCATGGAAAAATAAGCTAGTGCACCAATAACATTATGTAAGAATAGCATTCCTGCAACAACGATCATGCCTAATGGAAGCTGTGCTCGAGTTTTACCATACATCTTTCCAAATATTACAATAAGAATTCCAAGAATACCCATATTTGCAATTGAAACAATAGATAACATCAGTGAGGTAGATTCCATTTAGTGTAAAACACCTCTTGATCTTTTATTTACTTTTATCCAATTTTTCTTCAATTTCTTCAAATGCCTCCATATTAACTTCAAGAAAAGTAGAGATAAGATAGATCATATCGTATTTTTCTCCAACCCTACTTATCAGGTTATTTTTTTCAAGCACTCTAATGTGATGTTGTATAGCCTTATAATCAAGGCTTAATTCTTTTGCAAGTTGATTAATGTTTAACGGGTTTTTTTTTAATTTAGAAATAATTTTTAATCGGTTTAGTCCTCCACGTGAACCTGTAAAAACAAACCAAAGTAATCTTTTTGCATCAGTATCATTAGCCATAAATTATGAGATGTCTTCCAATTTATTACTAAAAGGTATTTTATGACAGAATTATAATAGAAAGTATAAAAAACACAATCATGTAAATTTGAATGAACTAAAAAATGATGTTAAATTATGATGCGCCATTGTATAGACCGCCATCAGAAGCTAGATCGTTAATTTTTCAGGTAACGTTAGGTTGTTCATTTAATGAATGCTCTTTTTGTGATATGTACAGAACAAAAGAATATTCAGAGAGATCATGGGATGACATAAAAGCAGAGATAGACATGATGGCAGGTTATTTACCCAATACCACAAGAGTATTTCTTGCAGATGGTGATGCATTAAATCTTGATTCAGAGTACATGATAAAGATTGTAAAATACATTAGAGAAAAATTTGCAAGTATTGAGAGAATTTCCTGTTATGCAATGCCCATGAATATTCTAAAGAAAACATCTGAAGAATTAAAGAAAATGAATGAGGCCGGATTAGACATGTTCTATCTGGGAATTGAAAGTGGCTCAGATATAGTTCTAAAAAAGGTAACAAAGGGGGCCATTGCAAAAACAATTATCAAATCAGTTAACAAAGCAAAGGAAGCTGGATATGTAATGTCATGTATGGTAATTCTAGGATTAGGTGGAAGAACATATTCCAAAGAACATATCAAAGGAACTGCAGAAGTGATTAGTGCATGTTCGCCAAATTACGTTGGTGCATTAACCCTTTATCTAGAAAATGGAATTAAGCAAGAATTTCTCGACAAGTATGAAGGTGAATTTATCAGAATTAATGATGATGAATCATTAGAAGAACTCTATGATTTGATCAATCAGATTGACACCAAAGATGAGATTGTGTTTAGAGTAAATCATGGTTCAAATGCATACACAGTCAAAGGTACTTTTCCTCAAGACAAGCAAGAGATGCTAGATAAAGTAGAATGGATGAAAAAACATCCAGAAATTGTACGTCCGGAAGGATTGAGAGGTTTCTAAATTACGTTTCCAGGATTCAGATATACAACTTTGAAAATTTTAACTGAGTAATTACCCTCATAAATTTTATTGATGAATCCATTATCAGAATATAAAACTCTGAATTTATACTCATAATCGCCATTTTGCTCTACGTTTGTCTGAGCAAAATGTACTGCTTCGTCATTTTTAAAAATTTGAATTACTACTGGATAGCCTTCAACATGGTTTGTAATATTCCCTTCAACAAATCCCCAAGGTAGAGAATTTTCTTCAGAAATATGGAAAAATATAGTTGATTTTTCAAGTGCCATTACTCCATTTAGTGGAATTGTTTCAGTTTGTGGTTCATGGGTATGATCATCAATCATGATTTGACCAGAATGAGGATGAGCAAATGCAAAAGAAGATGTAAATGAGAACATCATTGCAACAAAAATACCTGTAAATAAAATTACTTTAAAGTTCATGTTTTTTATCATTTAGAACACCTTAAAAAATTTGTTAAAGCGAATCAATTACTAATTTTAGATTATCTGGTATGTCTGGAAGTTCTGTATGGCTTTCATTATTTTGAATTACTTCAGGACCAATTCTTCTGACCTTTTGAGTTCCAATTAGCGTATCAATACTCCTTTGAATATCTTTTTCAGACAAAATAGATTTTAATTTTTCAACAAGCATATTTTCACTTTCATATTTTTTTATCCCATATTGAACAATAATCATTTTTTCATTTATAGAATAATCTGTCATTCAAACTTACAAATTTGTGCAGAGTAAAAAACATTGCCTGTTAGTTGAAAGATTATTTTTTGAGGTCATCAATTTTAGGAATATCTGAAGTACTAATTCTTCATTGATTATGAAGCTATCAAAGTAGGGATGGAAATAGATTAGATGGTTGAAAAATTATCAGTTACTGTTTTGCAGATGCAAATGCCTCAGGAGGTGAGTTAATTGGATCTACAGTGACAACTACAGAATCAAAATCTTCTCTGCCATTATCATCAAAGACTTTGAGATCAAAGGTTAAGATTTTGATTTCATTATTTTTAACAATTGGACTAGTAAATGAAGGACTTACGCTAGAAGTAGAAGACAAGTTCACAGTTTCTCCAGATACTTGTATCCATTCGTATGAAAGTTTTTGATTTTCAGGATCATGGCTTTCACTTCCATCCAAAGAAACTTTGACACTTTCATTAACTATCCTGTCATCACCGGCATCAGCCACAATGTCAAGACTAAGGGTATTTTTAATCAAAATATCCATACTGTCTGAAGATGAAAAAGTTCCATCATCTACAGTACAAGTAAATGTCATAGTCAAATCACCGACAACATTTGGAATTATAACTACAGTTTGAGCGCTAGTATTTTGTTCTATTACAGCATTTGATGATGTTGTCCATGCATAGTTAAGTCTGTCACCATCAGGATCAGTTCCGATACATTGTATCTGAACCATGGTATTTTCATTTACAGTCATATCAGGACCGGCATTAGCTTGTGGAGCACTATTTTGAGGAGATACAAAGACTACAACCTGATCTGAATCAGATAATCCTGCTGGATCTGTTGCTGTGAGTTCAAATGCTAATCGTTTAGAAGTTGTTGGAGTTACTTCAGGTGCGGTAAAGGATAATTTTAGATCAGACTCGTCAAAAGCTACAGTCTCACCAGAAATTTGTTTCCACACTATTTTTAGATCATCATTGTTCAAGTCAACTGCAGTACCTAAAATGAAAACATCATCACCGCCATAGACTCTTTTGTCAGGGCCGGCATAAGCACGTGGAGGACTATTAGCAGTATTTACAGTAACTACTGTATCATCAGTATCAAAATTACCATAAACATCAGTTACTTTAAGTTCAAACTCTAATGATTCAGATAAAGATTGAATTGCAGGAGCAACAAAATATGCAGATGGTTGAGTATGTTCAAAAATTTCAACTGGAATGCCTGATTTTTGAGACCACAAATATCTAATATTATCACCGTCAGGATCAGATCCAGTTCCTTCCAAGTCTACAAACACAGTAGGAGAAACATTTTGATCATCTCCAGCATCAGCAATTGGGGCACCATTGGTTGGAATTACTTTCACTAATGCCAAATCATTTGCCCAACCAAGTCCTTCAGAATATCCTGTAACATGGAATGATAATAATTCCTCATTATCACCTATTTCAGGAGATATAAATTCAACATGATCTCCAATAGATGAACTAAGGTTAACAGGAGTGCCGATAATTTGAATCCAAGTATATGAAATTGGCTGATTATTCAAGGTTTTTCCAGTGACATCAAGACTCACATTTTCTCCTTCATTTACTATTTGAATAGGTCCGGCATCAATGGAGATGGCATTATTTTCAATCAAACTAGAAAATGGCATTACATTTACTTGGTCACTAGCAATTCCGCCAAATCCATCATCAACGGTTATTTGAAATGTAAGCGGATCACTTTGAGAAAAATCAAAGTTAATTGGTTCAAGTGTAAGGTGTTTCTGAGTAACAGAAGAGAGATTTACTTCCTGTCCAGATATTTGTTCCCATTCGTAAGTTAAAATATCATCATCTGGATCAGAAACTGTAGGAATAATACTAATTACATTAATTGATTTAACCACAAAGATATCATGTCCTGCATTAACCATAGGTGGATTATTTACAGAGTTTACAATAATTTCAACAGTATCAGAACTACTTTCACCAAAAGGATCTGTTACCAATAACTCAAATGTGAGAACTTTGATTTCGCCATTTTCAACATCAGGGGCCATGAATGTAGGTTCAGGAACAGTATACGAGGAAAGAGTCATAATTTCACCATAGATCTGAGTCCATTGGAATGTAAGATCCTCTGCATCAGAGTCATGCCCTTCACCAATCAAAGTTACCAGTTTATTTTCAACTACATCAACAGATTCTACTTCAGCAAAAGAATTAACGGAATTTCCAATAACTAAAACTGACAAAATTATAGGTAATAGGAGATAAAGATTCACTAAAACTAGTCACAATAACGAGTTTATTAATCATTGGATTAAGTTATCATAAATAAAATTGTTAAAAAAACTCGTTAAATGCTAAATTTTCTACTAAATAATTAAAAATGAATTAACCAAACAAACTAAAGAAGAGAAGTTTATGATAAACAAAATAGTGATGCGATTATCAGACTAAATTTATGTGGACTTTGCATCTTTTTGTAGAAAAGACCGGATACAGGTTAAACTAATCCTTTTCGTATATGTTCTCGGATGTCAACTAATTCAGAAAAATTATAGAAAAAGCGAATTTTTTGTTCAGATATAGTTTCACCAGTGGGTTTATCCCTTAAAACAAAAGTAGTCCAAGATTCTGCAATATCTTCATCAATATTTGTAGATGAATATTTGCTAACAAATCTATCTTGAAATTTTTCATAGAAAAGATCAGATTGTTCATAAAATTCCTCGTCATCTTCAATGTATTGAATTTCATCCCAATCTGAAATTATATCAGCTCAAAATTTTTGATAAAATAAATTAATGTATGAATTAGTTTTTGCACATCCATCAGCAACCATAATTTTAGGATGACAGAGTTTGGATTTCATTTGAAATAATTCATTTTGTTCTTCTTCATTGATAATATTTGAATTCCAAAAATTTATGAGTTCTAAATCTAGAATTCTACAGAATTCATCCATCAAATTGGGGATGAAAATGAGGTCAGATAGGCATGAAAATTAGTCTATTCTTTGAGATTCTGAAATCTTCCAGCAGTGATCATAAGTGAACAAATCAACTCCTCCAAGTATATCAATCCATTTTGGAACAATCTCATTAGTGCATTGTTGTGTTATAGAATCAGCGTATATTTGGAAGACCAGCCAAGGGTTTGAAAATCCAACTTCTTGTCCTATTGCCATAAAGGAGACTTCTTGGTTGGCTTTAGCTGCACTTGTTTGAATATCTTGAAAGTATTTTTTTTGAATTTGTACATCTTCAGGAGTTCCTAAACGTGTAAGATGTCCACCAATGAATGTATCAAAATCATATTCTAGAACTTTGTCATGTGCTGCAATAAATTCTGGCACATCTTGCGCCAATGCTAGATCTTTGAACGGAGTCCATCCAGGAAATATTACGTCAACTAACATCAGAACTTTTTGATTCGGCGCATAAATGAAGATGTTTCCTGGTTCATGCATTGGTCCATAATATGCTAATTCTAACTTTTGATTTCCAACTTCTAGTGTGTATTTGTCTTCAAATGTTACAGTTGGTATTGGTCTGTTAGGATCATTTCTTTTTGCAAGAGTATCTGCAATTTCTTGGTGTGAAATAAAAGTCACATCATCAGGAAACATTCTGGTTGAACCAACATGATCATTGTGAGTATGGCTGTATATCATATGCGTTACAGGTTCTTCTGTAACTTCAGCAATAGCTTTAAGATAATTTTCACCAATTGAAGGAGGGGCATCAACTGCGATTACTCCTTGACCAGTTGTTAGAAACATCGTATTGTATGCACCATCAGTAACCCAATACAAGCCATCTCTAATTTCTTCAACGAAATATCCTTTTGTAAAATCAATTTGAGGCCCCATGGCAGTTTCTGGAAGAGGAGCTGCTATTCTCATTTTTTCAGGATGAACTTCAAACATTGAGGCTAAAACTTGTAAATTATCAAAATCGTCAAGGATAGTTCCCCATCCACGTTCAATCAGTGATGCTGCAGTAGATGTAGTTACACAAGCAATTTTGCCTTTGTTACTTTCTATCCAAACTTTGTCAATACAAATTTGATCATGTTCAGCTGCAAAAACATTGGTAGGAAGAGTTGTTAATGTAAAAATTAAGATACTCAAAATAGAAAAGAGTAGAATTTTCATAATTTTAGAAAACATTTCTACATATTAAATCAAGCAGTAACGAAAGGGTAAATGGATAAAGAATTTACTTCTGATTTGGAGACATAAAATTAGCTAGAAGAAATTTTTAAAACTCTGTCAGATTTTGTTTTTCTAGCTTGTCGTGTCATTTTGGCATCTTCATCTGTTGTATATCGAGTTTCAGAATCTTATTTGGAAATAAAAAACATGCAAAGTCTGAATTCGTAGAGGTTTGAACCATTTTTGTAGATAATTTGGTATGCATAATTAGAAAATTAATAAAAATTGGATCTTAAGACCAACAATGATTAGTTGTTTGGTGACAGTTCCAATATAATTAGTTTGAAAAAATAGTATTTAGATCATACTGATCATTTCTACTATTCTCTTTTAAGTGGAATTTTTCAAATGAATGATTGTTTCCTGCAAGAGTCACCGACTAGTTTACCATCGTCCAAAGACTGGGCAATTTGGCCCAATCTTTTATTATTTCAATTCTTAGAGATTCAACTCAAAAATAATAATATGTGAAGTTAATTTAGGCTTATTGGGATTTGTGCTTATCTATTTAAGGAATTCGTAGATTTCAATATATCATATTTTCTAAAAATAATTCGAGTTGTAATATTTTATAAAAAAAGAGTAAAAGGGATTACATATTCTTTTTCGCACTAGCTAACGCTTTTGCTAATGCGATAATCAGAATTACCGCTACAATAGTAACAACAATTGCATAAATCAGCATTGGTACAATAGTCTCTGCTTCTCCAAAAATCTCTTTAAAGATTGCAATTATTGCACCGTTCCATGCCAAAGCTGCAACTAGACCAAAAGCAGTTGTAAGTAATACTCCCATTTTATCTAGGGCTACTATTTTTAGTGGCTCTTCTTTTGTTTCATCCACCATAATTTTCAAACCATAATTTATTACAATTAAACTATATGTAAATTAGATCAGCCTAATAAAATGATAAATTTTTTAGCCGTAAAAATCAGGTTGTGCAGAGAAGAAAATTCATAGAAATTTGATTGATTTTTGCATCAAATTCTGTAACATCAGGATGAAGAATTTGTACGCTAATTGTCAGAAAATTTAGTTTTACTAAGGAAGTTTTTGACAGCAATAGTATAAATGATATTTTTTTCAATAACAACAAAAAATTGGTTTGAACCATTTTTCAAAAAAAAAATTAAATTTTGACACAAGATAAATGATTAAGAATATTGAAAATGATCAGTCAACATTTTCTTTTATCTCTAAGAAAATCATTAGTTTACTAGTACTATCTGGAACTATTTGCCAGTGTATCACGTTACCATCTTGAAAATATGTATCAACAATTTTTCTTTCCTTGTGAAGATAATGTCCAATTATGCGAGATTTCAATAAATTAATTCAACGGTAAGATATATTTTACATTTTCCTGTTCCAAATAATCATTAATTCAACTAATGTAATAAAATTTCATGTTAAATTGAATTCTTTAACAATTTTTGTAAGTCATTTTCTGATTTTTACCAGGATATTCTGAGTATAATTATTGTTTTGAATGGGGGTCATATCTAAAAATAATATCATAAGAAATTCATATGGGCCCACGTGGATTTGAACCTGTCTGTTTGAGAGGCTCATAGGAAATCCATTTGTTAGAAATTAATAGTATTTAGAAAATATCTTAAATTCCATAACAAATTAACTGCCTTCATACTTGAAACGCAAGTATTACAACTTGAAAAAAATATTCATGCAATAATATAAATTCATAAAAAGTAAATACCTATTGTATTGAAAAATATTCTTGTCCCGTTTGATGGTTCTGTATACTCTGAAAAAGCCTTTGAAAAGGCATTGGAGATAACATCAAAATTTGATTCAGAACTGACAGCGTTAACTGTATTGCATGCAAAATTAGAAGACTCTTCTGGTGTTTCCATTCAACGCCTTGGGGAAATGCAGGAGGAGCAGATTGATGAGGCTACTACAATGCTTAAGAATCTTGAAGAAAAAGCAAAATCCAAAGATATCCCATTGTCAATAAAAATAATTCATAACCCATCCTCCGCTGAGGGTATTGTATCTTATGCAGACAATAACAATGTTGATCTAATAGTTATGGGTTCTCATGGCAGAACGGGTCTCAGAAAGATTGTTTTGGGAAGTGTTGCAAGCAACGTAGTCGGACATGCAAAATGCCCTGTCCTTATTACTAAGGGTAAAAAATAAGTAACCAAAATTGCATAGAAAAAATTAAATATTTTGTGTAAATCTAAAATAATCAAAAAGATGTTTATGTTTTTAGTTTGGAATACGGATCAAAACTGATTCGATAGTATAAGTCCTTAAAGGAAAAAAACTTGGTGGGCCCACGGGGATTTGAACCCCGGATCTTCGCCGTGTAAGGGCGACGTCATAACCGACCTGGACTATGAGCCCAGAAACCTACCTTGTTAAAATCCATTTAAACTTTGAGACAAGGGAAAATATAGAAATTTGATAAAAAACCAAAGAAAATCATGAATGTTTTTAACTTCTTTTCCAGTCCAATTGGATTAGGTCACGTTACTCGAGACATTGCAATTTCAAATAATTTTAAAAATATTTCAACAAATTTTGTAACAGGAAGTGGAGCTGCAAAGATTTTAAAAAAAATGAATCTGAAAGTGCAAGATGTATACAATCCGCCTTCGTTTATTATTGAAAACGGCACATTAAAGAATCCTGCAAAATGGCTGTGGCGTTATTATCAATACTATAGAGATTGTAAAAATATTTCACAGAAAATTCTTCAAAAAGATAATCCAAATTTGGTGATAAGTGATGAGGATTTTGCATCACTAACTGTTGCACAGAATATGAAAATTCCAACTGTATTGATTACAGATATTTTAGAAACCCATTTCACTAAAGGATTGACATCGTTTATTGAAAAAAAGATGAATAAATCAATGCAAGAAATTATTAAAAAATGTGACACAGTTATTCTTCCTGAAAATGGAGATGATCAGGACAACATTAGAAAAGTGGGCCCAATAGTCAGACAAACAAATCTTACAAGAGAAGAATTAAGAAAAAAGTTTTCATTTCAAAAAAATACAATAGTTATCAGCATAGGCGGAACAGATGCAGGATTATTCCTGATTGAAAAAGCATTAGAAGTTATTTCAAAAATCAATCAAGACATGGAAATAGTTATAGTCTCAGGGCCAGCAGTAGATAGGAAGTTTGAAAATGTGAGAAATTTAGGCTTTGTGGAAAATCTGCATGAATTAATTTTTGCCGCAGATTTGATAATTTCTTTGGCTGGAAAATCAACCATAGATGAGGCCAGAGCATATGGAACTCCTGCAATATTCATACCAATCAAAGGTCATTTTGAACAAGAGGATAATGCAAGAGAGGAAGGATTTGTTTTTGAGGATATAAACAGACTAGATGAATTGATTTTAAAAAAACTTGAAGAAAAAAGGAACCGAGTAAATACAGATGGTGCTAAAATTGCATCAGATATTATTAAAAAATTGATGAGTTGTCAATCAAATGCTTAATAGAAGGCCAATTGGTCTTGATAAGATACTATGACCAAGTTGATAGTTGCCAAATTTGGTGGTAGTGCAATAGGTCCAAATGGCGAGACTATTCCAAAAATTATTCAACGCATTACTAATTTGAAGAAAGATTCCAAAATTATTGCAGTTTTTTCAGCACCATTGACAATACATAATGGAAAAAAACGTTCACTTACTGATGTAATTTTAGAACAGGGCAGAAATGCAGAAAATGGAATTTCCCCATCTTTAGATATTGTAAAATCAACTTATCAAAAAATTTTGGAAATGGTGAATTCTGAAAATAAGGAAAACTGTAAAAATACTATTGATTTTCATCTAAAAAAGGCACAAAAAGCATTAGATGAGGCATTAGAAAACAAAGAATTTGGTAATGAAGTACGATCACAAGCCTTAGCATTTTCAGGAGAGATTTTGATGTCACATGTAATGAACCACATTATGAGAAGTAATGATATCAAAGCTGAAGCAATAGAGTTTGAAGATTGGCCAATTATTACTGATGATAATATCGAATTTACAAATTTCCTTGCTTCAGAATCTAGAGAAAAAATAGACAAAACAGCAGAATTGGTAGAGAAAAATGAAGTGGTTACCATTGGAGGATTTATTGGAAAAACAATAGATAATGTAACTACTACATATGAGCGCGGAGGTTCAGATAGAACAGCAGCAGATCTAGGAATATTGTTTCATAAAAAATATGAAACAAGTGTGGACTTTGAAAAAGACAGTGCAGTAGTTTCTGCAGATCCAAAAATCGTAGAGTCAGAATTAAGAGAAATTATTCAATTATCATACAATGAAGCAAGGCTTGCAGGAATGTTTGGAATGAAAATTTTGGATCCTATTGCAATAAAAGAAATTGTGGAGAATGGGGTAGATATGCCAATTACCATTACAAATATGAAAGATCCAGAAAAAACTACTACAATAAAAAGAGAATTGGATAAACAGAAAGGACATCCAATAAAAATAGTGACAGGAAAAGAGAATTGCGCTATTTTTAAAATTGAAACAAGTGCCATTCAAAAATTGTTAACATCGTTAGAGAAAGACAAACATTATAGTGAATTTATAATTTTATCACCATTTGCAAAAGATGGGATTGAATTTTCTAGAATATTATTCTTAGACGGAGAATATGTAAAAAGAAATGAAAAATATTTGTTAGGATTTGATTCACTTGCTACAATTACATACAACAGAGGAGTCATCACATTAATTGGAGATGAGATGTGGAGAGTTCAACAAGTGGCTTCAAGAACTAGTGCAAAAATTGGTGAATCAGGATTAAATATTTTGAATATGGATGCACAAGAAGAGACATCGCGAATAATTATTGTCATAGAAGATTCACAAGACAACATAAAAAAGGCTATCAAAGCAGTGCATCAAGAAATTTCAAAAATAAATTTTATTTAATGAAAGAGTGGCGTTACGGGCTTTCACCTGTAAACGCCATCATGGGTTTATTCTTGGACCATTATCTAGATTTAGTCCGGCGTTACCCAAAACACGCGATAGTATACCTTACAATTTCTAGTATTTAGAGCTGATCTATATAGATCACCTTAGATACGCTCAGCTATTATCCATAGAATGATTCCAATTCCAAGTATAGCATACCACTTGAAGTTCTTCTTGTTCATGAAAATATTGGCTGAGTCTAATTCCTCGTCTCGGTATACTCTCAAACGAATTTTCCTCATTTCAAATGCCTGACCAATTAAGCCTATTGTAAGAAATGCGATTCCCGCAAATCCCAAAATCCATTCCATACTGAAATTGGATATTCATCTGATATGTAGTTTCAGGTATATGAAAATGAATATTTTATAAAATAATTCTTTAAATTAGCAATGTTTTTTTCGTCTCCTATGAAAGAGGTTGGAAAAATATGGATGAATGGGAAATTGGTGCCATTCAAAGATGCTAAAGTTCATGTATTAACTCACGCATTACATTATTCAACATCAATTTTTGAAGGAATTAGATGCTATGATACACCAAATGGATCAGCAATTTTTAGATTGCCAGAACATGTTGATAGATTTTTCAAATCTGCAAAATTATATTCAATGAAGATGCAGTTCTCAAAAAAAAATATTT
>Ga0224507_10000850_pt1 | contig 12053 bp, 7 predicted proteins | sample SF_Jan12_sed_USG_3_FD_170159 | JGI IMG/M metagenome (GOLD analysis project Ga0224507, IMG submission 170159) | Sediment microbial communities from San Francisco Bay, California, United States - SF_Jan12_sed_USGS_13 | ecosystem: Environmental > Aquatic > Marine > Sediment | place: USA: California...
CCTTTTTTGGAGGAGATGGTTATGACGGGGGGGATACCATTGCATTAGATAGCTACGGCAATGTGTATGTAGCAGGAGAAAGTTTTTCCGAATGGGGTGAACCTGTGCGTAACTTTGTACAAGGAGATTTTGGAAATTATGATGCTTTTGTTGCGAAGCTGGATCAAAATGGGGCGTTACAGTGGAATACCTTCATGGGGGACATAGGTTCTGACTATGGTCGTGGTGTTGCCGTCGACATGAAAGGATACATATATGTTACCGGAAACAGCAATCTTTCCTGGGGCAAGCCCCTGGCACCTCATAATGGCGACTATGACGCTTTCGTAGCTAAACTGGATGGAAAAGGGGTTTTGCAGTGGAATACTTTTTTTGGAGGGGAAGACGTTGATTACAGTCGCGGTATCACAATTAACTGGACAGACAACATCTTCCTGAGCGGGCAAAGCTCATCCTCCTGGGGGGTGCCTATCAATGCATTCACTGATGAGAACGACGCTTTTGCTGTCAAACTCAATAGTAAAGGTGTTGTGGAGTGGAATACCTTCCAGGGAGGAGCAGATTCTGATTTTGGCCGCGGAATAACAATGGATGAGATTGGAAATATATATCTTACAGGTGAAAGTTTTTCCCCCTGGGGAACACCAGTGAATAATTTTAAGGGCAAGAGTAACGCTTTTACCGTTAAATTAAATAACGCAGGTGTCCTACGGTGGAATACTTTTATTGGAGGAAAGATAACTGATTAGAGAATTCTTCCTTTAGACCGCAACAATAATGATAATTCTGCCGGCACCTAAAGTCTTAAGTTCTGGCATAATTAAATATATTATTAACTGGAGCAGGTAAGAAACCTTCACTTTTGATGACCCGGCAAATGATTTGCCTGGGATATAATCCTTTCCCGGCTATCCGAAAGAGTCAAGGATAGAGAATTATTCTGTTTAAAAACAGAATTTTTGTGCTTCTGGATATTACACGATGCTTTTCACTTAGAAGGGAATTTTTTTTTTAATTATTATTTTTTTCGATTTTTTTTAAGTATAATAATAAGAGATAAGGATTTCATTAACAACGATATTCCCTTACTGTTTCGTTAAAGTTCTGATCCCCTTAATATATTTTGAAGACTGATTTTCAATACTGCAGGATCAGTGCATAATATAAAGAGTGGTGGGGGTTTTAGCTGGTATTAAAAACTGACAAAAGATTTTTTTCATCATCTGTTTAGAGAAATGACTGAAAAAAAAACATCATCTTTTAGAAAACAGGAAAACACTTGTACAAAAAATAAGGCCCACTCCGAACTCACGAAAAATTTCCCTTCAGGCAATTCCAACCCTTTTTATACTATTCTTGAAAATCTTGATGCGGTTGTTTTTGTCACAGACATGCAGTCCTGTGAAATTCTTTATGCCAATAAATTTGCCAAAGATCTGTTTGGTGAAATTTCAGGAGAGTTATGTTGGCAAACTCTGCAGAAAGGTCTGTCAGCACCCTGTTCCTTCTGTTCAAATATAGATATTCCCGGTCCCAATGGGAAGCCTAAAGAAACGATAACCTATGAATTGCATAATCCTGTCACCGGCAGATGGTATGAAGTGCATGAGCGGGCTGTAGAACTGTACGGGGAAAAGACTGTCCGTATTCATTTTGCCACTGATGTTACCGATAAAAAAAAGGTGGATTCGGAACTCAGTATCAGTGAAGAAAAATACCGAACCGTTGCGGATTATACGTATGACTGGGAATGCTGGATTCGTGAAGATAGGAGTTTTGAGTACATTTCACCCTCATGCGAGAGGATTACCGGCTACCGGGCTGATGAATTTTTGTCCAATCCGGATTTGCTGATAAGTATTATTCATCCGCAAGACAGGCTGCTTTTTGAACGCCACCATCAACAGGCATTTACATCCCCCGAGTACAACCATCTGAGATTCAGGGTTATAACCAGGGCCGGAGATGAACGGTGGATATCCCATTATTGTCAGCCGGTCTATAGAAGAGACGGGACCTTTCTGGGTAGACGGTCGAGTAACCGGGATATCACAATCAGAATCGAGTCCGAAAGAAAGACAAAATTAAATGAACTTCGACTGAGTACACTGGTTGAACTCTATGAGAGAAAAGATCTGCCCAATAAGGTGATCTGTGATTTTGTCCTTGATTCAAGTCTTCCGATTTCATCAAGTACGGTAGGGTTTTTGGGATTTTTGAATAATGAGGAAACGGTTATGACGATTCATGCCTGGTCGAAAGCTGTTATGCGGAAATGTACCATGCATAGGGAGTCATTCGAATTCAATGTCCCAGAGGCTGGCATATGGGGTGAAGCAGTTCGTCAGCGCCAGCCAATTATTATCAATGATTTTTCACTCCCATCTCCCCTCAAGAGAGGTACGCCTGAAGGACATGTCAAGATAAAACGGTTTTTAGCTGTTCCCCTTATGTACGATAATAGAGTCGTTGCGGTATTGGCAGTCGGCAATAAGGAAGAAAATTATACTGATGATGACGCAGGTGAACTGCACCTGCTCCTTGAGGGGATGTGGCAAATCCTGCTTAAAAAAAAGGCAGAGGAGGAACTTGCCAGACAATCTGAAAAAACAAAACATCTTATAAATGCTGTTTCCCATGATCTGAAGAGCCCGACAATCTCGATCCATGGGTTTGCTACCCTGCTGAAAGAAAAATATATGGACGTTCTGGATGAAAGAGGTCTTAAATATTGTGAACAGATCATAACCGCATCGGAACAGATAACCGCCCTGGCCGAAGATATTAATACATACATTTCCAGCAAGGATAATGGTTGGCAATTTGAAACACTGGAACTCGGCGAACTGTGGAATACCGTCAGGGAGGAATTTTTTCCGCAGCTGCAGAGAAAAAACGTCACATGGCGTGTTTCCGAACGCGATCGGGTGATGATCAGGGGCAACAAAATGGGCCTGCTGCGGATTTTTAGAAATTTGATTGATAACGCCTTGAAATATGGCGGCGACAGCTTGACTGAAATCGTGCTGGGGTATCAATCCTCTGATGAATACCATATTCTGACTGTTGAAAATAATGGTGAGATTATTATGCCGGAGGATGAAAAGATAATTTTTGAAGAATTCGCCCGCAAAGTCAAAGATCCGCATATATATGGAACGGGACTGGGCCTTGCTATTGTCAGGGAAATTGCCAGAAAACACCAGGGAAATTCCTGGCTGACCACCAGCAAACGGTGCAAACCTGTCTTCTGTATATCCATCTCCCGCCATCTTTAATCATGCGGCGTTCAGCCTGCAAAATGTATGAACGCCGTAACCTGATGAAATATTTTATGATATTGCGTCTGCACTGAACGTTTTCCTTAGCGCCGGTAAAAATTATGACGCCTGTTGATCAAGATTGGGCTGTTGGCAAGGATTCGCGAATTTATCTCGCCTACGATGGTTCCATTAATGCCGACTGGGTGTCCCGATATGCAATTCGTGCTGCCGCCAATTCGGCCAGCAAGAAGATCCTGCTCTTTCATGTCCTCGACGGATCCTACTCCCCTGAAGCAATACGTCTGAAAATCAAGGCATTAGACAATGAATGCAGATTTCAGCATGTTGAACTGGTCAGTGAACTCCTGCCGCTCAAAAAGAATGTCTATCAGACCATACTGACCAATATTCCTGCCAACAGGGCAAGTTTTTGTTTTTGCGGCGCCCGGATTACTTCACGGGGACGAGGGTTTCTTGCCGGCACTATTTCCGAGAAAATTCTGCAGGCCGGCAGATTCAATGTGATGGCAATCCGGGTTGTTCATCCCGGACTCCTCGGATGTCCCGGAGACATTCTTTTGCCGTTAACCGGCAAGGCTTACGGTCTTGAAGGAGTCATGCCTTTTTTTCTGCTTCTGGCGCCCGACATCAGGAATGTACATTTGATAAAAATCATCCCTGCGAGTCCATGGATTTTACGCTACAGCCCGGATGCCAGGATTAAGGCGATGCGTCATAAAGGGCGTGGTTATCTGAAGAATGTTCTCGGGGATATGCAACAGTACGAAACGGTCTCTGCGATTCATTTTGACGGCCGTGTTATTCTCTCAAAAGATTGGGTCAGGGAAACCCTGGTCAAGGCAAACCAGCTGCATGCAAGGCTTATACTTCTTGAAGCGGCGAGCCGGTCCCTTCCGGCCCGGATATTTTTCGGCGACCCGGCAGAGAGGATTTTACGGGCAACTCCGTGTGATGTCGCCATCTGCCGGACAATATGAAAGATTTACCCAAACAGATACCACAGATTCCCCTGGAACAGGTATTTACCTGGTTGCATAGCCGGAAGGAGGGACTGAAAAGGGAGGAAGTTCAGGAAAGGCTGCAGCATGTAGGGAAAAATTCCATCGAAGTGGTCGACCGGACAAAAATGGTCCGAAGTTTCGCCAGGCAGTTCACCAATTTTTTTACCATTCTGCTGATAATTTCAGCCATCATCTGTTTTGTTGCCCACCGGATTAATCCGGGAGAAAATATGAATATTCTCGGCTGGGCTCTACTCAGCGTTTCCCTGCTCAATGCCATTTTTAGTTTTATTCAGGAGTACCGGGCGGAAAAAGCCATGCAGGCACTGAAAAAATTTCTCCCCAACCTTGTCGAAGTTCGCCGCGATGACCGCATTCAGCAGGTGCCGGCCGAAGCTATTGTGCCTGGGGATATTATTCTCCTGTCTGAGGGGAATAATATATGTGCCGATGCCCGGGTGATAAAATCCGAAGGGCTCAAAGTAAACAATGCACCGCTGACCGGGGAATCCAATCCTGTTGTCCTTACTGCCGAACCGGTTAAAAAGCGACTGGAAGAGAGCCAAAACATCGCCTTTGCGGGGTGCTCTGTAATCAGGGGAACCGGTGAAGCGGTAGTTATTGCCACGGGCCTGCGCACAGAATTCGGCAAGGTAGCCAGCCTCTCCCAGACCATAAGCCGCTCCATGTCTCCGCTTGAACGTGAAACCGCGCACATGATCCGTGCCCTGACCTTCATAGCGTGTTTGATGGGTTTCGGTTTTTTTCTCTATGGTGTCGTTACAGGCAGACCCCTTTGGGTAAACCTGGTTTTCATGATGGGGATTATTGTCGCCAATGTGCCGGAGGGATTATTGCCGACATTTACCCTGTCTCTGGCCATGGGAAGTCTGCGCATGGCCCGCAAGAATGTCCTGGTGAAAAGCTTGAACGCGGTTGAGGCCCTGGGAGCTGTGCATGTCATCTGTTCTGATAAGACCGGCACCCTGACCCAGAATAAACTCAGTATCACCGAACTGGTTGATCCGCTTGGCGGTGAGCTGCTGGAAAGCAGAGCAAGGACTGATCTTCTGGAATATTCTCTGGCAGCCTCGGAAATACGAAGATCGGGAAGCAAGCTGCTTGGTGATCCCCTGGACAGGGAAATTGCCGTGAACTATGAGAAATCCGGCAGTCATTTCGAAGAGTTTCAGAAGTCTGTTTTGCGTGCCTTTCCTTTTGATCTGGAGAAAAAGCGATCCGCCGGTATTTTCATGCGCCCTGACAGAACAGTCTTTACCGTGAAGGGGGCATTTGAGGCAATCCGTCCGATGATAAGCCGGATTGAATCCTATTCTTCAGGTGACGGCCAAAGCCCTGCAACAGTAACCGCAACTTCAGAAATGCTGGATCAGGTCGAACAGGTTATGCGCAGCCTGGCGGCAAGGGGCTTAAGGATTATTACCGTTGCCTATTCGGTCCTGCCGGATGATACGAAAGGTTTCGAAGAGAAAAATGGTGACCTGGATGCACTGCAGGATAAACTGGAGCGGAAACTTACCCTGGCCGGCTTGCTTGCCGTTGAAGATCCTGTCCGACCGGAGGTACCGGCAGCGGTAGAAAAATGCCATACCGCAGGGATTGATGTAGTGTTGATTACCGGTGATCATCCAGATACAGCACTGGCAGTGGCGGAAAAAACCGGTATTGTCTCTGACCAGGGAGAGGAGACTGCTGTCCTGACCGGCGATCTTCTTGAAGGACTGACAGTTGATCTGCTGGCAGAAAAGCTGCGGGAAGGTGTCCGCATTTTTGCCAGGACCACGCCGGATCAGAAGATGAAGATCATTGAGGCTCTGCAGTCGATGGATATGGTGGTTGCCATGACCGGTGACGGCGTCAATGATGCGCCGGCCCTGAAGGTTGCCGATGTCGGCATCGCCATGGGCCTGCAGGGGACGGATGTGGCCAGGGAATCGGCCCAGATCATTCTGCTTGACGATAATTTCGCCGCAATTGTCAACGGAATCGAGGAGGGCAGAACAGTTTTTGAAAATATCAAGAAGTTCACCAATTATGTTCTGGTAAGCAACGGACCGGAGATTTTGCCTTTTCTGTTGTATATTCTTTTCCCTGTTCCGTTGGCACTTAATGTAATCCAGATCCTTTCTATTGACCTCGGCACCGATATTATCCCCTCCATGGGCCTGGGCCAGGAACCGCCGGATCGCGATGTCATGCAGCAACCGCCCCGTTCAGAGAGTCAGGCGGCCCTGCTTGCCCCGGGGCTGATTATTCACAGTTACCTGTTCCTTGGGCTTCTGGAGGGGTTCTGGTCTCTTTTCCTGTTTTTTTATGTACTGGTGAGCGGGGGCTGGCAATACGGAAATGAGCTGGCCTCAAGCGATCCCCTGTACAGGTCGGCAACCGGAATAACGCTGTCCACTATTCTTCTCATGCAGATCGGCAACCTCGTCGGCCGCCGCTATAAAAAACGATCAGGACTTGACCTGGGGCTTTTTACCAACAGGCTCATTTTGCTGGGAATTGTCATCCAGATTGTTTTTTCCTGGGCAACTCTCTACTTTCCACCCTTGCAAAAAGTCCTGAATACCGGACCGGTACCGGTTCCGGTTTACCTGATGGCATGGTTCGGTGTTTTGCTCATTTTCGGTTCAGACTATACCCGGAAAAAAATTATGATTCTGTATGCAGGAGAAGGGCAGAAATCATACTGATTTTTTAAACATCTAATTGCCCCACAACATTATGAAAGGAGCATGATGGTTAAGAAAGATGATGCTTATAAGTGTGCTGTCTGCTGTAATACTTTCATGTTCCGTGACGTTTGCCGGGAGTCATGATAAGGAGAACGTTGCGGAGCCTGTCTATCAGTATCCCTGCTGTCAATGCAACGGGAGAGACTGACACAAATACATGAAATTCAGCGTAAACTGTTGTCAGTGTAAACATTCACGAAAGTCCAAAAAAAAGAAACTGCATCTGATATTATTTTGCCGGCTTCACTGGTTATGCCGTGTTTGCGAAGTAAAAAATCGCGATCCCTCTCTGAAAATGACAATTGACTGGTAGAACTTTTTTATTGTTATTGAGATTGATCACCAAACGATATAGATTATTATTATATATATCTGGAAACATATAAGGAACTGAGAATGCCTGAACTTGAATTATCTATCATCATGCCCTGTTTGAATGAAGCAGAAACGATTGCTGACTGCATTGGTAATGCGCAACGTTTTTTACGGGAAAACAACATTAATGGGGAAGTGGTGATCGGGGATAATGGCTCAACAGACGGTTCGATCGATATCGCGCAATCGCTGGGCGGCAGAGTGGTTCATGCTGTTACCCAGGGGTATGGTGCGGCCTGTGCCGCGGCCGCGACTGAAGCAAGTGGACGTTACATTATCATGGGGGACGCTGACAGCAGTTATGATTTTTATCATTTGATGCCGTTTGTTAAGGCATTGCGGCAAGGTAATGACCTGGTGATGGGCAACCGTTTTAAAGGAGGTATTGAGCCGGGCGCCATGCCTTTGAAAAATCGTTATTTAGGCAATCCGTTACTGAGTGCGGTGGGGCGCATATTATTTTCGAGCAGGATCGGCGACTTTCATTGCGGCTTACGGGGATTTAGTAAAACTGCTTTTGAAAAAATGGATTTAAAAAGTACAGGGATGGAATTTGCGTCTGAAATGGTATTGAAGGCGCAGCTGCTCGGTATGCAATTTGCCGAAGTGCCGACGACACTTTCGGTTGACGGTCGATCCAGGAAGCCTCATTTAAGGCCATGGCGGGATGGACTGCGCCATTTGAAAATAATGTTTCTGTTTAGTCCTCGCTACCTGTTTTTGGTGCCCGGCATGCTGCTGATGCTTTTTGGCCTGGTGTTTGGTACCGCTCTGATTCGTGGACCCGTATTCATTGGAAAGTTCGGTTTTGATATCGGATCGCTGGTCTATGCCGCCGGTTTTGTTATTGTCGGTTTTCAGGCGGCCTTGTTCGCCATACTGGCAAAATATTACGGTATGAGTTCTGGAATGCTGCCCGTCGATAAAGGGGTAATCCTGTTCTTTAATGTGTTCACAATGGAAAGAATAATATTCATTGGATTGCTGATTTTTTTGGTGAGCCTGACCGGAGTAATATACAGTGTTACAGTATGGGCGTCAGCTGACTTCGGCGACCTGATTCCCCGACAGATTATATCAATAACTATTCCCGCGGCTGTAGGCGCTATTTGTGGATCGGAATTAATTATGTCCGGACTTTTTCTTGGGGTCCTGGGTTTACCCCATAGGCTCAGCTGATGGAAGAGAAGAAAAAAGAACTGTATGGCCGTTTAGACTTTGTCGGCTGGCTGTTGAGTGAATGGCGGACAAGGGCAGTATTGCCCTATGTCGTGGGCGATTTAATGGATTTAGCCTGTGGCGATAATCGACTCGTTCGAAAAAATGGCTCCGGTGTCGGTGTGGATATTGTCGATTATCAGAATGTCGATATTGTCTGTCCTGATTTTTCCAATCTGCCATTTGCGGAGAATACATTCGATACGGTTACGATACTGGCCGCATTGAATTATTTTGATAATCCAGTGAAGGTTTTATCTGAGATTGCCCGTATATTGAAACCTGACGGTACCTTATTGGTGACATTTTTAAATCAAAGTGTATCCAGGGCATGGCACACAATCAAAGAAAGAGATACAACCCCGAGGCCTGCTTTTAACAAAGAGGAACTTGCCGCCTGTCTGCAGACTGCCGGTATGCATATAGTCGACAGGAAGTCATTCATGCTCGGCGTGAATATCATTTATTTTATTAAGAGATAATTGTTTTGTCTGACTTGAAAATTGCAGTCATCGGATCCGGAGCCTCGGCAATAGGCGTGATCAACGGCCTCCAATCATCAGCTGTTAACGCTGATATTACCCTGTTCAGCAGTGATAAATATTTTGGTTTCTCCCCGGATGACCGGTACGCAGTTGCAGACAGTGAGCAGTTTTATACCAATATTTACAAAGAGATTAAAAGCCATTCCACTCATTATCCACCCCGTAAAACGTTTTATGGCGATACCGTTCCCTGCTATACCGTCAATGGCGATGAACGGTTTTTCAAAACCGACATGTTTGGCGGACAAACCAATATCTGGGGCGGTTTTGTCTTGCCCTTTACCGAAGAAGATTTTGCAGATTGGCCCATATCACGGCAGGAGCTTGAGCCCCATTATAAGGCAATCGCCGACTTGATAGGGATTGCGGGGCAGCATGATCAGGTAAGTGATTTTCTGCAGCTTGAATACAGCAACAGGCCCCCTTTGAAGCAGCTTGATGGTTTCCGTTTTATAGGGCACTATCTGAATGAGCATGGTGCGTCAGATTGCTATACGTTTCATGCAGGGGCTTCACGGAGTACAGTTGACACACTGGAGGAGAGCCAGAGTAATTGTATTTATTGCGGGGAATGCATGGCAGGTTGCCTTCGTGATGCAATCTACTCGACAAAGAATCAGCTCAAAGGACATATCAACAGAAAAGAGATTCAATTCGTTGGTAAAAACGTCAGTAAAATTCAGTTGAGAGATAATAATCCGGAAGTAATTCTTGAAGACGGAAACGGGGAGTTGTTTGACAAGGTATTTCTCTGCGCGGGTTGTGTGGCAACCACAGAAATACTTATGCGAAGCCTGAATATGGAGTCAGGTCCTGTCCTGCAGGATAATAATGTGTTGCAATTCCCGATTGTTAATCTGTCCAGACATTCCGACAAACGAAAAGATCAGTATTTTGGCCTGACCAATCTGCTGCTTCTTCTGGAACCAAAAAAGGCTGATTTACCGTTACTGCAAGTGCAGCTTTATCCAAACGTTGATTATTTATGGAGGACCCTTGTTCCGCTATGGGTCTGGAAGATTGTGCGTTATCCGCTGCAATGGTTCAGAGACCGGATCATCTGGGCCCGGGTATATATGGATGCAGCCGACTCAATACGCTATTCCGTTGATTTCATCGATAATCACCTTGTGTTCAAAGAAAAAAATGTTCCTGACACGAAAAAAGTGACAATTTTTATGGAGAGCCTGCGTCAGGCATTGCGTGGATCAAAGTATTATACTTTACCGTTTAAACCTATTCTGGCCCATACCAGCGCCCATATGGCAAGCACATTCCCATACGGCGGTGACTTGATAGAAGTGCCTCGCGATGGCGAGGTCATGTCCAACGTGCATATCGCCGATTCGACCTGCTTTCCAGGGAGCCCTGTCATTTCACCTACATTTACAATTATGGCCAATGCCAGAAGAACAGCTATCGAGGCACTCAGGCAATGAAAGCACCGCATGCCCGCTATCGTTTATATACCTCCTGGCAGAGTTATCTGCCATTCCTGAAAAATGTGCTCCTCATGTCGACCGAGAATGTAGCATTGACAACCCGGTTTGAGGAGGAATTATGTTCATTTTTTCAGGTGAAAAATGTGGCGACAGTGCCTATGTGCCGAACTGCCATTTATCTGACGGTCAAGCATTTGGTTCAACCGGGCCAGGATGTTGTCATGTCTCCATATACCATCGCCGATGTGGTCAACATGGTCATTCTCGGCGGCGGCCGGCCGGTTTTTGCTGATATCGACCGGTCAAATTGCAATATCAGTGTTGAATCAATTGAATCACTCATACATAAGGATACCGGGGCAGTGCTCGTCACCCATCTCCATGGTGTTGCCGCTCCCATAAGAGAAATTTGCGCCCTTTGCGAATCAAAAGGAATCCCTGTTATCGAGGATACGGCACAGGCCTTCGGTGCCAAGGTGGCAGGCAGGCGTTTGGGGACTTTTGGTGATGTCGGGGTGTACAGCCTGGGGATGTATAAAAATATCAATGCCTGGTATGGCGGTATTATTACCTGCAAGAATCCCGAGTTGTTCGCCGCGATTAAACAGGAAGCGGATTCACTGGCCCTGCAGAACAGGACTTTTTTACTCAAGCGGATGCTCAATGGCCTTTCCACAGATATTGCGACGCATCCATTCCTGTTTAGAATGTTCACCTTTTGGATTTTTCGACTGGGCCGCTTGCACAATATCAGGTGGATTAATAAGTTTGTGGAAACCGAGCTGGATTTGTCCCGGCGGGAAAGTGTTCCTGCAACACATTTAGGAAAAATGACTGCGGCTCAGCACAAGTTGGCCTTACTGCAGCTTGACCATATAGACAGGGATAACAACATCCGTTTTGAGAAAGCAGCAAAGTATCGAGAAGGCTTGCAGGGTATCGCCGGCATGGTGTTCCCGACAGGTGATCACGGAGGAATTGATGAGGCTATTTACACGTATTTTCCAATCCAATACGGCAACAACCAGGACGATCGACAGCGGTTATTGATGTATTTTGCCAGGCATGGGTGCGATATAGGTCCTCAGCATTTGAAAAACTGTGCGGACCTGCCGGCTTTTAAGGATTCCTACCGAGATTGTCCCAATGCACGGCAAACAGCGGAATCAGTCATACTGCTCCCCACGTATCCTGCTTATCCTGACCAAAATATCGAACATAACATTGCCGTCTTGCGGGATTATCATATGCAGCTTTCTGCCTGAAATGACAGGAAGTTATTGCGGGATTGCACTATCCTGATTTTTTCTCCGGCCCGGATGATTCCTTCGGGACAGCGGGCGGTCCCAGGTCGAATACCATCCAGAAAGGTGTAGAGTACAGAAGCCGGACACCTCTTGTTGAGAAGAGCCGGTTGTTAATTTCGATT
>Ga0224507_10000852_pt1 | contig 12047 bp, 10 predicted proteins | sample SF_Jan12_sed_USG_3_FD_170159 | JGI IMG/M metagenome (GOLD analysis project Ga0224507, IMG submission 170159) | Sediment microbial communities from San Francisco Bay, California, United States - SF_Jan12_sed_USGS_13 | ecosystem: Environmental > Aquatic > Marine > Sediment | place: USA...
TTCCTGACTGACCTGATTGCCGGTCGCGAGCCAACACTACCTACAGAACTAATCCACTACGACTAGATGATTATGAGAAACCGATAGGACGATGGAATCACACGACTTTTTCATTGACCTGTTAATCATTCTCATCACCGCCCGTATCTTTGCCGAACTTGCTGTACGTATGTATGCACCCGCCGTTATTGGTGAACTCTTTGCCGGAATTGTGCTCGGCCCTAGCCTGTTTGGCTGGATAGAGATTGGCGAAACAATTCGTCTGATGGCCGGCATTGGCATCATTCTATTGCTGTTTGAGGTCGGATTAGAGACCAATATTAAAGGGCTTATTCATAGCAGCAAAAAATCGGTCATCATCGCCATTTGTGGATTCGTATTCCCATTTCTATTTGGCTTCATCATCGCCCATAACTTCTTTTCAATGCCACTCCTTACCGCACTATTTATTGGAGGAACAGTGACAGCGACCAGTATAGGCATCACTGTTCGGGTGCTTACAGACCTTAGGCTGGAACAGAGCCGAATAGGTCAAATTGTATTGGGTGCCGCCGTAATTGATGATGTGTTGGGCGTGATGCTTCTGGCACTACTTTATGAGTTCTCGATTGGTGGCGGTGTTAATATCATCAATGTTGGTAAAGTCTTTCTGTTTATCTCTGCGTTCTTTGTTCTTGCGCCCATTGTTGCTCGATTGATCTCAATACTCATTAACCGATTTGATGAGATCAGTGAGATTCCTGGACTAATCCCTACATCAATTATCTCTCTCGTCCTCTTCTTTGCCTGGCTGGCTCATACCCTTGGCGCACCCGAGTTGCTGGGCGGATTTGCTGCGGGTCTCGCCCTCTCACGACGATTCTTCATCCCCTTTGGAATAGCACTGCAGTCTGATATCAACTTTTCAGATCGCATCGAAAAACAGATGAAGCCGATCATCCAACTATTCACGCCTATCTTCTTTGTGGTGGTCGGGCTCTCACTTTCTCTAAGGGATATTGATTGGGGATCAGCCACTATTTGGATCTTTACCCTCTCACTCTTTACCGTCGCCTTCATTGGAAAGATGATTGGATCTCTATTTATTCACGAAAACCGCTTTAGCCGATACATGATTGGTATGTCGATGGTGCCCCGAGGTGAGGTGGGACTCATCTTCGCAGAGCTTGGACGTGAGGGCGATATATTCAGTAACGAGATCTACGCCAGCCTTGTTCTCGTAATCGCATTAACAACCATTCTACCCCCCCTTATTATGAAGTGGCTCAATACACGAGAGTCAGTGATCAATTAATCGTAATCGCCAAAAAGGATAGATACCGACTGCTTCCCCCCATTTGATAATATGAGACCATTCAGCTAATGTCTGGAATAACCTAGCTAAGGAGCTAACGACATTACACTACCGGAAAATAGATACTAATCAAAAGGAAAAGGGAATGCTCACAAAAAATCAGCAAAAACTATATGACTCATTCTATGAGTCTACACACCAAAATGAGTATTTAGATCTGCAAACAGAGCTCCTTGTTGGACTCTCCGCAGCAATGGCCATGAACTGTGCGCCATGCACACGTTACTATCTTGAGCAGGCCAAAAAATCCAACATTGAAAAGGGAGCCATATCCGAAGTCTTGGCTAAAGTGATGGCGGTTTCTGCTGGCCAAAAACGGCTTCAATTGGTTGAAGTGATTAATGACTATGAGATTGACTTTAAGTCGTAATTAAACCCACGAACCCCGTTGAACATTAGATATAATGTCTTAATCCATTACACACCCCGCCGACCATCATAGGAGCGATTGTGCTAGAACCCACACAGATTTTAACCTACGTCGCTGCACTGGGTATTGCCGCAGCCATACCCGGCCCTGGAATGACCGCTCTTGTTGCCCGTAGTGTAAGTAGTGGCGCATCAACTGGATTTGCCATGCTTGCCGGTCTTATTTTAGGAGATTTAACCTACCTCTCTTTTGCCGTGTTTGGGCTTTCGGTACTGGCACATAGTTTCAATGCGCTATTTGTCGCCATCAAATGGGGGGCCGTTATCTACCTCTGCTACCTTGCGTGGCTATTTTGGACAGCCGATCATCAATCCATGAACACGGACAACTCGTCCAAACGAAAAGACCTGTTATCAGCTAGTTTATCCGGGTTCACCATTACACTGGGCAACCCTAAAACAATTGCTTTTTACCTCGCGCTACTCCCTGTTGCCCTTGATCTGAAAAAGGTGACCATACAGAGCTGGGCTTTTACATTAATGCCATTAACTATTATTGTTCTGCTTGGTGTTGGCGCTGTTTTTATTTTAGGCGCCGTCGGTGTGCGTCACATATTATCAAGCGCCAAAGCACAAAAAATACTTCACCGTGGTGCTGCCACTACGATGCTTGTTGCCGCAGGAACGATGGTTGCGAAAGAGACATAACAGAGCAATCATAAACAAACGTGGGTAAATCACCCGCTACTCAGTCAAATAGTCATGCCATCTTATTTAAAACAGAATTACGCTATCAGAAATAGATACTAACCTTTGCTCAACAGGGGTAGCACGTACTCTTCAAATGATTGATGATCAAGTTGCCCTCGGTGAATATATTTCATTCGTCCGTCTCGATTAATCACCACGGTGTAAGGAACGATTCCAGTGCTATTTCCCCACTTAAGCATCAAATCACGATTATCTTCAGGATCGGTGATCAACACCGGATAGTTCATCTCCAATGTTCGATAAACATTACGTAATTTACGCTCTTCATCTAACCCCAAACCGAGAACCTGCAACCCCTGTTCACGGTACTGTTCTTGATACTTTACAAAGTCACGAATTTCAGCCTGACAGGGTGCACACCATGTTGCCCAAAAGTTGAGTAAGATGACTTTTCCCTTCCACTCATCCAGTGAATGCATTTTCCCATCTAATCCCACCAGAGTGAACTTTTCCATCTCCCATGCGTTATTGGTTTTAGAGGGTAATGCCATGGTTGATGCTGAATTTACGGCTGATTTAGAACCATTTGGTAAGGTCAAGCTCGCTGCACCAGCCCCGCCTTTAGATTCACTCATAGAGTAACCGGCATAGACCGATGTAGCCATTACCGCCACAGCCGCAACGATGAGTGTAATTAATTTTAAGTTAGACATTACGCTGAGCAACCTCTCTATTTGTTATTTTTCAGGTTAGCTGGTTTTTGAATAACATTCCAACTCACCCCAAATTTTCGCTCTAACTCACCAAGATACGGCCGCATTTTTTCATTAATAAGAACTTGTCTAACCCGATCACGCATCGCCATATAGTTTTTCTTTTTTCCTGCTTTACGTTCCAGAATAGTGATGAGGTTATAGCCCTCTTTTGTTTCGATAACAGGACTCAGTTGCCTATCAGCCAATTTAGATGCCGCCTGATCCAGTGCGGGCATACCCCGACCCTCTTCAACCCAGCCAATATCACCGCTATTTTTACGTCCAAAGTCATCAATACTGTATGCTGCGGCAAGGGAGAAGAGACTCTCCCCTCTTAATATTCGATTTCTCAGTGCAGTGGCTTCGGCTTTAGTTTTTACTACCAGTTGACCAATGTGTCGCTTTTCAGGAATACGACTCATCTCAGGGTGATCAATATAATAGCGTTTTAGAACACGCTCATCTTTAATCCAGTCATGCTCTTTCATTTCCAGCATCAATGCAGGAAGTCGCTCATTTTTATAATCATTGAGCTGCGAGCTCACATCAATCTTCTCTTCATCTGCCGCTTTGGCAATAAGGAGTATCTCTGCCCGTTTGTAGAGCTGTGCTTTAATCCATTCAGGATTAGGGAGGTTGGGGCGTTTGGATATATCGACAATATCGCCATATGTGATTTTTAGGCCGTTACCATCCATCAGAACCGTATCAGCCATCAACCCAATGGTGATTCTATCTTGGTATAATTTAACACCATATTTTTTCTGCAGTTTCTGTATCGTTGCCAGACGAACCATGCGGTATCGATCAACTTTATATGCCGATTTTGCAGAAGCCACGCCATCGGGGTCTCTCATAAATTGATGCTTCATGGATGCCAGCACGTCATCAGGAATGACCATTTTTTCGCGTAACTTATCCATGTAGTGACGATAGAGAAGCCCCATACGATAGGTATCCATCTCACGTTTAAATGAAGCCGTTTTATCGAATCCTTGGCTTTCAGCTTCAAGTTTTAGAAGCTGGGCAGCTACTAACCTACGCAACATATCTCCCCGCAATGAGGCCTGATCACGCTCGTCCATCGCCACAAATTGGGTTGCAAATGGAGAACTTGCAACGGCATTGTCCAATTGATCGGAGGTGATATTAGCCGTTCCAATAGTAACCAGTACCTCAGGCGCCGATTTTGCATAAAGCGTTGCAGAAAACAGTAGCCCAACAACTATCAGGCCACGAAAAATTCTATTTAATAGACTCATTTCTGATCTCTTAACTAAATCCAATTAAAAAAACAGGGGACAAAAGCCCCCTGTTACGTTTACTCCTTTAGCAAACTGTCATGTTTGCCATGCTTAGTCAATCACTCCTCTTCTGGAATGGCTCCACCCAGATCTGGCGCTGAACTATGTATCCAATTTACAGCGGCATCATAGTTGTGAAGGATTGGCTTACCTTTCCACACATGCTCTTCATCATTTGCGATATGAGGAACACCATCCGTATTGGTTTCATGACATGCATTACAACGTAGTGGGCCATGAGAACCGTCTGGATTGTACTGTGTTGGCTGATTGTAGGTCGTGAGATCAATATTCGGCGTCACAGGATAGAGACCGTGAATGGATTGATGACATGACTGACAAGCAATACCCGCATGTCCCTTCGAATAACGCATAGAGCTATATTTTCCGGGTTGATTGATGGGGAAGGCAACGCCGCCCTGCCCTTCAACAAATGGTGCGGCATGGCAATCTGCGCAGTGAGGTACACCTGGTGCAAGCCAGTAGTCACGACCATTGGTCGCTGCATCATAAGGTACAGCGGTTGCTCCGGTAGCGCCCTTAGGCAACTTCAGTGATTTAATATCAACCGCAGGATTGGCCGAGAGGATCTTGACACTGACGTCACCATCAACATCTTTACTCACCATTGGACCATTCCCTTTCAGAGCAATAATCGCAATATCAGGAACCAGACGCTTTTTAGCCCAAGTTAATAGAATGCCCGATTTTCCGGGAGTATCTTCGCCCTTATCATTTAGTACAACCTTGGGATCGAGATACTTTTCTATTAGCTCCTGCTTACTAACTCCAATCGCCTTGGCAATCTCGTTCAATGATTTATTACGGATGGTTGTTCCTTCCTGCTTAAATGCATTGGTTAGATTGTCACGCTGATAAAGCTCACGTGAGAGTTGTGAGTGACAGTTGGTACACCAGATACCTTTTCCACCCTCACCCGTTCCAATTTTGGATACATTGGTCTTCATCCACTCACCGATACTATTGAGATACTCAGTGGTTTCGACACCATCGCTATCTTTACCGGGATTGGAGTGAACATCACGTCCTACATAACATCCACCAGCTGCATCGCGATTATCGCCATCTGCATAGGCATTTTTACCTTCAGGTGTAATAGGATAGGCATCCATATTTCCATCCTGACGATGGGCTGGATGACATCCTTGACATGCTGCAGTACGACCATGTGAATCGGGCATTGGCACTTTGGTCTGATGGACGGTATGAATCGCTTCAGTCAAAGCAGGTATGGTCTTTTTCTTACCATTTTTGTCTTTAAATGTTTTGGATTGAAGCACACCAATCACGTTATCGGCATGACACTTTTGACAGAGTACTGGGTCACGACCCAGACGATTATCAGTAGTACGACCTCTGGGATTGTAGTTCTTCATAAAGTCGGTGCCATTGCTATCATCATGCATCTCAAGGATAGAGACCGAAGTCGCTTTGAGATTGGCTATCCAGTCACTGGCTCCCAGACCTTTCCAAAAGGCACGTTCTTGCTTGTAGAGCGTAAACTTATCGCCATTGGCAGTTTTGTTACTATGACAATTTGCACAGTTTGGAATATCGATAGGATTGGTTCCGACAAAACGAATGGGCTCCCCTGAGTGGGAATCGACCACTGGGCTACCACTCTTGGCATCCACCAGACTGACCCACGCTTCCTGATAGGGTTGAACATCACTTTCAACCAGCGTTAGCAGATCCTGCTTCGCTGCACGGTCAGTAAAGGGTGTAAGTGGCAGACCCAATGCATCCCAGATACCAGGATTGGTTAGCACGATAGGAACATTATCTAGAACTGAACTTTTAGTATAGACAATCGTACCTTTTTCACCCGTGTAGTGAAGGTGACCACCTTTAAGTGGGCTTGGTGCCGCAGCGCCCGCAGGTCCATTATCTCTTGGAACAGGTACTTGAATACCAACAAATAGCTTCTTGCTATCTGCACTGGTTCCGGTGGGGTTGGTACCCTTTAGATCTTTATAGACATAGAGGTGGGAGAAATAGGCATTAGCTACATTCTCATTTTCGGTATATTTACCATCACCATTAACATCGTAAGGTACATCCCAATATTTCAGTTTATTACCCTCGGCATAGGTGTTGCCGACGTGGCCGTATGAGAGTTTAAATTTCTTTTTGCCATCAACGACAACGGTTGGATCTTTTCCATCGGCCTCTAGTAGCTCAGGATACTTTTTCTTGCCGGTCGCTGTTTTGATAACCTGACTCTGTACCGAGTTGTAGGGAGGAAGGACACGACAATATGTAAAATCAAATCCCGTACAGTGCATCCCCAACTCATAGTTGATGGTGATGTTGTAGTCGTTTATGGGTTTTACGGGCGTAGGTGTCGCAGCCGTCGACGACGGAGCCCCGGACATCTGGTCGGCTACACAACCGCCAATCGCCGAAATAGCCGCTACTAGCGCTATGTTCTTTATTACTCTCTTCATACTTGTTATCTCCTTCATCAACACCGACACATTCAAATCAATGCGCTTGAATACTCTTTTATTTTTATAATCTAAACAAAAAGTCCTAAGCGGCTTTTAATCCGATTAGGAATAACAATGCATATAATATGCCTATTTGTAACATATTGAATTGTAAGTGAATCTTATTTTTATGTGCTTAAAATAGCTCTGACAGAACCCAAATACGTCATGCTTTGTCATGACGTGGCAGCTAATTTTCGTTTGGAATAACGTGAGATAGGGCTGACCGCTACCTATCAAAGTGACGGCTGCACTCTAAAAAGTGATGCGTCATCCAATGACTAGTTCTATTTTTTTGCAGAAGCTTTAAACGAGTTTATGTATGCCTTTCACGTAATTAAGGCAAACAGCAACGAGCCTCTGCTCTATTTTCTGTTTTTTACAGTACCGGTTATACCCCAGGCGATTATTCCAACAACAACTACTGCAACTAGTACGCTTAAATTAACAGGGATGTGATAGTGATTTTCGCCTATCAAACCATGTCCCGGGTGGGCACTGACCAAAATGGGGGTCAGCAGAACCCATAGGAAGGATAAATACTTAAATAGATGTTTCATGACTACCTCACTTTTACTTTAACTAGCTCTTCACCATTGGGATCGGTGACATGTACTGCACAGGCAATACAGGGATCGAAGCTGTGGATGGTTCTTAGAATTTCAATAGGTTGTTTCGCATCATGCAAGGCGTGTCCCTTGAGAGCCGCTTCATAGGGCCCCGTACCACCGTTGGCATCACGAGGTCCTGCATTCCATGTGCTGGGAACCACCGCCTGATAATTGGCAATCTTACCCTCTTCAATAACCACCCAGTGTCCCAATGCGCCACGAGGGGCTTCCATAAACCCAACTCCTTTTGCCTTGGATGGCCATGTCGATGGATCCCATTTAGCATCATTGAAGGTTTTCAGATCACCTGCCTTAATATTCGCAATAAGCTGGTCATACCACCCCTGCATAGAGTCGGCAAAGATCTTGGTCTCCAGGGTCCTAGCCGCAGTTCTACCCAAAGTTGAGAACATCGCCTCTATAGGGACATCCAGCTTACTCAGAGCCATATTGGCAAGCTCTACAGTGGGTTCATGCCCTTTAGCATAGAGCATCAACACACGAGCGAGGGGTCCCACCTCCATCGGTTTACCGCGCCAGCGAGGTGATTTTAACCACGAATATTGTGACTCGGTATCAAGGTGTTCATAAGGCGGTTTGGGGCCGGTATAGTTGAGGTCTGTCTCACCATCATAGGGGTGCAATCCCTCACCCTTACCACCGCTATAGTTATACCAAGAGTGATCGACAAACTCCTGAATCTGTTCAGGATCATTCATATCGATATCATGCACCTTCGACAGATCTCGATCGAGAATAACGCCTGAAGGAACCAGATAACTAGAAGGATCATCCATTGAGGTAGAAGGAAAATCACCAAAGGTGAGAAAGTTTCCAACGCCCTCTCCCTGCTTGAACCAATCTTTGTAAAATCCGGCAATAGCCAGAGTATCAGGCACGTAGACCTGATCGACAAACTCCTGCATCTTTTTGATAATCGATTGAACCTGTTGCAACCCCTTCATGTTTACTGAAGTGGCTCCGGTGACACCACTTCCCTGTTGTCCAGGGTCAATACTGATTGCACATGGAACACCACCCACTAAAAAATTGGGGTGCGGATTTTTGCCACCGAAAATTGTTAACAATTTGGCTACATCACGTTGCCATTTCAAAGCCTCAAGATAGTGCGCGACTGCCATTAAATTTGCTTCAGGTGGTAGCTTGTATGCGGGGTGCCCCCAATAGCCATTGGCAAAAATACCGAGCTGGCCTGACTCAACAAAACCCTTCACCTTTTTCTGAACATCGGCAAAGTAACCGGGGGATGATTTTGAGTAACTGCTAATCGACTGCGCTAGTTCTGATGTTGCCTTAGGGTCGGCCTTTAGTGCGGAGACGACATCGACCCAATCAAGGGCATGCAGGTGATAGAAGTGCATCACATGATCATGCACATACTGAGCACCAATCATTAAATTACGAATAATTTGTGCATTATGGGGAATGGTGTAGTTAAGGGCATTCTCTACTGAACGAACTGAAGCGATACCATGTACCAGTGTACAGACACCACAGATTCTTTGAGCATAGGCCCAGGCATCACGCGGATCACGTCCACGTAGAATAATTTCGATACCACGAACCATCGTGCCACTACTGGATGCATGGGTGATTATGCCGTTATCGGTCTCTGCCTCAATACGCAGATGCCCCTCTATCCGCGTAACCGGGTCTACCACTATTTTCTGCTTACTCATACCCCAATCCTTTTAAAAAACGTTAATTTGATTACACCCATTAATTACTCTTCTAAATACTCTGCTACCATCTCTGAAAGTCCAACAACCTCAACATCCATATTGTAGTGTTCAAGACTTCCTTCCATGACGATTCGGCAATTGGCACAGGCGGTCACCATCTTATGAACGCCCAACTCCTCAATTTGTGCTTTTTTCTTTTTAAATGCGAGTAGTTTAAGTTCATCTGCACGTTCATTAGCACTGACTCCACCGCCACCACCGCAACACCAATTCATGGTGCCGTGCTCGGTCATCTCTCTAAAATCAGTCGCCACCATATTAAGCAGATCACGTGGCTGCTGTACCACACCACCACGGCGTACAATCTGGCAAGGGTCATGAAAGGTAAGGGGCTCAGAATCTCCACCCTTGGTTTTAATCTTTCCATCAGCACGTAAATTATCAAGCAACTCAAGAATATGAATGACATTAAACGAGTATGGCCGTCCGATCAGATTAGGGCCTTCCCAGCGTAATGCGGTAAAGGCGTGACCACACTCAGGGCTAATTACATTTTTCACCTGCAATTTTTCGGCCGCATCAACAATGCGCATAACAATCTCACGAGCAATATCAGAGGCGCCAATCTGTATACCTGCATTGGTTGCCTCAAAGGCGTCCGATGAAAGTGTCCAACTGACCCCCGCTTTATTAAATATTTTAGCTAGTGAACCGAGGTATTCAGGATAGTTAATAATCTCCATTGAAGAGAGCAGTGCCATATAGTCACTGCCCTTTTGATCAATGGGAATAGTGAGCCCGGTATCATCCTCTTGATGCTTTATTTGAGCCAATAACGCTTTAAGCGTTACCTCCATGGGGCTGCCACTATTGATCGTACGCTTAACCGCTCCAATCACTCCTGCGGGAGCATGGCCTGAGGCAGCCATACCTTCACGCATCTTACGGACCATATAGGTAATATCATTACCCACAGGACAAACCATCGAACAGCGACCACAAAGGGTACAGCTGTCATAAACCAGTTCACTCCAATCCTCCAGTTCAGCATCGGTAATCGGCTTATAAAAACCGATCATTGAAGCCAACTTACCCAATAAGGTAAATTCTTGCTTCCATACCCTTTTCAAGGGTTCCAGTTTATAGATTGGCGTGTATTTGGCATCACCTGTCTCCGTATGAAATAGACAAGCATCGGCGCAGATTCCGCAGTGTACGCAACTAGAGAAGAAGCTGGCAATCGGCGCATCCATAACAGCCCGAAAGGCTTGATGTCCTTTTTCCAATGAAGCGGTCATGATGCAACTCCCTTACGGGCAAATTGATCACCGTTATACCATCGTGAAATACCGATGGTTACGCTATGTATAAGTTTGGTAAATGGAAGAACCACCATGAGCAACTCAACACTCAAGATGTGCAGTGCAAGCATCTGCGTATATGGAAGCCACATATGATGGTAACTAAAATACCCAGTCAATAAAGGAAGAAAGGTGACCAGCCATGCAAAGTAGTCCCCTACTGTTGTAAGCTGCTTTTTAACTGCACTCGTTAGACGATCAACCAATGCGACCAGTAGTGCAACCATGGTAATAACGACAATCAAATCAATAAACGATGTAGCCAATCCCGGCCAGGAAAAACCAGTCATCGACTTCCAAATCTCAATATGTGGAGTTAAGAACAAAATAATTATCAGCAGGCCAATGTGAAAGGTGTAACCCGTCAGGTAAGTCAGAATTGCACGAGGGCTAGATACATTGACACGGTAGGAACGGCTTATAATCGTCTTCCAGCCCGATCCAGGGCTATGCTCTCTGGCCACTGAAAAGTCGGGTTTTCGTCTCAATGAGAAGATCTCAATAAGACGCAAAACAGTGCCCATAATTAAAATCCCTAAAGCCCACTCAAAAGCATCTCCCTTCGCCCAAAGCAGCAGTTCATTAGCTCCATCCATTAGTAAAGCACTCCTATTTTTGTTCTAAATCGTCAATCGTTACAATATCTTTGTCTGCTACCGCTGTATTTTTCTTATCAATATTTTGCCATGCTGAAAAGGCTCCAGCCGCCGCTCCAACGCCCACAGCAACCTTAGCGGCAGTGCCAAGAGCACCCGTTGGTTCAGATAGTGCTTCGTAGAATCCTCCTGCGTCCCAAAACTTGGGTTCGGAACAACCGATACAACCGTGACCCGACTCTATTGGGAAACTGGTTCCCTCATTCCATTTGGTTGTAGCACAGGAATTATGAGTTGTCGGTCCCTTGCAACCCAGCTTATAGAGACACCATCCTAAACGTGCCCCTTCATCATCAAAACTCTCTGCAAATTTCCCTTGATCATAAAATGTTCGCCGATAACAGCGATCATGAATGGTATCTCCATAAAAAGCTTTTGGCCGCTTTAATTCATCTAATTCAGGTATCGTGCCAAAGGTGAGGTAATGTGCGATCACACCCGTAATAACGACAGGAATAGGTGGGCAACCAGGTATATTAATCAACGGCTTGGTGGCTATCTCGCCCGTATCCATCAGCTCACTAATTCCAACCGCACCGGTTGGATTAGGCTGCGCATTGGGCAAGCCTCCGTAAGATGCACAGCTACCCACTGAGAGAACCGCAGCACAATTTTCGACGGTTTCGCGCAACATATCGATATTAGATACACCGGCAATGGTTGAGTAGACACCCCCATCAGCCAGCGGTACTGAACCATTGCCGGTGTATCTA
>Ga0224507_10000853_pt1 | contig 12022 bp, 10 predicted proteins | sample SF_Jan12_sed_USG_3_FD_170159 | JGI IMG/M metagenome (GOLD analysis project Ga0224507, IMG submission 170159) | Sediment microbial communities from San Francisco Bay, California, United States - SF_Jan12_sed_USGS_13 | ecosystem: Environmental > Aquatic > Marine > Sediment | place: USA...
CCTCATAGGCGATTATGGCGGCTTGGCTCAATTCCCCTGGCACATGTTTCTGCCTGCCATTCAAGGTAGCAGCAAATAATTTTTTAGCTAAATATTTTATCCTTTCATCTCCCTGCAGCTAAATTGCTGCAGGGGGATTTTAACCCCTTCTGGAGCCCGAACGGCCGCAGGATTCTCTTTGTTGACGTTGGAAATTCTTCTCATGGTTCAAGAGACGATGACGATGCCCTGGGCAACGGCACCAACAACTCGTCTGATCTGCTGCTTATCAACCTCAGAACATTCCCCTGGCACATGTTCCTGCCGGCCATTGAACATAACGGCAATTAATTATCGTATCCCTGAATGAATATTCATCATCTCCACCTGCGACTTAAAAGCTGCAGGGGGATTTTTGATCCAGCTTATCCAGCTAATGTGTCCTACGTGAGGACAGCTATATTTTATATCAATAAACAAAGAGTTTTTTTTATATATTATAAGCTGCAACAGACAACACATAAGGGAGGGCAACAGTATGACGAGCAAAGGTAAATATCTTTTCCTGTTTGGGGCAATTATTATTAAAACATTATATAACTAAACAATAAATGAACATCAACAGTACGTTAAAACAGCAACTTTATTATTTTCCACCTGCCATTGCACAAAAGACATGTCAAATTCTACTTCCTATAGCACGACACAGGTTTATACATACTCTCCGGCTCCTGGGTTTTATTGTATCCAGCAAAAGGTGTAAAAGTCCTGCACCCCCCATAGAATTTCTGAGACGTACAGCTCTATACAAAAAGGACGATCTTAATTACCTGGCTGTCCCTGAGATTCATGAAATTTCAGGCTTACTGCAATTGACATCTTGGTGCAGGTCTCTTTACAAGTGTGATGTTACTTTTTCGAGAGCTAAGCACATCCTTGAATTTGGTTGCGGCTGCGCCCGACTAATTAAACACTTTCGATATACCTCAGGAGTAAACCTTGGAGGTTGCGATTTAGATAGAGAAATGGTTTCTTGGTGTCAATCATCATTTCCTGAAATTCAGTTTTTCAAGAATAATACTGAACCACCTCTGGACGCTGTTGCTTCGGATTCAATAGATTTGATCATAGCCTGTTCTGTATTTACACATATTGATTTACGGAATCAAAATGAGTGGCTGACCGAACTTCGGAGAGTATTGAAACCCTGCGGTGTATTATTGTGTGATGTATTAAGCCTATCACAGGCACGAAAGAATTTATCACACTCTTTACAGCAAGAACTCATTCAGTTTGGTGTTGTAACAATAAAATCAGATGATTCGGAAAGTTCATATTCATCCCAAGTAACAGGTCAATTGGATGTCTATTATACCCCAGCTGAAATCAATAAACGCTTTGTACAAGGCTTTACCCTTCTTAATTTCTCACCTGGTGATCTCGACTTGTTAATACTTAAAAAAACAACCGAAGATCAATCAACTTCCCCTTTATCTTGGTTTATCTGAGTTGCATTTCAATTTCCAGTTCGCGATTATCAATATCGCATATCTATACTTTTTAAAATTTTCCGGGCTAGATACAAATTGCCGGACCGTTTTCCTGGAGTCCTGATTCCAAATGGATTGCCTATCGGAAGAAATCCGCTACAACATATTATTATTCCATCTTTATCGTCAATATTGATACCAAGGGCGTTTGTCAACTCACGAAGGATTATCATGATGGAATACCCTACTGAAGTCCGGATGGTTCAATGATCCTTTTCACTGACAGCGATAAGAGTTCTGAATCAAGAGAAAATCCTGCCAATGACACCAGTAATGCTCAAGATTTTATGATACTGCATCTAATCGGCGACTATGGCGGTGCGTTCCCCTGGCAAAGGTTCCTGCCCGCTGTCCAGAGCGGCAACAAAAAATAATCTCTCCTGTCAAACCCGAACCTTCTTATCCCCCTGCAGCCAAATTCTGTAGGGGGATTCTTTTTTGGGAGCAGTCCTTTTATTGTCCCCTGCTTCATGCTATAAATAAATATACAAGCAAAAATATTTATCTGACCTATTCGTTCAAGAGGGGGCGATATAATGAAGCGAAGACTCTTAGGGGCCGCATTTTTTTTCACTTCTTTTTTCCTAGTACTTTCAGCTAGTCAGGCAGCAATTGACCTTGGGACTACAGGAGTAAACGATACCAAAAAGGTGAAAAAAATTGTTCAGATCACCGGTGGGGAAACCGGCACCTTTCAAGATTCAGACATTGATAAATATTCACTTCCCTGGAGCAAGGACTCGAAATGGATTGTGTATGAAGAAAATGATCATCTGCACAGGATCAAGCCCGATGGAACCGGCTACATGCAATTAACGAAGAATGTATCCGCCGATACCAATTCGCACGCCAGTTTTGCCGATGACACAAAAATCTATTACGAAATAGACTACTTTAATAGTGATAGTCTCACCATTATGACAGTTGATGTAACAGGGACTAACCCTGCAACGCTGCCAAATTCCATTACTGGCATAACTTTTGATTTTTACCCGCTCTCCAGCCCTGATGGTGCAATGATTGCTTATTCAGACTACAATGACTTATTTGTTGCCAATGCTGATGGCTCCAACCCGCATAAGGTCTCGGCGACAAATCAAATCACGCCAGGGGAGTACTCATGGAGTCCGGACTCACAACGGATAGCCTATACAGCTAATGACGGTGAGGGAACTTGGATTTATACGGTCAAAGCCGACGACGGCACCGATAACACTCCGTTAACAAAACCGGACCCGGTGCCAGCTTTATATAAACCGGAACACTCTTTTCCAAGGTGGAGCCCTGACGGCAATTATATAACCTATCACGAGGCACAGGGGGACGGCTCACAAACGCATTACCGGTTAAAAATCGTGAAGCCTGACGGTACTGGCATGGCGACCCTTGACGCTGCTGCCGATAATGCCGATTGGAACGACCTGAGCACTTTTGCATCCTGGAACCCGGATTCCAGCTGGATTGCCTATCGCAAGCAATTACAAGCAACAGGTTATTATTCCATTTTTATCGTCAATGTATCGAACAACGATATTCATCAACTCACGAAGGATTATAAAGATGGGAGACCGTATTGGAGCCCGGATGGTTCAATGATCCTTTTCAAGGATAGCAATAATAGTGATGAATCAAGGGAGGATTCTGGCAATGACAGCAGTAACGTAGAAGACCTTTTGATCCTCCATTTCACTCCAGGCGCTTTGAGCAATTTCCCCTGGCATATGTTTCTGCCTGCCATTCAGAGCAACAACAAGTAGCCATTACAATACAACAACCTCACTCTTTCATCCCTCTGCAGCTAATTGCTGCAGGGGGATTTTCTTTTTTCTTAATAATACCGACAAAGTGTCTTATAGTTTATGTATGTTTTTTAATTTAAATCACATAACTTAGACACACTCTGTTGTACGAATAAGGAATTCTTCAATGGCCAAATCAGAACCGCTCCCGGCCCTTACCCTGGAAAGCTGGCAGGTATGGCCCGGATCCTATAAAAACCCGCCTGCTGACGGCAACTATCTTTTTTCCCCTGACCCGGGGTTGCGCATCACCCCTGACACACCCATTGCCTCCATGGGGTCCTGTTTTGCCCGGGAGATCCGCAAGGTGCTGCTGGCCGAAGACTACGGGTACATTACCGAGGAGACAGACAACCCGAAAGCCGTCCATGCCAGCGCTGCCTGGGAAAGGACGTATAACACCTATTCCATGCGGCAGATATTTGAATATACTTTTGAGGACTGGCAGCCGGACCTGCGCTGGTGGGTGTCGCCGGAAACCAAAATGGTGCAGGACCCTTACCGAAGAATTATCCTATACGATTCCATTGATGAGGCGGAAGAGGATTTTGCCTACCACAAGGAATGTTCCCGCCGGGCCCTGCAGAGGGCCGAGGTCCTGATCCTCACCCTGGGTCTGGTGGAGGTCTGGGAGGACAAGGTTGACGGCTCGGTCATCTGCCTGCCGTCCGGCCCTTATCCAAAGGAAGGCGGCGACATGAGCCGCTACCAATTCAAGGTCAGTCGGTTTGGAGAAAACTTGGCCAACCTGGAAAAAATATATGCGCTCATGACCGAGCACATGCCGGGCTGTAAACTGCTGCTGACCGTCTCCCCGGTGCATCTTTTTGCCACGTTCAGAAGAGACCTGGACATCCTCAGCGCCAGCTGCAACTCCAAGTCCACCCTCCGGACAGTGGTGGACGAGTTCGTGGTGCGGCACGACAATGTCTTTTATTTTCCCTCCTTTGAAATGGCCACCATCTACCAGCCGATCCTGGGCAAGACCTGGCTGTCTGAAGGCATAAAGGAAAATTTTCATGTGAACCAGGAAACGGTCCAGTTCATCATGAAACATTTTTTTAAATTTTATGGCATTAAAGAATGAACATACGGCTACAGCGGAGAAGACCTTAATTGCCTTGTAAAGGATGAGTTTAAATTTATCCCATTGGCATTTGTCGAGCACCATAGAGGAATTACCTCCAAGGAGCATAAACGCAGATTGCCCGCAGGGTCAAATGGCACGGGTGCATTTTCTGTAGTGGTGTGGCGTAAGACCACACGACGCTCGTTTTCTTTGCACCCTAAAGTGCATAAAGGCAAGCAAAGAAAATGAACAGATAAATCATAAAGTTGAATGAATCTGTTTACTCTAGCCCAACTTAAAAAGCAGGGTTTCATTTTTGTATAAATAAGGCACGACATGGAAAACCATAAACTCGTTCTCCCCCAGCATCTGAACCATTACGGATTCCTCTTTGGCGGCGACCTGCTCAAGTGGGTTGATGAATACGCCTATGTGGCGGCAACAATGGACTATCCGGGAAGCAACTTTGTCACAATCGCCATGGACAAGGTTGAATTCAGGAAAAATGTTCGTCAGGGCACAATCCTTAAGTTTATTGTCGAGAAGACAAAAGAAGGAAATACATCCGTTCAGTATTCTGTCCTGGTCTTTCGAGGCAACAGCAGAGAGGACGATGATATGATATTCTCAACAGGGGTGACCTTTGTACGGATCGACGAACACGGCAACAAAGTCCCTTTGAATACGAACTGAAAATCAGCCTGACCGGAATTAATACTTCAAACCCACGCGGTCACGGACCATATCAAGGGTAACGATTGCTTTCTTCCTGGCTTTTTCCGCACCTTTGCCTAAAATATCGCGCACATAATCGGGATTGGCCAACAGCTCTTTCTTTTTAGCCCGCGCATCGGCAAAGTAATCCCTGATCAGCTCAAAGAGCTCCTGCTTAATATACCCATAAGCTGCACCGCCGTTTATGTACAGATCCCTGATTTCAGCCAGCCTTTCAGGCTCCATAAAGAGCTTGAGCAGGGCATACAGGTTGCAGGTATCTGGATTCTTCGGATCTTCTACCGGAGTTGAGTCGGTCTGGATTGCCATTACTCTTTTGCGCAGCTTTTTATCATCCAGAAAAATCGGGATGGTATTGCCGTAGGATTTGGACATTTTCTGCCCGTCAAGCCCGGGAACGATCGCCGTGATCTCGTTAATTGCCGGCTCCGGCACGACAAAAGTTTCGCCGAATGTATTGTTAAACTTGATGGCTATATCGCGGGCCACTTCCAGGTGCTGCTTCTGATCCTTACCCACCGGCACAATCTCCGCCTGAAACAGGAGGATATCGGCGGCCATCAGGACCGGGTAGGAAAAAAGACCGTGACTGGCGGCAATTCCCTTGGCGGTCTTGTCCTTGAATGAATGGCATCTTTCCAGAAGTCCCATGGGCGTCAGGGTTGAAAGAATCCATGTCAACTCGCACACTTCGGGCAGGTCAGACTGCACCCAGAATGTACAGCGATCCGGGTCAAGCCCCAGGGCCAGGAAATCGGCGGCCGCCTCCAGGGTCCCCTCACGCAGTCGATCCCTTCCGTGGACCGAAGTAAGGGCGTGCAGATCGACGATAAAAACATAGAGGTCCGACGTTTCCATGTAGTCGATCATGGTCTTCATCATGCCAAAATAATTACCTATATGCAGTTTTCCGGAAGGCTGAATGCCTGATAAAATTCTTTTCATGATCAATGATCCTGGTTGGGTAACATATATTTTTTTTAATTCCGGCCTAATGATATAGCCGAAACGAAGACAAAAAAAAAGGGGAGAGCGGAATTACTCCGCGCTCCCCTGCAAAAAAGCTGAATTTAAAATTATTTTACTTCTTCAAAATCGGCATCGACGACATCATCGTCATCCTTTCTGCCGCCTGAACCGGCTCCCGCACCAGTGTCTCCTCCGCCAGCTCCTCCCTCGGGACCGGCACCGCCGCCCTGCCCCTTGCTGGCCTGAGCATACATCAGTTCGGCAAGCTTATGCGAAGCCTGCGTCAGCGACTCGGTTGCATTTTTGATTGTATCAATATCATCACCTTCCAGAGCTTTTTTCAGGTTGGCAATCTCGTTCTCAACGTTGGCCTTGGTATCGGCGTCAACCTTATCGCCAAGTTCTTTGACAGTCTTTTCCGTCATATGAATCATGGAATCGCCGTTATTTTTGGCTTCAACGAGTTCTTTGCGCTTTTGATCCTCTTCCGCATGCAGTTCAGCGTCCTTCTTCATCCGCTCTATTTCCTCCTTGGACAGACCGCTGGAAGCAGTAATGCGAATGGATTGTTCTTTACCTGTGCCAAGGTCTTTGGCGGAAACATGCAGGATACCGTTGGCATCAAGATCAAAGGTCACTTCAATCTGCGGCACACCACGGGGTGCCGGCGGAATATCCGTCAGCTCAAAACGGCCGATTGTTTTATTGTTCTGGGCCATTTCCCGTTCACCCTGCAGGACATGAATGGAAACCGCAGGCTGGTTATCTGCAGCAGTCGAGAAGACCTGACTCTTCTTGGTCGGTACGGTCGTGTTCTTTTCAATAAGCTTGGTGAAGACACCGCCCAGGGTCTCGATACCGAGAGACAAGGGAGTAACATCCAGCAGCAGGACATCCTTCACATCACCTTTCAGGACACCGCCCTGAATGGCGGCCCCGATCGCTACAACTTCATCAGGATTAACACCCTTGTGCGGGTCCTTTCCGAAAATGGCTTTTACTTTTTCCTGTACCTTGGGCATTCTGGTCATACCGCCGACAAGAATGACCTCGTCGATGTCGGATGCAGACAAGCCGGAATCTTTTAATGCCGTCCTGCATGGTCCTTCAGTTCGATCGATCAGGTCCTCCACGAGGCTCTCAAGTTTGGCCCGTGAAAGTTTTATATTCAAATGCTTGGGACCGGAAGCATCCGCCGTAATAAACGGCAGATTGATGTCGGTTTCTTTGGCGGTGGACAATTCCATTTTGGCCTTTTCCGCTTCTTCCTTAAGCCGCTGCAGGGCCATTTTATCGCTGCGCAGATCAATACCCTGATCCCTCTTGAATTCATCGGCCAGCCAGTTCACGATCCGCATGTCAAAATCTTCACCGCCGAGAAAGGTGTCGCCATTGGTGGATTTTACTTCAAAAACACCGTCGCCGATCTCCAGGATGGAAATATCAAATGTTCCGCCACCGAGATCGAAAACCGCAATTTTTTCTTCGCCCTTTTTGTCAAGGCCATAAGCCAGAGAAGCTGCGGTGGGCTCGTTAATTATGCGCTGGACATTTAGGCCGGCAATTTTACCGGCATCCTTGGTTGCCTGCCGCTGGGCATCGTTAAAATAAGCGGGCACGGTAACAACCGCTTCGGTTACCTTTTCACCCAGATATTCCTCCGCAGTCTGTTTCATTTTGCCGAGAATCATGGCTGAAATCTCTGCTGCACTATATTTTTTACCTTCGACCTCAACCACGGCGTCACCACCAGATCCTTCAACAATATGGAACGGGCTGACCTCAATCGATTTCTTTACTTCGGCATCAGAGAACTTGCGGCCAATGAGTCTTTTAATGGCAAAAAGCGTTCTTGTCGGGTTGGTTACTGCCTGCCGCTTAGCAACCTGGCCAACCAACCTTTCACCGCTGTCGTTGAAGGCAACGATCGACGGAGTTGTTCTGTTGCCTTCTGTATTTGCAATGACCTTCGGATCACCACCTTCCATGATGGCGACACATGAGTTGGTTGTACCAAGGTCAATTCCAATTATTTTACTCATGATTTACGTCTCCTTATATAATTAACTCATTGTAAAAATTAATAGTTTAACAAGCAGTAGTTAAGCTCTGCATTTCCCGTCCCCAAAACGTACTTTTTACATTGTGCACGAATCAGCCAATGTCAAGGCGGCATCAGCCCTAAAAGATAAACCTGACCCCTATTGAGGACCTTTTGAAACTACAACCTTGGCAGCCCTTAACAGCCGGTCTTTAAATCGATATCCCTTGACGAATTCACTGAGGACATGGTTTGCAGGTACCTCATCGCTCGGTTCCATTGTCATCGCCTCCTGCTCATTGGGATCAAACTTTTTGCCTACGCTTTCTATAGGGTAAACTTCAAATTTCTCCAAAGTTGCAAGCAAACCCTTTCTGGTCAGGTCGATTCCTTCGACCATTCCCTGAATTTTCTTTTCGAAATCCTCTGAATTAACGGAAGCCTGCTCTAACGCCCTCTCAAGGTTATCGGTTGTTGGAAGCAGTTCACGCAGGACATTTTCACCCGCATACTTGAGGATTGAAGCACGTTCCCTTTCCATCCGCTTTTTATAATTTTCAAATTCAGCGGCAAGGCGGAGAAGCTTGTCACGGTTGTCCTCAACTTCCTGTCGCAAAGTCTCTATATCCTGTTCAACCTGTTCGGCTTCGTCCAGAAAATCAGCTGCATTCTCACCGGTCCCTGAATTTTCACTATCCGCATCGTCCGGCCCCGTACTTTTTGTATTTTTGTCCTCAGGCACAAATAATCTCCTCACATCGAATCCAAGATAAAGCACTATGGCCCTGTATAACAGGGTCATATGCAAATCGTCAAAATATCAAACAGTTAACCCCTTGCTTTTTATACAAACAAACTCATGCCCAACATTAAGAACGGGGAAACAGGTTGTCAAGGGATGTTGAGGGCGGAAAAATTGAAGAAAGATAAAATAAGTGAGTAGGAGAGAATGATTACCGGGCCGGCCAATGAGCATTTGACCGGCCCGGTTCTAAATCAAGGTCAGTCTGATTCGAGATATTGTTTTATACTGGATGCGATTGTATTGAAGATTTTAGTGAATTCCTCTTCATTGCGTTCAAGAAGGGTTATGCGAAATCCCTGCAGATCAGTAGCAAAAGATGAAATCGGCACAACACACACCCCGGTTGAAGCAAGCAGATAATAGACAAAACGTTTGTCAGGTGAGACGTCCGGACCTGCGACCAGCTCTTCAATAGAAGCGCGCACCCCCTCATTGTCAATAGGGAGCGTCTGCCGGTGATTAAGCAGGCCGTCCAGAAAAACAGCACTCATATAAAACGCACCGTTCGTTCGATTGACATGCAGCCCCTTTACATCCTTCAGAATATCATATGCGATATTTGAGTAACGCTCATATCGTTTGATACGCTCTTCAAGATAGACCGGATATTGCGGATGAGTCAGAATCTTGGGCAGGACATGTTGCGGCAGTGATGTCGAGCAGACCTCAACCATCTTGGCATTCAAGATAGAGTTAATATATTTTTCAAACATGGGGTCACTATGACCATTGTACACCTCGATCCACCCGCAACGGCTTCCCGGCCATGGCATTTCTTTGGAAATACCACGCATGCAGATAGCGGGAACGTTGCCGATGACAGTGCATAACGGAACCGACTTGGTACCGTTATAGGTCATGTTCTGATACACCTCGTCACATATGATAAAAAGATCATTTTTCTCGGCTATATTGACAATAGCGCGCAGAATATTCTCGGGATACACGGCACCCGTTGGATTATCGGGATTAATAATGAGGATGCCTGCAACAGCCGGGTTATACTTGATATGATTCTCTATATCCTCGATATTCGGATACCACATATGGTTGGGGTCAAGAATATAGGTAACCGGCCGGTCGCCCGCATGAGCTGCCTCCGCAGACGAGTGTGTTGTATAGCTGGGGGTCGGCACGATTACCCTGGCGGTCCGTTTCAGAAATCCGAACACCTTGGATATGGCGTCGCCAAGACCGTTAAAGAAAATAATATCGCCCGGATCAATCTGAGCGCCGCCAAGGCTGTTGGTCTGACCGGCAATAAATTCCCTGGTTGATAGAATCCCTTTGGTCGGGCAGTAGCCGTAGGTTGCATCTTCCCGAACAGCCTCGACCACGATATCCTTCATCCACGAAGGGATTTTCTCTCCCTTGGCGACAGGATCCCCTATATTTTCCCAGTTTACACGAACGCCCAGTTTCTGGAGTTTTTCGCCAACATTAACAATATTACGAATCTCGTAAGTCAGCTCACCAGCACCGATATGGACTATATCAGTACGCATTCCTAAATTCTCCGCTTGTTGTTTCTTATCCGGGACAGTTTTTCATTCCGTCCTGCCGCCAGATATAAGATATGGTTTATCTGAAATAAAATTAAGGCTACTAACACAGGCAATAATCCACGTCAACAGCTCCCTGTACGTAAAAGGATTTTATGGGATTTATCAATCTCTTTTTCAAATAACTCCTTTTAATAACTCTGGAACGTTCAGCAGTTTGTTCCTGGAAGCAAAGGGAAGCTATTTGATAGCATAACTCTTTATCTTATTGAGCAGGGTTTTGCGGGTTATCTGCAGCCGCCGGGCGGTTTCACTCCTGTTGCCGCCTGTCTCTTCAAGTGTTTTTACGATCAGTGCCCGTTCCGCATCCTTCAGGGTGGATGGTTCTTCCGTCACCTGGGGGGCTATGTTTTCACTTCCCCAGCGCTGAACCGCAAGGGGGAGAATGCCGACATCGAGATATTCTCCACGCATGAGGATAACACCCCTTTCTATGCAATTCTCAAGTTCGCGGACATTGCCCGGCCAGGGATATCGTATCAACAGATCCATGCACTCGGGGGTGGACCCGGCAACCTGTCTCTTGTTCTTGGCGGCAAACTGCTTGAGAAAATAATCCGCCAGCAGAGGAATGTCCCCTTGCCTCTCCCTGAGGGGCGGCATATTCAGAACGACAACATTGAGCCGGTAATAGAGGTCCTCCCGGAACTTTCCGGCGGCAACCTCCTGTTCCAGATCCCGATTTGTTGCGGCAATAATCCTGACATCTACCTTTATGGTTTCCTGTCCGCCTACTCTCTGAAGTTCCTGCTCCTGCAGTACCCTGAGAAGCTTGACCTGCATGGAAAGGCTGGTTTCTCCGACCTCGTCAAGGAAAAGCGTCCCGCCGCTGGCCTGGATAAAACGTCCTTCCCTCCTTCGATCCGCGCCGGTGAAAGCTCCCTTTTCATGACCGAACAGTTCGGATTCAAGCAGATTTTCAGAAAGTGCTGCACAGTTTACCTTGACAAGGGGTCCGTTTGATCGTGAACTTCTGTTATGGAGGGCAGCCGCAACCAGTTCCTTGCCGGTGCCTGACTCGCCTGTTATCAGTACGTTTGCATCCGTCGGCGCAACCTGCACGATCATTTCCCAGAGTTCCTGCATGGGTGGCGAACCGCCGATGATATCATTATCCTCGGCGGACAAATCTATCCTTTCTTTGGAATCAATATCACTCTGACGTTTGTGTTTCACTGCTGCATCAAGGGTCAGACGGAGACGATCGAAATCCAACGGTTTCGTCAGGTAATCATGTGCTCCCATCTTGATAGCTTCTACAGCAGTGTCAACAGATGAGAATGCCGTCATAATGACGACCGGTATGGCCGGGTTGATGGCATTTATTTTCTGCAGCGCCTCCATCCCGTCCATAGTTGTCATGCGAACATCCATCAGGATGACATCATACGGCCCTTCTTGTACAGCGGCGACGGCAGTGGTTCCGTCATCCGCCTCTTCAGCCTGCCATCCCCATTCATTCAGCAGAGTGGTCAGCATAAAGCGATGAACCTTTTCGTCATCAACAATGAGA
>Ga0224507_10000856_pt1 | contig 12008 bp, 11 predicted proteins | sample SF_Jan12_sed_USG_3_FD_170159 | JGI IMG/M metagenome (GOLD analysis project Ga0224507, IMG submission 170159) | Sediment microbial communities from San Francisco Bay, California, United States - SF_Jan12_sed_USGS_13 | ecosystem: Environmental > Aquatic > Marine > Sediment | place: USA...
GGCCGCGGTTGGAATCACAATGCTTACTGGGGCGCCGACCTGATCAACGTGGTCGCCAGCCGACAGTACATGGGACCACTACCGCCGACGGGCGAATGGGTGCGTCTGGAAGTCCCCGCCAGCGCGGTCGGGCTGGAAGGCGCCGCGATAACCGGCATGGCGTTTAGCCTGTATGACGGCCGTGCGACATGGGATACGACTGGACGCACACCCCAGTGACACTGCGTTTACGCTCTGAGCAGCAAATTGAAAATCAGCATCAGATCCCGTTATCCCCCTGACGCCATGTGCTTCCTATCAATCCTGAAGCTGTTGGATTTTCTCCAACGCACCCGGCCGGACAATTGATTGATCTGGGCCGTCACAGGGAATACGCTGATCAATAACGGTACGGATGCCGGTGGCCACCCATTCGTTTTTGCCGCAGCGGATTTGACATTGCTGTCGACATCTCCCATCAATTGCTACGCGGACAACAGTTTTGCGACTGTGTTTTCGATCATTGGAATTTTGCCGGCGTGCCCGTAAGTCGATCGCAGTCAGAGACCATGAAAGGCCCCGACAGGGGCCTTTTAATTTTCTCGCGTCCAGCGTGAGATCGACCGGCAGCTTCGCTGCCTCGCGCTACGTGCGTCCAAAACACTAACGCGTTTTGTCGAAACCACCGGTTCGAACTCCACGAATCTTTTGGTAACAAAAGAAGCCCCACCGAAGGGGCTTCTCCCGCGACCGTGCCAACACGATAGAATTTCCTGTCTTTTTCGGCCGCAGTAACGGCGCGGCTGAACTTCAGGTCCACAGCCTCTGCGCAAACCAAAAGCATCCCAATCCAAAGATCACCACGCTCGCGTAATTCGTGACAAACGCCAGGTCAATTGAAGACTTTCGATTGATGATCCAAGGCAGGCTGAAGAATACGACAAGGGCGCAGAGTTGTGCCAACTCCACACCGATATTGAATCCCAGTAACGGCATGAGTATTTCCGACCGAAAAAGTGTTGCCTCCTTCAAACCGCCGGCAAAACCGGCACCGTGTACCAGGCCAAATGCCGTCGTTATCAACGGCAATAATGTTCTTGCCTGTGATTCCGAAAAACGGCCGGTGGCATAAGCATACAAGGCAAGCGCAATGCCAATTGCAATGACTGAATTACTATTTGCTATCGGCATTAACGCAACAAGAAGAGTCAGCGTACTGAACGCAAGCAAGGCCTTGCGACGATTCAACCCGTGATGCACACCCGCTTCGAGCGCCGTGACCGCAATAGTGAAGCCAATCATCGCTTCTATGAGTCGTTCATTCGGCTCGACCCAGCCAAGAGTCGCCGCAGCCAATGCGAGACTATGCCCCAGTGTGAAACCCGTAATACAAAAGATCGCTATTCGCGGCGTGTTTGCGACCAGGGCCAGGGCAAGTAAAAAGACCAGGTGATCAAAACCCGACAATACGTGCATGAAGCCCGTTGTAATAAATCCCCAAGCGTCATTGGCCGGTCGATCAGCCTGCAGGGCAAATGAAGAGCGCCCTTCACGCACAACGTACTCGGAGACAACGCCGCTATTGTCAACACGGGCGATATGAATATGCGTCGGTGAAACGGCCTGAAATGCTGTCACCGACGCTCGGACATCATTTTCCGCGATTTTCCCGGGGCAGGAGAAACGGCCGGATACCGTGATTACCGAGCGGCCGGATCCCAGGGATTCGAGACTCTTCAGTTCGCAGTGCGCACTACCCTGGAGAACGAATACAGTTTCGCGTAAATGCTGTTCGAGCAATTCCGATAAATCGTATGTTTGCTCGTACAGCTGTGCAATTTGTGTTACGCGCCTGGCATCGACGGCGAAATCAAAGTCGACCGCTTGACCCTCTATGTGCCAGTGCGAAAACGACTGGCTGCGGCTATGCGCGTCCGAGGGTGGTGCAATGAAGATGCAGATCAAAAGCGCGGCAACAGTTGCGACACCTTTCATTCGTATTGCATCGCTTCATTCGGATACTGTTTTATGCGCGCCTGCTTGCGCAGGCGTTCGAGATACCTGTCCAGGGCAATTTCTTCTTGTCGGCGCCGCCATTCTGCGATAACGCTGTCTCTCACTTGAGAAAACGGTCGTTCGCCTCCGTCACGTTTGAGCAACCAAATAAACAGGTCACCGCCAGTCGATTCGATGGGTCCTGCAATATCGCCCGGGCTCATAGCAAGAATCGCGTCACGGGCATTGCCGCCCAGAGCCTCACCGAGTTTTCCTGCCGGTATGCCGGCAGGAGTCTCTACACCTTGAAATTCAGCCCTCCTTCCCGCTTCAGAAAAAGCGACTCCATTGCTCAAAGCATCGGTAAAGACGTCTACGTTATTCTTATCGATTACGCGAAGCGCATCTACGGTGAAGGTGATGGGCCTGGAAAATAGAGCCTTCTCCTCCTCGTAAAACGCACGTAACGTCTGTTCAGAAACATCCTGCCCGGATTCCAACAAGATGACCGAGTTGATCAAAGCCTGGATCAGGTTCTTGCGGACCAATCGGTCGTCGCTGGCAAGGTTCAGGCGCAGCGCTTCCTGGACGATTAACTCCTCGTTAACCAGTATCGTCAATGCTCGTGACTTGTCTTGCTCCGTTAACGGGCGCTCCAGGCCCGCCTGCATGGCATCCAACGCACGGACATACTCCGCCATCGGGATTGGCGTGTCATTGACACGGGCAATAGCATAGCTTTCATTAGACAGCCTGTGTAACGGAGACAAATCCAGCGCAATAAGGAGAGCGCTTCCCAGTGCCAGCACGGCAGCAGATATGTAGAAAGACGCAGATTTTCTACTCATTGCTTGATGGAGGACTGTTATCTACGCTCGCTTTATAATTTAAGTAGATGGGAGAGGACCATGCTCGTACATCTTTGTCACTGAGGCACTCTTCGCCAACGGGAGTCGTGTAATCACCGCGACATAGCGTCGCCTTGATACAGTTGCCGTCCTCGTCGCGCTCACACCTGATCGGTTCTCCGTTAATCGTGGGGCGTGGTTCCTGGATGGCCCGAGCGTAATAGAGTGCATCACGTCCATCGCTGGAAAACTCGGAATCGGTGAATTCGAATGTGCAGCCGTTTTGATCGGGCGCACACTCATGCACCAGGAACGTATCTTCAACCAGGTCACCCACTTTTTCGTCCGCATGAATTTGTGGTCGTATGCGAATGATCTCGATGCGTTCAATCAGGTTGCGTTCTTCGCTGGGGTTGTAACATTCATTGGCGCACAGATCGGCGATTCGTTGTTCGCCCAGGGCATCAACCGCGTAGTCCGGGCAACCCGGTTTTTGTTTGAAAGAACCAACGGCGTGTACCTTGAACGTGCCGGCATTCGCCGTCTCGACCGTGGAGCCCATTGGTGTTTCGTTATTCTGATTATCGACGTGATCAAACCACATGAGCATGCGCGGACCTGACGTCGCATAGGTTTCGCGACGTTGCAAAGCATCCCAGATCTGTTCACGCGAGCGTCCTTTTGTGTGGACGGCGGCCAATCCACCGGTTTGCCAGAAGCTTGACTGACGTTCAATTTCAGTCAACTGGAAGCCGGCCAGCGCCTGCAACTCTGCACGTGTTTTCCGGTATACGGTGGAGGTAGGCTCTGGCTCGTCGGGCAAGAATATCCGGCGATATTTGGGGTCGACGATGCCGCCAGCTTCGGTATTCAGGCGGCGAGCAACTTCTTTATACCCGGTGCCCGCTCGGCCCCGATGGTTATCGGACGAAGCAATAAATCCCCAGTTGAAACGTACTGGGTCATTTTCTTCAGCGAGTCCAACGAAGTTCGAAATTGCCAAACCGTATTGCACACTGGTACCGGGTCGGTGATGAAATGAGGGGAGGAAACAGTCCGTACATTGTCCTGAGTCCAGCCATTCCGCAGGATCCTCACTGGCGACGGCAAGATGGTAGGAGATACCCATATTGGCGGCTGCATCGCGTGCTTCAGCCGCTCGTTCTTCGCAGGTATTCTCGGTTTCACCTTCCCGGAGGCAACGTTCCTTTATTATTTCGCCCGCACGTACGCATGGCGGTGTAAATCCATCCTGCGCTGCAACGCAGCGGGCAGAATCATCGGATACAGCTTCGATATTCTGGTAGTCCCGGTATTCTTCGGAATTACCATGCCCCGAATAAATCTCGATAAGTCTGAAGAGGTCCGGCCGATGCCTGGCTGCGAGTTGCTTATCCCAGGTGGTGCCCGGCGGCGTGTAATAGCCCCACGAAGAGCCATGCGGAATGATCAGTGGATCAAGTCCCTGGTCATGCAATCGAGCGATAAGATCTTCAGGGTATTTTGCGGATTCGTAACAATTCAGAGGCAGCTGACTCGATGGCAGGACTGGGTCACACTCGGGAGTTTCGCTGATATTTTTGAAATAAGTATTGATGTCATAGTAAACATCGCGATTCTTGAAATCGGCTAGTGCAATTTTGGCTGGCAAGCTAGGTGTGTTGGATCGCAATGCATTGGTGGCCATTCCACGCGCTGCAATCGGTCGTGCCGCAACTTCATCATCATCCAGCCCCATGAAGATCACGTTCTTATGACCGTAATGCTCACTGGGTATCGCACCAACCTGGGTCCATTCAAATCCGAGCATGGAAACCAGGTCCGGATTGGACTGGTCCACCGACTTTGCCTGGCATTGACGAATCGCATCCTTGGTTCTTTCCCATCGCAATGGTGTCGTGGCCTCGGCGTGATCGGTGATCGACCAGAAATCAATGGCCGAACAATAGCGAGCATAGTCACAGGCGTCCGCCACAGGGTGTACGCCTTTGCCATGATTCAACGGTAACGCCCAAAGAAAAGCATCGGTTGAATAGGTCGAATGCACATGCAGGTCACCAAACAAGATTTGGTCGCTGCTGTTTGAGTTCGGGGGTGCGACCGCGGCATCGGCATTACGACGGGCAATAATCTGGGTCCCAGGTACCGCGTCACCCTGAGGTACACCCGCACTGCGTTCCTGACCTTTGTTGCCCGATTCGACGGCGTTTGAATAAACCTGCCAACCCACGATGCAAGCTATCAGAATCAATCCAACTACCGAGATAAATTGTTTCATGAGTATTCTTCTATTAGATTTCCACTGCCAGTTTGGAATGCCAAAACCAGTTTCTCAGGTTCAGTTTACCTTTTTTTGCGGATGTCATGACTTCTAGCGACCTCGTGACTTTCAAGTCGCGTAGCCTTGCCCCGGTTGCTTGCAGCGTGCATCTGGCCTCCGGGACATTTAAGGTGTTGCCGCCGATCGTCACGGCAGCGCGTTTTATGCAGACATATCGTCGACGCCACATCTCAACTTGGACATCCTTACGAATTGCCGCCGCGACGTCACAGGCATGCCACCGCGGGTCGTCATACTTGATGGTTCGAGTCCCGAATGTGACTGGCGCGAAGACCCGCGCAGTATTGTCCCGGGAAAATGGCCGCTTCGCGACCGGGCATGCGGCTACGCCGCTGCTTGACTCGAACAGGGTGGAACGGCGCCATTGGCGCCTCGCGCTGCGCGCGTCTGTCGCGCGACTGCATCGCGCCCGGATCTCATCCTCTACCGCACTCGGCGAGAAAAACAAAAGGCCCCGTAAAGGGGCCTTTTGTTTTTCTGGCCGTGCAGCGAGTCCTGTGCGGAGGGTGCTTTGCCGCGCTCAGGGCACGGTTCCCGGCCACCCTCTAAGGCTTACTGCTTCAATTCGATCAGCACCAATTCCCAGGCTGAGTCGGCAACATTCTTCGGCAGGTGCTGGCCGGCTGGCGTGAATATGGCGTCACCGGCTGCGGCCCGAATCTCCTCTTTCGACTCGTCGGCTAATGTCATCTCGACAAGATGATCGGTAAGGAAGACCGCGACACTATCCGGGTGGTAGTGCATGACCGATTCTTCTCCGGGGCCGTACTTGATTCGGACGACTCGAACGGAGTCATTCTCGAATTCGGTCGTGTAGTGGTCCGCATCCACTGCAGTTGCGTCGGGGCCACCCGGCTCTCCTGCGACCAAGCCGCGCGGCTTCAACTCTACTTCCACGACCTCCCAGCCGGAGTCGCCGGTGTTCCTGGGTAGATGAGCACCGCCCGGGCCATATACCGCGTCGCCCGCCTCTGCTGAGAGGTTCTGCATTGATCCATCGGCCAGCGTCAATTGCGCGTCGATATCGGTGAGAAAGACCGCAACGCTCTCCGGGTGAGAATGCATGACCGAGTCTTCCCCTGCCCCATATTTGATTCTGAGGATCCGGACAGCTTCATTCTCGAATTCCGTCGTGTAATGATCCGGATCGAGAACGGTTGGGTCGCCGCCGATCTGCGCGGCATCGGGTAGTTGCGGTGCCTCTGCCGCTGGTGCCTCTATTGCAGCAGTCTGGGCCTCAGGTACGGCCTCCGGCTCCGGTTTGGAACAAGCGGCGGAAAGCAGCACGATGGACGCGCCGGTGAGAAGGACAAGTGGAATGCGCATCGGGTTTCCTCTCTCTTGCTGTACTGACCGAAGTTTAGTCCAAAAAAAACGGCCCCGCTTGGGGGCCGTCACTTCTTTTCTGGCGCTGGAGCGAGTCCTGGGCGGACGATGCTCCTCTGAATTCTTGGCCGATCACCATATTCCCCCGACCGATGCCTTGTGCTCGGGCTACAGAGCCACTACCCCGCCCGATTATTCGTTCCAGGTTTGCGTGCCCCGCCTCGAAATTCGTCCATGCTGCGACTAACACCGAAGAACGACATCAACGCATCAAACCAGTCGACAGGTAATAGCCGGCTTGGCCAGGCTGTGTACACGAACCACGGCATAACGACTCTGCGCCGGTCTCTCTGTATGGCCTTAACGACGCGTCTCGCTACGGCCTCAGGTTTCAGTATGGGCAACAACCAGGAAAATCGCGTTTTAACGCCGTCGAACATCCCTGTGTCCGTATAAAAAGGACACACCACGGTGGTGATCACTTTGCTGTTTTGTTGCTTTAACTCCAACCGCAACGATTCGTCAAAGCCGACGGCAGCGAACTTACTGGAACAATAGTCAGTCAACTTTGCCGTACCCGCGAAGCCGGCGGCCGAAGCCACGGTCACAAGGTGCCCGCTGTCCCGCTCCAGCATGGACGGAAGAAAAGCTCTGACAGTCCAGAACAATGCCAGCGTATTCACCTGAAAAGTCCGCTCGATCTCTCCGTCCGAAATGTCCAGCAAGTTCTTGCCGGATACTATGCCCGCGTTGTTGATCAGGATATCGATAGGCCCACTTTCTGCTAACGTGCGTGCTGCCACGACAGCAATTTCTTCTCGACTCGCGAGGTCGCAAGTGTAGACATCTGCCTTGTAGCCGGCGTCGGTGAGTTCAGCCTGTGCCCGACTGAGCCCTGCCGGATCGATATCCCACAACACTAGCTTGGCGCCGGCGTACGCGAGCCGATTGGCCAGCAACCTGCCGATGCCGCTTGCGGAACCGGTGATGAGGGCACGCTTACCTTTAATATCCGCCATACTCGAATTCCCGTGATAGCTGGCACGACATTACCACGACGGAGTGCGCGGCGGCGCCCTCCAAAGGGTCCTGATGGGGCACTTATCAGGCTTGCTGGGGAGAGGGTGGGATTGAGTTGCGCCTGCGGCGCTGCCTCGCCAACTTGCCGCTACGCGGCTGCGTTGGTCGAACAGGGTTCTCATCCCGAACCCTCTTCTGGAAATATAAAACGGGGCCACAAGGGCCCCGTTTTATATTTCTGGCGGTGGAGCGAGTCTCCTGCGCAGGATGCTCTCCGGCGCCCTGCCCCAATATCCCGTACCGCCAATCCGCTCTTGACTCGCCGGGGTGGAGCGAGTCATCTGCGGAGGATGCTTAGCTGTAATCCGTCCCCGTAATTGTAGAAAGTCAGTCGCCGGGGATGAGACCGGTTCAGCCCGAAGCCACCACCGACGGCTTGCCGAGGCTCTTCCAGCTGAGCGCAAATAGAGCCAGGAAGACAAGGTCGGCCCAAGCCCAGGGAATCCACATTGAAGAAATGCCAGTCGTAAGCTCATACACGAGGACGAGCGAACAATAGCTGACTTTCAGTCCGCAACCGTAGAGGATCAGCTCCCTGTTTCCGACCGGGTCCATCATTACGCGATAGAACATGATCGCAAAGATGATCAGCAGGAACGCAGGAAACTGAACAAAGGCCATGTGATTCGGCGGCTCAACGCCGTACATCACGAAAATTTCAGCCGGCGCGATAAGAAAAGCCAGACCCAGAACGCCGTCATAAAGCGCTGCTACGAGGAATAGTCGTTTTATCCAATTGATGCTCATGGTGTACCCCCAGCTTGTAAAATTACACGTCTCTTGGACTTATGCAGATTTCGAAAAAAGCCCTTCCGTCGGGCACTTGTGGCGTCTGCGCTATACAACTCCTTGACCAGCCACACAAAATTGTCTTCCAACTCGGACACCGTCATCCCATCCGGCCGAAAGTTCACGTCGAACAGCGTGCACAGCTCCCAGGCGCGCTCCCTGAGCAACCTGCCCTCACTTCGCAGGCGATCGTACAGTGGCGTTCCAGGGAACGGCGTTTGTATCGTTACTTGCACGTCATAAAGGCCGGACGTCTCAACAAAATCGCGCACGTTTGCGAAGCTTTCCAGCCCCGTGCCATCCAGTCCCAGAACAAAACACCCGTTTACGCTGATTCCATGACTCTGAATTCTGTTGATCGCCGACAGGTAGTTATCAAGCTGTCTGACTTTCCAATCGGACTTCTGCTCGATGCCGTGAAGTCCCTCTACGGTAGTACTTTCCAGGCCGATCAGGATCTGTGCGCAGCCGCTATCGCGCAGCAAACCCAGCAATTCATTATCCCGGGCTACGGAGATGTCTGATTCGGTGAACCAGCGAATACCCTCAGGAATTAATGCTCGGAGAAGCTTCTTCGAATGCTTTCGGTTAACGAATGAATTGTCATCGGCAAATTCTATGAACGGTTTGTCCCAGATCTCCTTGATGCGCCTGATTTCTGCAATGACTTTGTGTACGGGCTTGACCCGGTATGTAGGTGACAGTCGTATTGATGCCGCGCAGAATTCGCAATTGAACGGACAGCCGCGCTGCGTCTGAACCGTGAGCCGGTTATAACGCTCGGGGTCGAGCAGGTCGAATCGCGGCAATGGCGAACTGCCCAGATTAAATGGCGTCCCGCGCGCGTCATACACCGGCTGTAACCTGCGGCGTCTCAGATCGGAGACCAGTCGCGGCCATACCGGTTCGCCTTCTCCCAGTACTATGCAATCGGCATGCTGAGATGCTTCTGCGGGCCTCGCCGTCACGTGCAATCCGCCCAGAATTACCGAGATGCCAGCTACTCGAAAACGATCCGCCAGTTCGTAGGCCTCCTTGATCTGGGCGGAATACGAGGAAATGGCGACCGCGTCAAAGTCTCCCGGCAGTTCGTCAACGTCCGCGATATCTTCAATCTCAAGGTAGGACAGAGCGATATCGTCCGGGGTCATGCCGGCCAAGGTCAAAAGACCGAGACTCGGGAGTGAAGCGATGACCTTGTTGCGTTCCACGAACCCGGGAAGCGTGAGCCCGAGGCGCGTCAATTCCTCGTTATGTGCGCGAACGCCGCTCATCGCTATAAGGCCGAGCCTCATATTCCGAGCCACCCAAGCAAGACCGGCACAACGCCTGTAAGTACGCTAAGTACCGGGATCGGGAACAGGTGCCGGAACGGCTTTTTCCACGCCGCGAGATAGCAACAAGCCGGCATGGCGAATACGGCCAACAGGAATCCGAGGGAGGAAATTTGGATATAGGCATCAGGCACGGGCGCCATCGACAAGGTCAACCCGAAGAAAAAGTTCAGAAAGCCGATACCAAAAAAAGAAATATGGCCCAGCCGAAGCATGCGCCGTCGGTAAGATCCGTAACCGCCAGCCCAGTCGTCCTGATGAAAGAAAAGTCCCGCTGCAGCCCCGGAAACCGCGCCGAGCAATACCGCAATCCACCCCACGAGAACATGAAAGCTGGCGGTATCCATTGTCTACGGTGACGTCGCTGAGAAACCTCGGGAACTGTGAATTCTGCCGAAAGTATCGATATTGAACAGTGTCGGTGGCGTCGGACAAGCGCTCAATAAGGGATGTTGCTTACGCAGCCTCGACGGGTTGAGCAACCGCGCACGGGCAAAGCGAAGCTCTCGGCTTTCCAGCCGTCCAAAAAAGGCATTCGCAATGGCTCTGCACGGAGACTCAACGAATGCGTGACTGTCTGGCGAAGAGGGTGGGATTGGTTCGAATCGCCTCAGGGCGATTCTCACCCCTGCGGGGCGCACTGCGTGCGTCCAAAACGCTAACGCGTTTTGTCGAACAGGGTTCTCATCCCGAACCCTCTGCTGGAAATAGAAAAACGAGGCCACAAGGGCCCCGTTTTGTATTTCTGGCGGAGAGGGTGGGATTCGAACCCACGGTACGGGTAAACCGTACACCTGATTTCGAGTCAGGCCCGTTCGACCACTCCGGCACCTCTCCGGATGGCGGTCGCATTCTACCGAATTTTCACTATCCTATTTTGGCTTCTTCCAGCCGGACGCGAACCCGAGTCGTGCTGCGACCGTCGTCGCCATGACTTTGTCGCCACGATCAGGCGTAGTAGCGATGATCGGTCTTTTTTCCCAATCGAATATACGACGTAGTCGGCACTTGCTGTCTAGGCGATGAGCGCAATCCCTGGGATACCGGGACTCACTGAAATCTCCTTGCAAAACACCGTCTTTCCCCTTTTATGTGACCATTATTCTCGGCCATGAACGTTCGTTTGGCTGGCGCGCCATGGTAGCTCTCAGCATTCGTTGTTATGGCGCAGTGTCGGAGAGTATTACAATATTGGCCGCGACAAGCTGTCACAATATGCTTGTTGTCGGGCCCTGATAGGCACTACAAGGACTTGGGAGAATCGGTTTGCGCCTTCTGCTAGTCGTCTCGATCTCTGCCCTGCTCGGTACCTGTTCTTCGCCGCCGCCGCTGCTGGACCAGGTCATTGAAACGGGCGAGCTGCGCGTAGTCACGCGGGACAGCCCTACGGCGTATGTCATCGGTCCGGACGGTCCGTCCGGCCCCGAGTACGATCTCGTACAGGCGTTTGCCGATGAGCTCGGTGTCATGCTCGTTGTCGAGACTGTGCAGAGTGTATCGGAAGTCATTCCGTACCTGATGTCGGGCGACGCGCACCTGGCTGCCGCCGGGCTGTCGATCACCGATTCCCGTCGCGAGTACGTCCATTTCGGCCATCCCTACCAAATGGTTGACATGCACCTGATCTACAAGCTCGGCACGGGCAAACCGCGCTCGCTCGATGACGTCATCGGTCGTCCCATCGAGGTGGTCGCAGGTACGAGTCACGTCGATATGCTGTCATCGTTGCAAGACCTTTACCCGGAGCTCACGTGGACCGAAAATGCTGACGTCGAAGTGGCCGACCTGCTGGCTAAAGTGGCCGCCGGCGAAGTTGACTTCACGGTCGCCGACAGCACCGAGTTCAACATCCAGCGGCATTTCTATCCCGACATCCGCGTAGCCCTCGACCTTGAGATTGGCGACCCGCTGGCCTGGGCGTTTCCCCGTGGTACCGGCGACAGCCTGCTCAGCCGCGCCGACGAGTTTTTGATTGCTATCGAACGCGACGGCATGCTCGCGCGGATTAAGGATCGCTATTACGGACACACGCGCAAGTTCGACTACGTCGGTACGCGCAACTTCATTCGCCATTACGAGAGTCGCCTGCCGCGTTACCGCGAATTATTCGAGGAAGCTGGCAGAATGTGGGGCGTGGACTGGCGACTACTTGCCGCAATCGGTTACCAGGAATCGCACTGGCGGTCGCAAGCCGTATCACCGACGGGCGTTCGCGGCATTATGATGCTGACCCAAGATACGGCCAGGTACCTGGGGTTGAGTGATCGCGTCGATCCAAAGAACAGTATTTTTGGTGGCGCACAATACTATGCGCGG
>Ga0224507_10000857_pt1 | contig 12000 bp, 10 predicted proteins | sample SF_Jan12_sed_USG_3_FD_170159 | JGI IMG/M metagenome (GOLD analysis project Ga0224507, IMG submission 170159) | Sediment microbial communities from San Francisco Bay, California, United States - SF_Jan12_sed_USGS_13 | ecosystem: Environmental > Aquatic > Marine > Sediment | place: USA...
CAGTCTTTTTCCATGAACCGGGAGACTATATAGTCATAGTCAACATCCCATACCCGGCACCAGTGTTGCCATGAACCGTCAGCCAGGCCGTAATAGGCTGGGAGGCTGTCAGCGAGGACACACATGTCGGTCGCACCCTGGACGTTGTCATGGCCCCGGAAGATATTTGTTCCACCGCCTGATTTGCCCATGTTGCCGAGCATTAGCTGCAGGATACAGAATGATCTTGTGATGCTGCTGCCGATAGAATGCTGCGTGCCGCCCATGCACCAGGTAAGGCTTGTGGGCCGGTTGTTTGCCAGGATACTGGCAATCCTTACGGTCTCGGCTGCCGGAATGCCGGTGATGTCCTCAACAGCTTCAGGCGTGTAATGAGCTGCAACTTCCGCCATTTCTTGGAAGCCGGCAACCCGGGCTTTGATGAACTCCTTGTCGTGCCAGTCGTTTTTAATGATAACGTTGATCAGACCCATCATGAAAGCCGCATCCGTACCCGGACGAATGCGGACAAAGTCACTTGCCTTTGCGGCTAGTTTGGTGAATCGTGGATCAACAACAATAATCGGTGCGTTATTCACTTCCTTTGCATGCAGAATATGCTGCATGGAAACCGGATGCGCCTCTGTTGCGTTTGATCCGATAAAAATTAAACTTTTAGCATGCCTCATATCGTTAAGGCTGTTGGTCATTGCTCCGTAACCCCAAGTATTGGCGACACCTGCCACCGTAGAGGAGTGTCAGATACGGGCCTGGTGGTCGATGTTATTCGACCCCCAGAATGCGGCAAATTTCCTCTGCAGGTACGCCATCTCGGTGGAGACTTTAGCACTGCCGTTGAAATGAAGGGCGTCAGGGCCGTCTTTATCCCTGATGGCCGTGAGTTTTTTGGTTACCTCATCGAGAGCCTGGTCCCATGAAATTTTCTGCCATTTTCCGTTCACTCTTTTCATCGGGCTCTTCATACGTTTCTCGCTGGTTACCATGTCGATTGCGCTTGCTCCTTTGCAGCAGTAGGCGCCTCGAGAAACCGGATGGTCCTGGGCAACTTCCTGGCGTAACCATACTCCGTTCTGCACTTCGGCATTAATGCCGCAACCCACTGCACAGTGAGTACAGATGCTCCGGACATATTTAGAGCCCGGATAAGCCTCTTTTTTCTCTGCTGCCTTGGCAATCTTGCTGGTCATACCGGTTGTCATTGCAGCACCGGTAAGAGCTGCCGTTGCGGCAGAAAGTTTGAGAAAAGACCTCCTGGCAACCCTTGGATTCAGGGTCACTTTCCTGCCAACAGCGGCGGAAGTGACCGACCTGTTGATCAATTTTTTACTTGCCATAGTATACCTCTTTCTCCTTTAGGAACGGATTGATTCGTAATACTTCTTGAATTCTTCAGTTTCCCTGTAGAGGGTCTCTGAATCCCCATAACCGGCTTGTAGGTTTTTCTTGGCATTAGCAGTCTTTTTTGTCGCAGCCACACCGGCAACGATTGCTGTGCCGGCAAGGACATGTTTAAGAAATGATCTTCTGCCGTCCTCTTTCTTTTCCATATTTTTCCTCCCTTTAGGATGTGAAGCTGGTCAGGTGTTCATTCCACCTTTGATGACCATCTATTACGGAGCTATCAGTCCCTTTTCCAGGTCAACATAACCGGCAAGGAACATTGTGCAGGCTTCGTAGAATCTTGCCTTTTCATTTTCCTTCATGGCCCGGCTAAGATGAACTGTAAAAGGGTCCAGATACCCACTCACCAACTCAGACTCTTTAACGCGTATTTTTTCGGGACTTTCATTTTCTTCCTTAATTAACGTTGCTAACACGTCAAGCATGAAGACGAGCGAATCTTCACTTTCGTCAACGGCGTCTTTTTTGACCAGGTCCGCCTCCATCAAAAAGCCGCGGAAGTTGACCAGGCTCTGGCCTAAATCATGTCCATTCATATAATAGGACAAGGTCATTTTTGTCTGGTATTCACTGAATGGGTTGATGAAAAGTTCGTAATATTCGTCTTTTATTTCATCAAATTTCATGTCGGACAGAAGGCTGTTCAGCTTTCTGACCGCGTTGTCCATCAGGGGATTTATACGTTCCCTGGCAAGGGCTGTAATAATTCCCCTCCACCTGCTCAATCGTTCGGCATCAGGCTCCTCGATAAAGAACGATTTAATAATATCCAGGAAACGGCGCCGTACCCGTACAAGTTCTATATCAGTCATTTCGTTCATTTTTGATGCGATTCAAAAAGTTTTACCACTCGGCAGGTTTCACAATATTCAAAGAAATTATTCTCTGAAACAACAACCCGGTGGCTTTTAAGTTTTTCCATAACGCGGTCAAAGCTTTTCCTGGTACCGAAGGGCTTGCCGCATTCAAGGCATTGTACCGTTTCAGCCCTTGTTAACTCCCTGGCAATAAAAAAATCCGGGGCAAGGCGCAGTCCCTGGCTCAGAGACAAAGCATCTTCCGGACAAACCTCAACACAAACTCCGCACTGTACACAATTGATGCTGAGGTGATTGAGGGAAAGCGTATCTTCGTCAGAAGTAAGGGAGTTGATCCGGCACTCGTTGAGACAGGCGCCGCAATGGGTGCATTTTTCACTGTCGCATAACACCGTGCCAAATGTTTTCTGGACATAACCGTTTTTCAAGGGGAGTTCCTTGATCGTTTCCGTGGACGACTGCAGCAGGAAACGAAGTATTGATCCGAGTTTCTCGCGCCTGTTATCGAACCTGTGGTCTGAATATTGCTCATTAAGCGGACTGCTGCAGTTTTTTGCCAGAAGTTCGGTGAGTTTATTTTCCGATACAATTTCGACACATTCCTGCTCACCGAAAAGTGACGAAAATATTGAGTTCGTCAGTACGATCTCTCCGGCAACCGGCAGGGTTGAAGGGAATGGGTTGTTTTCAAGCAAAATCACCTTGCCGGCTCCCTGTGAGAGGAGCAATAGAAAATGCATGGCAGTCAGTGCTTTTATGTTGGGAAATTCCAGAAAGAGGAAATTGTTTTTTTCCGGCAGATTTTTTTTCCACCACAGGGCGTGCAGTCTCTTTTCGGTGCCAATGATGACGGTGCAGTTTTTGGGAATGGAGACGATGTCGACCCACTCGACAAACTGCCGATCGTCAAACACTTCATATTGTATGGCTCCGGTCGGGCAGGAGGATATGCAGGAACCGCATTCCGTGCAATGTTCATGTTGTATCGAGATGCCGTTTTCTGTCTTGATGACAGCATTGCTCGGGCAGACATTTACACATATTTCGCATCCCGCATCAAGCCTGCTGACATACTGGCATATTGCATTGCGGCAGGAGATCGTTTCGTCAATTTGCAAGGGAGCCAGGGAGGAAAATAATTGATTCATTGATTCCGCATGAAAGATAGAGGTTCTGTCTTCAGGCAGTTCAATGCCGCATTCTCCAAGCAGCACTATGGCTGGAATGTCCAATGATCTTTTTTCTTCTCGATAGAGGTCAATGGCACCAGCCGAACAAACCTGGATACATTTGCCGCAGTAGGTGCATTTGGAGAGATCCAGATAAAGGGTTTCCGTCAAGCATTCTTCTTCACATACAGGTCCGCACAAGCCGCAGTAGGTGCATTTGTCAATATCTATGGGTGTTCTGACGGTGTAGCTCAAATTGTAACCGCTTTCCATCTTCACTATTTGCAGTTCGTCCGCGGTCGTAAATTCAGCATTATGCTTTTTCAACAGAAGCGGTTCAATTTGGAGAACTCCGCCATAAGTCTCCAGGAAATCGGACAGTAATGTCTGTTGATTCGCCAACACGGCAACCCGGTTGTCCGGATCACGGGTATAGCTTCGATAGGTGGAAGCATTGAACCTGCTGAGTTCAGCCTGACCGATAGCCTGAAGTTTTTCCTCGGAAAAACTTCCCAGGTCAAAATTCAATTGCAGGGTCGGTGATAAAAAAAAGTCTGCATGGGGAGTAAATCCTGGAAAACCGCCGGCCAGGTAAACCTTGCCGGGAGAATCATGTATATGAAAGGATTTGTCTGGGCGAAGATGTGCAGGTTTTCCTTTAAGAGCTATTGTGCCGCTACCATCGTAAAAAAGAACACAGGAACAAAACGATTCGTTCATATCGTCAATAAGAGTCAATTACAATTGTGAAATTTTATTTAATGATAATTATTATAATTTTGTTATACGGATATACGCGGTGATTGCAAGGAAAAATCCAAAAAATAGTAAAAAAAAAGTATGAAATTATACTAAAAAGCAACTTTGTATTGCAACGTGCCGATATTATGATGTTTTTTATATGTCAAAATTGACATATCCCGGTTGTTTAAAATATGGTTTTTTTTGTTGACAAAAAAAATATTGAAGATCTTTTGGTAAGAGATGGAAAACATCGAATGTGTATCGTATATGTTTAATTATAACTTTTTCAGATAACTGGAAACTGCCGCACATGGAGAAACAGATTATATTCAAACATACTACTGTTATTCTGACTTCGAACGGACCCGAGAAGGGACGGGAATCCCTTGCTGTCGAGAAGCCTTACAGGATACTTTTAAATGACCGTGAAATCGGCTCAGCCATGGTGCTGGAAACCGGCTTGGAGGAGTTTGGTGCAGGGTTTTTGTATGGTCAGGGATATATCGAAAATCCGCACCAGGTCCGTGAAGTTCTGGTTTGTCCGGAAGGGCGAATATCAGTGCATGCTGATGTGGATGACGATGCTGAACCGAAAGACGTTATAATCACATCAGGATGCGGAGGAACCGGCAAAATTTCCCGTGACATGCTTGAAGGGGCGTTCGGTGACCTGGAGGATTTCACCATTGATTTTGACGAGGCAGGTAAATTTATCCGGCAGGTGTTGCACGAATCAAAACTTGGAACGACAACTCACTGTGTTCACGGGTGCGGTTTCTGGGCCGATGGCAAGCTGTTGGCATTTTATGAAGATATAGGGCGTCACAATGCGGTGGATAAGATAATCGGGGCGATCCTGCTTGGCAAAATAACCCCGCGCGGCGCTATCTATACAACCGGACGCCTGACCTCGGACATGGTGTTGAAATGTGCTCGTATAGGTATTCCTATTATTATGTCACGAACATCCGCCTCATCTCTGGGACTTGCCATCGCCAAGCGGGCCGGCGTTACACTTATTTCCTATGCACGTCCCGGAAGACTCAATGTTTTTAATGCCCCAGAGCGTATCCTGATCTAGTTACCGACGACTTTTTTTGTTTGCAACCAATCTTCAGCAGTTTTTTGCCCGCTTGTGCACATTGTGGGTAAAGAGGTGATTGCTGATGAGTGTCATGGCTATGGCAAACACGGCGGCTGCCAGTCCGAGCAGAACATTAAAATAGGCGGGTGCCGCAAGAGCCAGACGTATTAAAAGGGTTGACAGGGCAAAACCGGAGTTGCGAAAAATCGCATAATAGGACGGCTGGAAGCATTGAGCGACAAGGACTACTAAAATATCGGAAATGATCAACAGAGTGTAAAAATCATGGAAAAAATCAGGATGATGAATTCCAGCCAGTGTAAAGTAAATGCTTTTTAATCCCATATACACAAAAATGCCCAGCAGGATAAGGGCAATGCCTTTTTTTGCCGCAACAAAACTGAAGAGATCCGCCGGTCTGGTGGTTTCATCATGCCCTTTGACCTGTATTTTATAATAATAGCCCAGCAGGGCAAAAACAAGCAGGGCGCCGAATCCGTCAGAGACAATACGCAAAATGGCTTCATGATTACCTGCAAAAGTAATCGGTTCGGGAAGATACGATAGTTCCTTGAAGGCATTGCGAATAAGGATGAGGGACAGGATTTCAAACTGCTTGCCGACAGATTTTGAGAATGAACAGGGCAGGGTAAAGATCAGGCTGATGACTTCCAGGATCAGAACGACGGTAAAAGCGGCCTGAATGGAGAAAAAATGATTAACAGGAACCAGGTGTGAGAGTGAAGCGGGCAATAAACCCTGCCGTTTGAGTTCAATGACCAGCAGGCTGCCAATGAAAAGCAGGACAAGCAGCAGGGAAATTTTCCGGTGAATTTCTTCATGCTCCCAATAATAGTGAAGTGGATCGAAAATAAAGGTGCATTTTTCATAAATAAAATTCATAAGGGTTTCTCTTGCAAATCCATGAGCATGATGTCAGTCTTTGTCCCCGTAAAAATTGATTTTTAAATGATCCCGGCCCGTGTAAAAATTAATCCATGATGACGTCTGGTCGAGTGCCCAGTTTTTCGGCGGCAGATAAGGAGTCTCTCCAAGTTGTTTAACCGTAGTAGCGCTATCCGCACGATCATAAACCCTGACCCAGAAGCAGTACCTGTCGGGAAAAACCTCACAGGTCATGTTCCTGCTCCCCCCGCACGGTCCATTCAGCAGGTTTTTGGGGCATCCTGACTGGGGACAGATATAGGTGGATTCTGCCAGCGTACAGTCCCCGCACATCTTACAGTAAAAAATTAAACTCTTAATCCACCGTTCCAGGGTTCTTATGATTGATGTCCGTAATCGCGTCTTGTCACAGAATAAGCATATACCGCCAAATATCCTGCTGGCAAGTTTAGGCGAAGAAAAAAGAAGCTTATGCATCATTTTATGTGCGATTTGCTTTTTATGCATGCGTCCCGGGGTGATCCTGTTTTTTTCCGTTCCACAGGAATCGGGGCGGTCCTGCCTGTAGTAATACCAGGTGCCCGCTATCGGAAAATGAACATCATGGCGGAGTTCTTCCCAATGCGATGATATCTGCTGAGCACTATCGAGAATGAATTTTACATTTTCGAAGTTCAGACCGTTACCGCCAAGGTGAACCCCGGAATAGCCGAGCCCGTTCAAGATACAGATCATCTTAGCCGCCCTCAGGAGACGCGCTTCCTTGTTACCGTCCCTGTTTTCCTGTTCCATTTGCTGAAGCAGCTTTTCGGGAAAAACAATTCCGGGTACCTGTCCGCGATGCATATATCCGGCAACTGTCATGGAGGGCACAAAGACATTGCCGAGGACAGGTATCGAAATGCTGCTTTCCCTCAGTAAGCGGATGAGCTCTTCAAATTTGCAGATGTCGTAACCCAGCTGGGTGATAATGAAACCGGCTCCGGCTTTAATTTTTTTGAGGAGTTTCGCATACTGCCATACCTGCTCGGATTCGGCTGTTTTAAAAGGAGAAACCACGCAGCCCCGATTAAAGGAAAGCGGAGCAAAATCGGGGCGTTTCCGATGACCATCATTCAGATACGTTCCTTCTTCCATATCCCGCATAAGCTGGAGCGTCTGGACGCTGTCAATGTCAAAAACCGGCTTGGCCTGGCCAAAATAGTTTGGCCGGGGAAAGTCGCCGCCGAGGACAAGCAGATTGTTAAAATTCTGCCGATGGTAATGAAACAGGTGACTTTCTATCTGATTGCGATTTTTGTCCTTGAGAGAAAAATGCAGCAGCGGTTCGATGCCGATTTTCCGGATATCCGAACCTATGGCAATTGGTGCAAGAGCTGGATGGCCGCCCGGATTATCGGTTATCGACAAAGCCTTTATCCGGCCGTCATCTTTTGCACTGCTGGCAAAGTCAAGCAGGCGGTCGAGCTTGCGGCCGCCTGAACCCTGGCCGGGTACGAGTTCATAGGTAATTGTAAACTCATCAGGATCAGCGAGCGACTTGAAGAATTCGTTTTGCGTTGGCATCTATCAAATGGTAAGTGTTTTGTGAATACCTGAGCAATGATATGATAAAATTGACACATCGCTGTTCAGGAGTTTCATTTAATAAAGAATTTTATTTAATAATATATCGTAACAATAATTTATTCTGTATGGAAGAAAAGAGAAACAAGCTTGTGCAAAATGCATGTCAACTGCTCGGAAAAAGCATGTTGAAGGATGGTGCTGGTGATCCGGCAATTGACCTGCTGGCAGGGGATGGTTCGCAGCGGGCATTTTACCGTTTACGCTATAAGGATAATCTGTGTGTTATTGCTATTGTCCCCTCCGATAAGCAACAGCAGGGGATGGCGGAAGCAATTTCCTCATGGAATATCTGCAGGCACCTCTTCGGCAAGGGGATACCTGTTCCGGAGTATTTCGCTTTTGACAGGAAATCCGGACTTATTCTTTCCGAGGACCTCGGCGATATGCGCCTGTACGAGTATGTCAGGGGTGCGCGTCAAAGTGAAGAGGATATCACGGCGATATATACCCTGATTATCCAGGAACTGGTCCGGATGCAGGTGAGGGGTCATGAAGGTTTTCAAACCTCCTGGTGCTGGCAGACACCCTATTATGACCGGCAGTTGATGCTGGAAAGAGAATCCGGCTATTTTCTGCAGTCCTTGTGTATTGATTATTTTGGACTTGCACCTGAATATAACTCCCTGCGCCCGGAGTTCGAGAACATTGCCGACAGAGCGGCAACAGCACCATCAGTTTTTTTTCTGCATCGTGACTTTCAGAGCCGCAATATTATGCTCAAAGACGGTAAGATCAGAATTATCGATTTTCAGGGAGGACGTCAAGGTCCCCTGGGATATGATCTGGCATCTCTTGTTCTCGATCCATATGCAGGTCTGCCCCAGTCATTGCAGGAGCGATTGGTCGAGGAGTATATCCGGGTGCTCAATACGTATATTCCCTATAATGCCGGCCAGTTCAGGCGAGAATTCACCTGCCTGTCTCTACAGAGGAACCTGCAGATACTCGGGGCTTTTGCCTTTCTCAGCAAGCAGCGGGGAAAAGAATTTTTCAGGCCGTTTATTAAACCCGCTCTTTTTTCACTGCAAAGCCTCCTTGCCAAACCCCTGCTGCAAAAGTATTCTGCCCTGAAACAATTGACAGACAAATGTCTTGAAAAGGCTCAACCCTATGAATTCTGATACTACAAGCCTGATCGCCCTGATCGGCAGACCCAATGTGGGTAAATCAACACTTTTTAACCGGATGACAAAAAGCCGTGATGCTCTTGTCGATCCTACCCCCGGCGTGACCCGAGACCGTCATTATGCACAGGTCACCTGGAACGAAAGGTCTTTTGTCGTAGTTGATACCGGCGGCATCGATGATGAAGAAGATATTATAACGGGTCATATACGTCAGCATGCTCTCCAGGCAATAGATGAGGCAGATATTATTTTTTTCATTATGGACGGGAGGCAGGGGCTGACTCCAAGCGATATTGAAATAGTTGACCTGTTGCGGCGTACTGACAAGCAGGTTTTTTTTGTCGTCAACAAGATCGACGGTCCTGAAAAGGAAATTGAACTTCTTTCGCCTTTCTGGGAGTTAGGAGTGGAAAAATTATGGCCGCTTTCGGCAGACCATAAATATGGGTATCAAACCCTCATGGACGGCCTCGCAAGCCACATACCCGATCATTCACCGGAACAGCAATTGCCCGAGGGCACCGTACAACTTGCATTTCTCGGTCGTCCCAACGTGGGTAAATCATCAATGATCAATGCTATTATCGGGCAGGAACGGATGGTGGTGACAGATATTGCCGGAACCACACGTGACTCTGTTGATACGCTTTTGACCCATGGAAAACATACATATCTGCTGATAGACACTGCTGGTATCCGCCGCAAAGGCAAGACGACCGACAAACTGGAAAAATTTTCCATTCTTAAATCGCTCGGTGCACTTGCAAGGTGTCATATTGCTCTTGTCCTGATTGATGCCGGCGAGGGTATAACGGAACAGGACACGAAAGTACTCGGTTACACCCAGGAACACGGCAGGGCCTGTATCATTCTGGTGAACAAGTGGGATCTGCTCGATGGGGATACCAGGCGTCAAAAGCAGTTGACGGAAGAGATTGAAATGGCCACCAGTTTTATGAGCTTTGCTCCGGTTCTTAAAGTTTCCGCCTTGACCGGTAAAGGAATTAAACGGATTTTTCCGGAAATCGGCAAGGTCTTCCGCCAATTCAACGAGCGTTTTCCGACAAGCGCCCTGAACAAGCTGCTGGAAGATGCCGTCGCCCGACATACTCCTCCCTATCATCATGGCCGGCGGCTCAAATTTTACTATACGGCCCAGCTCAATACCGCTCCGCCGACTTTTGCCATAATTGCCAACGCCCCAAAGGGGATCCATTTCTCCTATCAGCGATACCTGGTCAACCAGTTCCGCGAAGGACTCGGTCTGGATCGGGTTCCGGTCCGGATATTTTTCAGGGAAAGAAGCAAGAGGAAGGTCAAAAAATAGATAAAACAGGTATGGATTGTGGATAGAGCTAAAACGCTGATTATGGGGATATTGAATATAACCCCCGATTCATTTTCAGACGGTGGTTCTCTGGACAGCAGGGATGCGATAAGACGCCGGATCGATCGAATGCTGCAGGCCGGAGTGGACATTTTCGATGTCGGCGGAGAATCGACCCGGCCATTTGCCGATCCTGTTCCTGAACAGGAGGAAATGGATAGAGTTCTGCCGGTTATTGAACGTATCCGTAGGATGACTGACAAGCCGATTTCAATAGATACGACCAAGGCTGCTGTTGCGGCAGAAGCGCTGGCTGCTGGCGCAGATATCGTTAACGATATCAGTGCATTACAGCGCGATTCCAGCATGGTCGATATAGTGAGAAACGTCAGCGGGCCGGTCATTATCATGCATATGCTGGGTACTCCCGGAGATATGCAGATTAACCCGCAGTATGAAGATGTTGTTGCCGACATAGCCTCTTTTTTTGAGGAGCGAATAGGCTGGATGACAGCAAACGGAATTGCCAGAGAACGCATCATTATTGATCCGGGTATTGGTTTCGGTAAAACCGTCGCGCATAACCGGACTATTTTAAAGAATATAGGTGAGTTTAAAAAACTGGGCTGTCCTATTCTCGTCGGCCATTCCAGAAAATCGTTTCTCGGTAAAACCCTTGATCTTGATATCACCCGGCGGGATTGCGCAACAGCAATAGTCTCCTTTCACTGTCTCCTGCAGGGCGCGGATATTCTTCGGGTTCATGATGTGGAACTGACCAGGCAGGCCGTCAGGCTGTACGATTTCCTGGGAGAAAAACACGAGTAAGTTGCTTATCCTTGAGTACCGCTTATGATTGCTGGCAAAGTTCTGCAGACCGGGCAGCGCTCATTTTATAATGAAAATGGTGCACCTGTCGAATATCAATGAACAGGATTCCCTGGTGGACTGCAGCAGACATTCACCGGCCCTCCAGGCAAACCATCCTTTGACGGAAGTCAGGAATGTCTAATGGTCGTCGAAACAAGTTTTTTTGAACCGGACTGGTCCTGGACCATCTTTCTCAACAAGGGATTCCTTGGTGTCGGGCACAAGAAATGGGAATTTTATGTCCGGCATGTACGGAATGGATAATTCATCTCCCAAATCATATTACTCCTACCGGGGATGAACCGGCGGCATGTTCCCCTGCATGTCCATCGGTGCAGTGAGTTCAACTTCAACTTCAAGTTCCTTGTCCGGAAAAAGAACATTTTCCCGAAGCAGTGTCATTGTCACTTTATCACCCGGGCTTTTGTCCAGCAGTGATATCTTCAGATCAGTAATATCTGTAATTATTTCGCCGTCAACAGAAAGAATTATATCATTTTCCTTGAGTCCGCCCTCGCCGGCCTTGCCATGGGGACTGATCTGCGTTATACGCACCCGGGTCTCATCGGCAGCTATACTTGTTTTTTCCTCCTGCAGCACGACTCCAACCTTGGGGGCCGGCGGAATGTCAAAGGAGTTGGCGTACACAAGATAATCAACTTTGTAGCCGGTCTGAAGGCCGGTTGTTGCATGATTCATGCTGACAAGAACGCTCTGGGGCACATTCATCCTGCGTTTTACCCGCACAGGGATGGCACTGTCCTTATAGACATGCCCGTTGCCGGCAATAATCACCATGCGTTTTTTCGGGTGACTGCCGAGATAGTTGACTATGTTGTCGGCCATCGTCTCGTCCCAGATAGACTGGGCTTGAATAAATCCCCCTATTTTTTCAGGACTGAAGGTCTTGGTGTTGTGCGATGAA
>Ga0224507_10000858_pt1 | contig 11991 bp, 10 predicted proteins | sample SF_Jan12_sed_USG_3_FD_170159 | JGI IMG/M metagenome (GOLD analysis project Ga0224507, IMG submission 170159) | Sediment microbial communities from San Francisco Bay, California, United States - SF_Jan12_sed_USGS_13 | ecosystem: Environmental > Aquatic > Marine > Sediment | place: USA...
GGCAGCACCACTGTCCTGCAGGAAATCACGTTCAAGGACTGAGTTGCCTGTAAGCAAAAAGGAAAGCGCCTGGACCTTCGGGCGCCTTCCATCGTGGCAGTTGACGTTACCACTGAGGAGTTAGTGCCGGATAGAAGTTTGATCGCGGCGCTGCTACTTCTCGTGGCATTGGGTCATTGACGCGCAAGTTGCGTGCGCAGGTCCCGCAGGACGCGTTTGACCGTTACAGCGTGATCGCTGCCTACCCGCAACATCAGTTTCTGCCCACTCGACAGAGCTTGAAGCTGTGGATCGGCGAACTCATACAGCACGTGCGGCCGAACCAACCGGATCGGTTCGTCGGGTTGCGGCGTCGCGAGCAAATGGTCGATGACCTCGACAACGCGGTCGTTGAAGTAGCCATCCGGGTACCCCAGGTGCTCATACGACTCCTGAAATAAGGGATAGAAGCGACGATAGGTATCGACTATAGAATCGATGTCGGCTGTCGCAATCCGGCTGATCAGTAAGTCGTATCGCCGGTGGTTCTCGGCGCTGAGATAAATCGGCCCGTCGCTGTCGGCTGCAACAACACGAAACGGTTCGGCTAACCGGCCCACCGGCCGGACTTTCTCGGCGACGTGATCACGCGGCAGGTTGTCCACTGTTGCAACGAACTTGTCGATGAGGGCCTCTTTCACTAGCAGCGTTTCGATGTCAGCACCGAAGACATCGGCGAGTTCGAGCAGGAAATATCCATCACTGTCATCGAGCGGGGGCAACGTTACGAGGTTTCTTCGCACGGGCTCCGCTACTTCGGGGGGCGCAATTGGATGTTCCGGACCCTCCTCGGCGCCGGCTTCGACGATCGCGGGTTCGGGTGGTGTCGTCATCGCCTGCTCCGGCTGCGGCAGGAGTTGGTCCCGGAAATACCAGGCGGCACCTGCCACGACCGCTGCGAGCAGTATTGCGACGAGCAGTTTGACGTCCCGACCATCCATAACACCTACTGTATCCTATTGGCACTGTCACAGCGGACAAAACGCGTTGAACGAACGGCAGCCAGCGTAACCCGAGGCGACTCCAGAGAATATATTGCGGGAGATTCTTAATACGGTAGGTTACTGTGAGTGGCGGCAGGTGATCCTCGTTTGGGCATCAAAGTGGGCACTTTTAATTTGGCTGCGACATGACAAACAGGCAAGTTTTTCTCACCATATTAGGCGGCGTGGCCGCCGTACTGGCCGCCCTTCTCTGGTGGCCGCAGACGATTGGCGGTCGCATCGTTGATGGCGTTTCCGGCGAGCCGGTCGAGCAGGCTCGGATCGTTGTCACGGGTATCGTTTACAAGCCGCTTGCGCCGCTGATCGCGCTGGCTTGGGGTAATGTCACCACTCCGATTACGCGAGTGACACACACGGACAGTCGCGGGCGTTTTGATGCCACGTTTATGGCCGGCATCCGACTTGACGCGGCGCTGCTATTCATGACCAAACGCGGGTTCGTCGTGGCGCCCGGGATCGAAGGCGGGAGTGGCGCGGCGAACTTGCATAAGCGGGATTTCGCGTCGAAACCCACCTTCGTTGCGTGGCCGGTCTCACAGGTCACCGAACTGGAAATGGACGGCGCCACGCGCCGTGCGCCGACTGACGGTCGCGAACGTCAGGTGCAATTCGGCCGGGCGCATGCATTCTGGATGCGTGCGGACGCGAGAAACCGGGCGGCGGAAGAAGACCCGGTGCCGGTGTCGATCCGCTGGGTATCTGCGCAGATTCAGGCTACCGACAGCTTCGCGCTCATCGCGCCGCCCGACGGCTATCAACCCAATTGGCACGGCACCTTGGACTGCAAACGACGCGAACCGACACCACGCTATTTCGCGCTGAATTTCGATGGAGGTTTTTTCGGTGCCACGTCTGTCGACATGCAGTCACTGTGTTTCGGCTTTGGTGACATCCGAATAAGTTATCGTTTCTCGGAAGAAATCGGCGTGCGCGAACTCACGGATGAAGAAGAACTGAAGCTAGCTGGCGAAATCACTCCTCGCTGAAACGAGCCCTCCAATAAAGCCCTGGAAAAAGCGTCACACCAGTTCAAAGCAAGAATAAACCCGAAACCTCTTTCATACCCTATTGTGAACGTGACGCATACTGATATACCAAGCCTGCGATGCAGCCGATAATTGCTGCAAGCCATCCTGACAATAAGGTGGCTATGAGGGACATAGCGACGGTCTCACGAAAAGCGTCTAGAATGCTGCGGTTTGAGTTCCAATCTGCTAGTGCCAAATGATATGCGCCCAGGCACAAAACAAAGAATGTCACGAAACCGGTGAGGGCTCCGCGCCACCAACCTCCTTTAGGCTCTTCTGTTAGCCAATTCTTGAAAAGTACTCTGGCAACGAAAAAGGCGGTACTCACGGTGAGCACCGTAGTTAGCAAACTGACAGCAAGGAAAATAGTTATCGGTGTGTCATCGCCTTTCTGCATATAGACAGCAACCAACATTACTGCACAGCCAGCCAACGCTAGGTTGCAGAAGCCGAATGGGACTACGTGTTTTTTTATCATAGGTTGCGGGTTATAAGCTTGCCATGATCGCCTGCGACGCGGACGGGAATTTGAAAAACCCTACCGAAAATACGTCACCGGCCGAGCGGGCGCAATCGGGACCCTTGTCAGGCGTGCCTCGCCGCGAATTTAAGACTGCAGACGACGCTAGCACCGAACCAGGCCAGGCGCCCAACTCAGGTTCTCTTTCGCCTCGAATCGGCAAAAGCGACGGTCCGCCTTACCCCCGGTAGTGGACGTTCAGCTGATAGCAGGTTGACGTGCCGTTAGTGACCCATGGCAGACATTGACAGACGCGCGATTGCGTTAAACCACGAGACTTATCCGTCAACCCGGCGTATAAATCAAGACACGGTAAGTAGCAACAAAATCAAACCGACCGAACAACGGGGACAGAAAGCCACGGCGCTTCGCTTCTTTGAGAATGGTTCAAGACTTCACGAAGGACACGAGATCGCCTGGCTACTGAGGCATCGTCAAGACAAGTGTAGCCGCGAGATCAAAATGAAGAAATTGATCGCAATTGCTTGTTGCCAGCTCCTGCTCGTCCTTGCCGCCTGTAATGGCGGCGGAGCCGGCAGCAAAGGATCACTAGGCCTAACACCAAACCCGCCACCCGTAGTCAACGTATCACCGGGTGGATTTTGGGGAGGCACCGATTCGACCGGCGGAGACATCCTTATGATCGTCACGGAAACCGGTCAGTTCCATTATATAACTCTGGATTCTTTCAGCCAGGGCACCGGTATTTTGAGGGTGTCTAACGGCGAAAGAATAGCGGGCGATTTCAAACTAGTGACACCGCTCGGGTTCTTTTATCCGGATAGATCAACGTTCGCTAATTGCACGCTGTCAGGCACAGTCGCAGAACGTCAGACGCTGATAGCGGATGTTCGCTGTACAACAGGTGGGGGCCTCCTGCTAGCAGCTACCGTGATGCTCAGCTACGACGCTGAATACGGTCGCAATTCGTCCTTGGCCACGATAGCCGGAAATTACGAAGGCATATCTGCAGTTTTGAATGTTGCCGGCGATGGGACGATTTTTAGCCAAAACTCGGCAACCGGCTGTGTTATCAATGGGCAGGCCAGCATCATAAATAGCGATTTCAACGCATATAGAGTTTTGTTTTCGTATAGCAATTGCGTGGGGCAATCAGGAATCTTGAACGATTCATTATTTTTCGGCACTGCAATACTCATTGACGCTGCTGCGCCGGAGTTATTGATCGTTGCTGCCACCGGCGAGGTCGCAGGTGTGCTGGTATCGAATGTCCTGGCCGTAGAAAGAACATGAAGATTCCGCGTGTTTATGTACGTAATGAAAGCGGAAGACGCACTCCTCTTGTGCTGATTTGAAATGGTGGCAGGGGCGGACCGATTTGCACTGCCGTGCAGGACTGTGCGCAACTCAATCACGCAAACTCACGCATCGAATTCGCACCTGCAACGACGTATGCATTGCGTTGGCCCGCACCGGCCCCAATTGATCACCCTGCGCCCGACCGGTTCTGACCCGATGCCCGAAGCTCGCCTCATCGAGCGGCTTCGAATCGAATGAATTGTCTTGCGACTCTTGCGGCAACGCCTGTGATTGGCCCCGAGCCGCCTCGTCCAACCGTGTTCGCTGTCATTGCAACGACGATGTCGTGATCGGGAACGATCATAAGGATGGCGGTCGATCCGGCACGGGTGCCGCCGTGGTGAATCAGCGTAATGATTTTTTCCTCAGTCGTCTCCCCGTCCGTAACGACGAGGCCGCCAATACGCCATCCAAGTCCGTAGTGTTGCGGGTTCAATTCGCCGGATGAAAGTGTTCTTGCTGTGAGCACGGCGGCGCGCGTCGTCTCGCTCAGTAGCCCGTCCCTGAGCATGGCATTGCCGAACCTGACGAGGTCGGTCGGCGTCGACACGAGGCCACCGCCGGCCCATTTGTAACTGCTGTTGGTCGCCGGTGCTTTGATAACCGCTTTCTTTGAGAAAGTGCCTACATAATCCGTCGCCCGACTACCACCGATTTGCCCGGCCCGGTCTATGGAGGTCCGTCCCATTCCGAGCGGCTCGAGGACATGTTCTCGCAGCCCGCCGATGTATGACCGGCCTGTTACCTGCTCAACTACGGCAGCGATCAGCGTGTAACCGAATGTGCTGTAATTGAAATCGGTGTCCGGCTCAAAGAGCAACGCGTCATTCGCAAAGAGGTTAAGGCTCTCGTCGATGCTCGCGAACTCGCGATTGAGCGCAGACTCCGAGAAAGTGGGAAGCGTCCACCCGAACCCGTAATGCCTGATGCCGGCCTGATGCGACAATAGTTGGCGCAGGGTGATTGTGTACTCCTTCGCGGGAAAGCTCGGAACGTAGTCGCGCACGTCGACATCGATATCCAGCAGGCCATTTTGCCAAAGGAGCGCAGCGAGGACTGCTGTAATCGGTTTCGACACGCTGCCGATGGCGTAGACGGTATTGGGCGTGGCAGGCGTTCGTGACTCGATATCGGCGTAGCCAGTTGCACCTGCCCATACGAGATGGCCGCCCACCCCCACGGCGGCAGAAATAGACGGCGACACCAGCGATGCCCGGTACGCTTCGAGTTCTTCATGCAGCGAGGCGATGGCTTCGTCATACGACTCGTCGTAAACCCTGCTGGTGCCGGCTGCTGCCCCTACCGGTGCGGGTATCCGCTCTTGTAACGCGATCACGCTGACAGTGACGGCGACAACAAGTAACGCTATGACGAGCAACGACCTCTTGATCCCCTTGATGACGCTCAACAAGCTCTCCCCCTACGGATGCATTACTTATTTGATGTCGCAGGGCGTACTTGGGTTTACCGGCGATTAGACCCGGCTGGAAACCAGGTTCACGCAATGGGGTTGGGACACAAACCAGGGACGGCATAAGCCGTTTCGGTGAATATTGGCCAGGGGCGGACCAATCGGCGCAGCCGATTGGTCAGACGAGCGAAGCGAATCCACTCCAAGGGTGAGGCTCGGCCTGGGCCGTCACGTGCCGCATTCACAGCAACCGCTACTTCGGGCCAGCCTATCCACTTTCCTGCCCTGTACCAGCAGAAGTTAGCCGCGGCGCAAGGATGCCGGAATCATTCGCGACGCTCTATCCCTCGCTAACGCGATAGAATCTCCTTTCTTGGCACGGACGCGCGCGCGACGTTACGATATTTGGTAACTTACCAATACTGTCATGACCAGTGTTACAGCAGACGCTCACGGTGTCGCCGTCATTCTTCTGATTGTCACGGCGTTGTACCTGTTCACCCGCGATCGCGTGCCGCTCGAATCCACGAGTCTCGCCGTAATAATCGCATTGGTTTTAGGGTTCCATGCGTTTCCCTACGAAGTCGACGGCGTACCTCTCGACCCCGCCCAGTTCTTCACGGGATTCGGTAACGAAGCATTGATTACGATATGCTCACTCATCGTAATCGGAAAAGCACTGGAGACGACGGGCGCTCTGCAACCGGTAGCCAGGCTTGCGAGCAACATGTGGTTCAAACGACCCCGGCTCGCATTGCTGATTATGCTCGTATCGGTCTTCGTGCTCAGCGCATGCATGAACGACACACCAATCGTTGTGCTGATGATTCCAATTCTTATCGGTATATCGTCACGCACCCATCTGCCGGCGTCCGGGTTCCTGTTACCTATGGGACTTGCGACGATCATGGGCGGCATGTGCACGACAATTGGCACGTCGACAAACCTACTGGTCGTAGGAATTACCCGGGATCTTGGCGTCGCCGACATTGGCATTTTCGACTTCGCGCTTCCGGCGGTCCTGGTGGGCGCGGTCGGGTTGATCTTTGTTTGGCTCATTGTGCCGCGGCTTTTGCCGGATCGTGCCCGACCGATAACCGATACTCGGCCGCGCATATTCGATGCCCAGCTCACCGTTCGTGAGGACGGATTTGCTGCCGGCAAGACGCTGAAGGACGTCCTCGACAAGACTGACGGCGACATGCGAGTAGAGCAGATTCAACGTGGTGAATCGCTCGCCGTCATGAAATTGCCGCTTGTAATACTGCAACCGGGCGATCGTTTGCTGGTGAAAGACACACCGCAGAACCTGAAGCGGTTCGAGGGCCTTATTGGCGCGAGTCTCTATGTTGAGTCAGGCAGTGAACATGCGGTTGACAGCGATACGCCACTAAAGGCGCGCGACCAACAGGTAGCACAAATTGTCGTAACGCGGGATTCGCCACTTTACCGCCGATCCGTGCCGGACATCCATTTCAGTGCGTCCTTCGACCTGATTCCGCTGGCGGTTCACTGTGCAAGGGAGCCCGGGGAGAAGGAGGTTGCTAATCTGAACCAGATTCGGCTTCGCGAGGGCGACGTGGTGTTGGTGCAGGGCAGTCAGGCCGCCCTCGATGCCATCAAGGCGAGCAACAGGATGCTGGTTCTCGACGACACCACGGATTTACCGCGAGCACACCGAGCGAAGCGGTCTCTCGTGGTGCTAGCCATGGTAATAGGGTTCGCGGCACTGGGTTTGCTGCCCATTTCCATCACCGCGATAATCGGCGTCGGCCTGATGATCGCACTGAGATGTTTGTCATGGCGGGATGTCGGCCGATCGCTGCCAGTAGCCGTCATCATGCTCATCGTCGCCAGCCTGGCCCTGGGCAAGGCACTGGTCAGCACGGGCATGGCGGAGTACCTGGCCGCGGCCTTCGTGTCCGCCGCCGGAAACCTGCCGACCGCGGTGGTCCTCAGTACCTTCATCCTGATCATGGCCGTGCTGACGAACATCGTGTCGAATAATGCCGCTGCAGTGATCGGCACACCGATAGCGATCTCCGCCGCGCAGCAAATGGGCGTGGACCCGCTACCGTTCGTGCTTGCCGTATTGTTCGGCGCCAACATGAGTTTCGCGACGCCTTTCGGTTATCAGACGAATTTGCTGATCCTGAGCGCCGGCGGATACCGGTTTTCGGACTTCCTCAAGGTTGGCATACCCCTGATTCTCATCATGTGGCTCGGGTTTTCCATCGTGTTGCCGCTGCTCTATGGCATCTAGCAATCCGGCTGTTCGGTAGATTCCCGCAGATGTCGGTTCGCGTCTTTCCGGCGTCCTTGCTTCGGCCCCGAATTCGGCGAACGTATAATGCGGGGAATGCCATGCCGGCTGCTTCTGATATCGAAATCTGGTCATCGGCTTACCAAGCCGAGAACGAGGATTCGATTCTCCTCACCCGCTGCAATCCTCCAGCCTCCCTTCGGAAACTCCCATGCTGCTCTTCATCACTGCCGTAAGTGTTGTACTGATCGTATCTTTCCTGTGCTCAATCTTCGAGTCTGTCCTGCTATCACTTACCAGGCCGCAGATCGAAGTCCTCATGCAACGCGAAAAACGTGCCGGGCGACTGTTGTCACGGTTCAAGGAGAACATGGATGTGCCGATAGCGGCGATCCTGATTCTCAATACGGCTGCGCACACGATTGGCGCCGCTGTTGCCGGCGCGAGTTACCAGGATGTCTTCGATACCAGCACCCTGTGGCTGTTCTCGATCATCTTCACGATCGCTGTGCTCTTATTTACGGAAATCATTCCCAAGACACTGGGTGTCACCTACGCGCTAAAGCTGGCGTCACCTGTCGCGCACGGCATCCGATGGCTGACGATGGTTTTGCGGCCGCTCGTCGCACTGAGTGAGAAGGTCTCGCGGTCGCTGCGGGGCGATGTTGAAATGCCGGTAACGACGCCCGAGGAAATTCGCCTGCTCGCAACGTTGGGCCGCAGCAAGGGCGCCGTCGGTGTCGATACGGCAGGGATGGTCGTTGGCGCAACGCAGCTCAGATATCTGCACGCTCATGACATCGTGTTGCCGCGCGACAAGGTGCGTTTCCTGTCAGGCGAAATGAAACGCAGAGAAGCGACGGAGTTTATTCGGCGAACCGGACACAGTCGTTTTCCGTTCTCACTGACCCGTAATCTAAAAGACGTTTGCGGCGTGGTACTCACCAAAGATTTGCTTTACTGGCTGCTGCACCACGACGAAGACGACATCGACTGGAACAGCCTGACAAAGGAAGCGCTGATCGTCCCGCCGACCGTTCCGCTGATACAGCTGCTACGCACCTTTCAGCATAGGCGCCGCCACCTTGCGATCATCATCGATGAGTATGGCACCGTGGAGGGCATCGCCACGCTGGAAGATGTGCTCGAGGAGATTGTCGGCGACATTTTCGACGAGAGCGATCTGCCGATGCGCGAGTTCCATGAGCTGGCCGACGGATCGTTTATCGTTCGCGCAACGATTGACCTGCGTAAGCTGAGCGCGAAACTCGCCGTAGCCTGGGACCCGAAGGTCGCGACATCCACGATCGGTGGATTCGTGACCGAAAAACTCGAGCGAATTCCGAGGGCCGGCGATGCAATCAGCTGGAAAGGTTATCAGATCGAGGTGCTGCGGGCCGACAAGCGCCGCGCCAAGCTGCTGCGCATCCGCAAGGAATGACCAGCTGGCAGGGATGTTGAAAGCGCCCAGGCAACCGCCAGTGGTCCCGAAAAAAGTATCTTAAAGGCTTTCGCCAACCCGCTGATTTACCCGTGCGACCCGTGCGACCCGTGCGGCACATTGTCCAACCCACGGGATCATGGTCTGCTCGGTCACGTCCCGGCTTGATCTGACGCCTCCTGCACATTCGCCGCATCAATATTGTTGTAATGTTCTCATGAAAGCGTCGCAGCAGTGCCTCGACCCTGGCTGTGTCACTGTCGTCGCGGATCAGAACTTCGCGCGCCAGCTCGAGGCTTGCTTCGAGCGTTTCCGATACAGCGATTCTCGCACCAATTTTTCGCAGCGTCCGGCACCGGTCTGCATCGTGCCCCCCTGGCCAAAATCGTGACGTCGGGATACGCCTCGTGTAACGCAGCCACGATGTTCTCGGTGGCCTCAAAATCATCGACGGTAACGATGACGAGATCCGCGTCAGCGGCGCCGACGGCCCGCGGCACCACGGGGCGGCGTGCATCGCCATAGAAGACGCGATGGCCGTTTGCGCGTTCACATAGCACCAGCGAGGAATCGCGGTCAATAGCGACGTACGGTTCGCCGGCCAACGTCAAGATCTGGCCGATGTGACGCCCGACGCGGCCGAAGCCTGTCAGGACTACGGGTGCCTTGCCGGTACCTCATCGTTCGCTTTCTGTTGATCAGCACGCGCGGCCACCAGCTGCCGCGCCAGGTAAGCGAGCGGAGGAGTCACGCGCATACTGAGGACAATGACGAGCAGCAGTTGCACGTACAGATCGGTGCTCATCAGTTGCGCATGATACGTAAAGGCAAACAGGACCAGCCCGAACTCACCACTCTGCGACAGCAGCATGGCGACCGCCGTGCCGACCTCGGCCCGGAGGCCGAAAGACCGGGCCAATGCCCACAACACAACGAACTTCACGGCGATCAGGGCAACGAGCATACCCAGCACCGTAAGCGGCTGTGCGAAGAATTCACCGAGATTGAGTGACATGCCCATGGTCATGAAAAACAGACCCAATAGCAGGCCGCGAAACGGCTGAATCTAGGCGATGACTCCGTGACGAAATGGCGAATCCGCAATCAGCAGGCCGGCAATGAACGCCCCCATCGCCATTGACAAACCGACCGCCTCGGTCAAAAGCGCGCTACCCAGAACGAGCAAAACGGCCAGCGCTGTAAATACTTCCCGGTTACGAGCGCGCGTTACGCGGTGCAGGATCGGTTGCAGCAGGTAACGGCCGCCTACGATGGCAAGCAGCAGAATCCCGACTGCTTGGGCAAGCGCGAGCGCGATGTCCGCGCCGACCGTAAATTTCGGGACCGCGAGCAACGGCACGAGCGCCAGTGCGGGTCCGATCAGAATGGCCGTGCGAAACGGAACATCCAACAAGAAGTAAGCGCCCGCCGTGATCAGGGCGCCCGTCAAACCTGCATGGCCCCGAGCCCGAAGACCAGTCGTCGCATCAGCCACATATGACTCCCAGTTCGGCCAGCAGGACAACCATGTCCAGCAGATAATTGATAACCATTGCGGAGTAACAGAGCTACGCTTCCGACAGAATAGCCCGAACCAATCCGGGTGTCTCCGACAATACACATTGGGTCCCGATTAGAACAACTGGCGCCCGTTTGCGGTCGTGGTCCGGCGCGAGGTGAGCTATTATCTCTGCGGTGACTGTAGCGTTGTAATCGGCCCCTGCGATCGCATCCGTTAGCGGTGTCCGAATCTGCGGTAGTCTAGAATACAAACCACGCACCATATATGTGTATGCGTTAAACAACTGAAGCAGCGATGAAGCGCCGAAAGTTTCTGCTCGATTACGGCAAAATCCTTTTGTTGCTCCCGGGTTCGAGGTTCGTTGTAGGCGACACCGCCACCACGCCATCGAACGCGTCGCAATTGACTACCTTGTTCATGTGCGGCGACGTCATGATCGGCCGGGGTATCGATCAAGTCTTGCCCTGCCCGTCCGATCCCCGCCTGCACGAATCATATGTAAAAAATGCCATCCGATACGTAGAGCTTGCGCAATCGGTTAACGGCCCGTTCCCAACGCCGGTGGATGTCTCTTATCCATGGGGCGACGCCCTCGACGAGCTTGAGCGAGTGATGCCCGACGTCAGGATAGTCAACCTCGAAACGGCCGTTACAGTCAGCAACCATTACTGGAAACGCAAAGGCATCAACTATCGCATGCATCCTGAGAACATTCTGTGTATTAAGGCTGCCAAGATCGATTGTTGCGTGATTGCCAACAATCACGTCCTGGATTGGGGATATGCCGGTCTTGAGGACACTTTGGCCTCACTGGAACACGCGAACGTGAAAGGTGCCGGTGCGGGCAGAAACATTGCCGAGGCGGAGGCGCCGGCGGTGATCGAGGGAAACGACAAGGCACGGGTGCTGGTATTCGCATACGCTTCGCCGACCGCCGGCGTGCCCCGCGATTGGGCGGCGACCAATAGCCGATCGGGCGTCAGTTTTCTGGCGGACTTATCGAACAGGACCGTTCGTCGGATCGCGGCACAGGTGCAGAAAGTAAAGCGCCAGGGAGACATCGTCGTTGCATCTATCCATTGGGGCGGAAATTGGGGTTACGACATTCCCGATGAACAAAGAACCTTCTCCCATTGGTTAATCGATGAGGCTGGCGTCGATGTAATCCATGGGCACTCTTCTCACCATGCAAAGGGCATCGAGGTCTACGATGGCAGGCCAATTGTGTATGGCTGTGGTGATTTTCTGAATGACTACGAGGGAATTAGTGGTCACGAAGAATATCGAGACGACTTGGTGCTGATGTATCTCGTCACCGTACGACGGTCGTCCGGGAAGCTCGAGCGGTTCGAGATGGTTCCCTTCCAGATCAAACGATTCAGATTGAATCACGTCTCAAGGGAGGATGCTCGGTGGCTCCAGCGTACGATGAACAGGGAATGT
>Ga0224507_10000859_pt1 | contig 11979 bp, 13 predicted proteins | sample SF_Jan12_sed_USG_3_FD_170159 | JGI IMG/M metagenome (GOLD analysis project Ga0224507, IMG submission 170159) | Sediment microbial communities from San Francisco Bay, California, United States - SF_Jan12_sed_USGS_13 | ecosystem: Environmental > Aquatic > Marine > Sediment | place: USA...
ACTTTGCGGTATGGTCACCGAAAGGGAATTCAAGGATCAGCTTCTTGATTCAATGGACATCGAAAGAGAGAGGGGCATAACAATCAAGAGCCAGACAATCTGCCTCCCCTATACCGCGAAAAACGGTAAGCAATATTCGCTTAACCTTGTCGACACCCCAGGCCACGTGGACTTCAGCTATGAAGTGTCCAGGGCTCTTTCATCCTGTGAAGGGGCCCTGCTCCTGATTGACGCGGCGCAGGGCGTTGAAGCGCAGACGCTGGCCAACCTCTACCTGGCAATGGAAAATGATCTGGAAATTATTCCGGTTATAAATAAAATTGATCTGCCTTCCGCGGAACCTGAAAAAATTGCCGCACAAATTGAAGAAGATCTTGGACTTGACGGTGAACATATCCAGTATTGCTCCGCCAAAACCGGTAAAGGAGTAGAAAATGTCCTGGAAGCAGTCATCAACCTTCTCCCACCTCCGACAGGAGATCCGGAAAGACCGCTTCAAGCATTGATTTATGATGCCAACTATGACCCATACAGGGGGACAGTCATTTCCTGTCGTATTTTTAACGGGACAATCAAGGAAGGCGACATTATCAAGTTCATGTCAAACAATGCTGAATATAAGGTTGAAGAAATTGGATTATTCCACTTGCGCCGTGTACGGCAAAAAAAACTTTCCGCTGGACAGGTTGGATATATCATAGCCGGAGTAAAAACCGTATCGGACACTCGCCCAGGCGACACAATCACCCTTGTTGACAACCCATGTGCAGTTCCACTTCCCGGATTCAAGGAAGTACAACAGGTTGTGTTCTCTTCCGTGTATCCGATTTCTACAGATGACTACGAAGACCTTGCAACAGCCTTGGAGAAGCTCAAGCTGAACGATGCGGCTCTCTCGTACCAGAAGGACACCTCCGCAGCACTCGGTTTCGGCTTCAGATGCGGTTTTCTCGGGCTTCTTCACCTGGAAGTGGTCCAGGAAAGACTGGAAAGAGAGTTCGACATATCTCTAATCCTTACAGTACCTTCAGTTCGTTATAATTTTTATCTCACCAACGGGAATATAATCGAAGTTGATAATCCGGCTTATTTCCCAGACCCTGGAAGTATCGATTACGTTGAAGAACCGTTTATCAAGGCGACAATCCACATTCCGGAGAAATACATGGGGGCAGTTATGACCCTGTGCATGGAACGTCGCGGTGAAAATACCAACTACCATTATCCGATGCCGGGCAGGATAGAATTTACCTGCGAGCTGCCGCTGGCAGAGGTAATTTATGACTTTTACGACCGGCTCAAATCGGTTACCCAGGGCTATGGCTCCTTTGATTACGAATTGATCGATTACCGGAAAAGTCAACTCGTCAAACTCGATATTCTCGTCAACGGTGAAATTGTCGATGCTCTTTCACAAATGGTTCACAGCAGTCGTGCGCGAGAAAGAGGTCTTAAAGCGTGTGAACGTCTCAAGGAGGAAATCCCCCGCCACATGTTTAAGATTGCTATCCAGGCCGCCATCGGCGGATCAATCATTGCCAGGACAAACATTTCAGCATTGCGAAAAGATGTAACGGCCAAGTGTTACGGCGGTGATATTTCACGAAAAAGGAAGCTTCTTGAAAAACAAAAGGCGGGTAAAAAACGAATGAAAACCGTCGGGAATGTTGATATCCCGCAACGGGCCTTCCTGTCTGTACTCAAATCGGACCAGTAATATCGCAGTTACTGGTCCACATTATTTTTCCGGGAAAAATGAGAAGGTTGGGAGAAAAAATCAACCTGACGAGATAATGCTTTCTGGGATCAGCCTACGGCTCTGAATTGAGGGCATTGATGGCCTGTCACGTCTACACCCTTCTGCCGCATGATGCTGGCTATCTCTTCCTGGCTGAAAATAGAATTTTTTTGTTTTACTACATAAACGATGCAGTCACGACAGATGTTAAAAGATATACCGTCAATGTCCCGCATTATCTCCCAGCAGGCTTTATCTTCCTGAAAAGCAGGACATTGTTTGGCCTGTTCCGGGTTGCATTTCATTATTTCCCAACATGGCCAGTCCATTCTCAGAGACATCCGATCCTCCTTTTTCTAATTTAGTGGAGAGCAGATTTAACTAACATCTTGAAATATTTACGATACTTGAACCATATTTTACAATTACCATATTTAACAAACTACAGTAAACATTTTTTCATATCACTATTTCGCGTAACTTTCAAGGACAGACTTCAGTTCTTCCAACCCTCTCCCTGTTTTTGCGGAAAACAAAATTCTGTTTTCCGGTTTAAGGGTGAGCGCTGCGTCCAGTGCTGCAGCGTTTTTGCTCAGCTTGTTGCCTGAAAGCTTATCCGATTTAGTGTACACCGTAAGAAAGGGAATGTCCTGGCTGCGCAGCCAACCGACAAGGTTCCTGTCATACTCCTTCAGTTCGTGACGGATATCAATGATAACGACAACACATGCCAGATTTTTGCGCGCAAGCAGATAATTGGTTATCAGTTTTTCCCATGAAGAACGCATTCCCATGGAAACTTTCGCATAGCCGTAGCCCGGCAAATCAACCAGATAGAGCAAGTCATCGGCGACAAAAAAATTAAGGCTCTGTGTTTTGCCGGGGCGGGAGCTTGTTTTGACAAGATTTCGACGGTTGACAAGCGCGTTTATGAGACTTGACTTACCGACATTCGATCGGCCGGCAAAAGCAATTTCAGGGTACACGGGTTCCGGGAGCTGTCTTATACTGTAAACACTCTGGAGAAAACTGACGTTGTGAAAATTCATAAAAACCTTACAGCAACAGCTCGGTATACCGGGGAGTTCAGATCACCTTGTTGAGTGAATACTCTACGATCCCCTCTGCACCGATTTTCTTTAATTTCGGTACGAGATCACGTACCTGATGTTCGGAAATAACTGTTTCTACCGAAAACCAATCCTGCTTGTATAATTGGGCTACCGTTGGAGCGGTGACACTTGGCAGCATATCAATCAATTCATCGAGCTGTTCGCGCGGGACGTTCATCTTCAACCCGACAATCCTGTCTGCCCGTAGTGCTCCCTGCAACAGCATTGCAATGTTCTCTATTTTCTCCCTTTTCCAGGGGTCGGCCATTGCTTCCTTGCTTGCTATCAACTGGGTGTTGGACTCCATGAGTTCGTGTATAATCCGCAGGCCGTGGGCGCGAATAGTTGATTCTGTTTCAGTAACCTCTACAATTGCATCGGCCAGGCCTGACACGGCTTTTGCCTCTGTTGCTCCCCAGGAAAAAGTGATGTCGACAGAAATGTTACGCTCTGCAAAAAAACGGCGGGTGACGTTGACCAGTTCGGTTGAAATTTTCTTGCCTTCCAGGTCTTCAAGCCTGGTAATCTTTGAATTTCCCGGTACGGCAATGACCCAGCGGGTAGGTTTTTTGCTTACCTTTGAATAGATGAGATCGGCTACAACCACGACATCAGAACCATTTTCCATGGTCCAGTCCTTGCCGGTAATTCCGGCATCCATCATCCCTGTTTCAATATAGCGTGACATTTCCTGCGGCCGACAGATAGAGCAGGCTAATTCGGGATCATCAACTTCCGGAAAATAATTGCGTGAAGTAAGTTTTATCAGCCAACCTGACTTGTCAAACAGTTCTATCGTTGCTTTTTCCAGACTTCCTTTCGGAATCCCAATTCTCAGCACATTCATTAATAAATATCCTTATTTAAAATGATATAAATTTGAATATATCGTTATTTACCGTAAACCTTTTCAGGATCAAAAATCTTTTGTCCGCAGACAACCAGGGAATCACCTTCCACGCGGCGAAAAAAACATGAACCGTATCCTTTATGACATGCCGCCCCGCCAAGTTGTTCCACCTTGAATATAACGGTATCTTCGTCACAATCAACCAGAACCTCACGAATCAACTGCATATGCCCGGAAGATTCGCCCTTAAGCCAAAGTTTGTTTCTTGACCTGCTCCAGTAATGTCCCTTGCCCGTCTCCAGTGTTTTCTTCCAGGCAAGATCGTTAATAAAGGCAAGCATCAGGACTTCGCCGGTATTATAGTCCTGTACTATGGCTGGCAGCAAACCGCTTTCTGTTTTGGAGAAATTAAGTTTTATCATTTTTTTCCGGGGAATTCTTGTTGACATCTTCAACTCCAGCAGTTGCATGAGACTTGCGTGAAAATTTGTTTTCTTTTTCCAGAAAATTAATAATACATGATGTCCTGTATTTGCAATAATCTTCCGGATGGTGACAATACGCCCCTTCCGATGACATTATTTCATTAAATTTTACACATTCGAGGTCCATACACTTCAATTCCTTGCAGGATGGTGCACATAATTATGCCTTGATTGTTTCTTTGTCAAGACTTGCCCCATTTTTCACTCAGGTATTGTCAAATTATTTTCTTTTTTTATATTATATAATTATCTTCAAGCAACATAATATTCACAATTAAAATAGAGTTAACATGGAAAAAGAACAAAAAAACAAAAAGGTGGCCGTTTTTCTTCAGGGTATACTTGAGGATGGTGAGGTTTTCGAAGAAACTCCTCCGGATCATCCGGTTCTCATTACTCTTGGACAAAACACTTTTTTCCCGGTTATCGAAAAAGAACTTTATACCATGAAAAAGGGCGAAACCAGAACTTTTACCCTTTCCCCTGAGCAGGCATACGGTCCACGCCACGAACATCTGATCCAGAAAATAGACCGTTCTGTTTTTGGCGGCAGGCTGGACCCCCAACCAGGCATGATTCTCTCCCTGACACTTGAGGGCGGCACCGGTCCCGAAATAGTTCCGGCAACTGTTATTTCAGCTTCACCTGGCCATATTACTGTTGATTACAATCATCCCCTGGCAGGCAAGCAGATAACCTATGTTGTCACCCTGCAGAGCTGGATAAACTGACAGTAAAAATTATCTGTCACTCTTTTGCCGGCCACTGAACCTCGCGCTCCTCAACAAGATAAAAGAATCTGTCCCATTCTACCATACGGCCGCTGACCGGACACAGGAGGGTCACTTTTTTATCATTGACGGCAATAACCTCCCAGTCTCCCTTTCGCGGTCCATCTTCTATGTGGATTTTATGTCCTGCTTGCATGGGAAATCTCTTGAAAAATATGACCTTATCTGACATCCTGACTCCTCTTTATAAAGAGTAATTTATACAAACGGCTGATCCAGCAATATGATTATGAATATGATTATGGCAAGGATAAGCTGGTATGATAATTTTTCACAAAAACTTTTACCAGCCTTCAATACTGAACAAGGAATGAGCATGCCAAAGCAAGGAAAAACAGATGAATTTTCACGACTCGTTGAAATTATCGCACAGCTGCGGGAAGAAAACGGGTGCCCGTGGGACCGGAAACAGACTGCGGTGAGTTTAAAAAAATATCTGCTCGAGGAAACCGGTGAACTTGCAGAAGCAATCGATCTTAATATTGCTGCCCACATCCGGGAGGAAACCGGTGATCTTTTTTATATTCTGATTCTGCTCACACTGATACATGAAGATCAGGGGTTGTTCACCCTGGATGAAGTCCTTACAGGGATAGCGGAAAAAATGATTCGCAGACATCCCCATGTTTTTGCGGGAAAAAAAACAGGGAGCGAAAGCGAACTCCGTCAACAGTGGCAGGATATAAAATCAATTGAGAAATAAAAGGCTCACAGCTCAATCATCGTTAGCCCTGTCAGCCCGGTTTTAATAAATATTATATTGACATATTTTTAAAGCGTGTGTTAATTAAAAGGTTTATTTAATTATAACCTTCTCGCTCTCACCATACCGGAAAGAAGCGAGGGCCGTATTGACCACGAGGAGGAAACCATGCGTCGTTACGAAACAACCTATATCTTGCGTCCTAATCTGGGCGAAACTCTTATTTCCGAAATTGTTGAGCGAACCAACAATATCATAAAAAATGATGGCGGTGCCATTATTTGGCTTGAACCCTGGGGCATCAAGAAACTTGCCTATGAAATCAAAAAAGAAAACCACGGCTATTACCTTTTTTTGGATTTTGCTGCCCAGGCTAACACTGTGCAGGAAATGGAACGTATTTTCAATATTGATGACCGTGTTTTACGTTTTTTGACCATTAAAATTGCCGATTCAATCGACCAGGAAGAAATCGAAAAAGAAACTGAAAATGCTGCCGCATCTGCTGAAGCAAAATCTGCAAAATCACAAGAATCCGAAGATTCGGACGACCTCGATGAAGATGATGACTCGGATGAAGATGATGCCGAAGACAGCAAAGCATTAGATAAAAAATAAACCCGAAGCGGTAAAAAATATCATAAGGAAAACAAATGGCTATACGAAAAAGAATTTTCAGGCCTAGGGTATGCAGGTTCTGTACTGAGAAAGACCTCACTATAAACTACAAAGATGTCAGGACTTTAAGGAATCTCGTTTCCGAACGTGGCAAAATAATCCCACGCCGGATTTACGGGACATGTGCAAAGCACCAGCGACAGATAACAGAAGCCGTGAAGCGTGCCAGACATCTCGCGCTCATACCTTATTCCGGACAGACGCAGTACTAAAAGCAAAATTTTACTATGGGAGCGCAAGACAGCGCTAAACGGATAAACCGTATTCTTAATGTACCGACAGTCCTGCTGGCATTGGCTTTCCTGCTCCCCGGACTTGCTCCAACACTCTTTGGATGGATAAGCGGACTGCTGGCAATACCAGTTTTCTGCCTGCTGTGCCTGTACGGTGTACAGAAAGGTACGGTTCATGTCCGTAATGGCGCAATCCTGGCGACCACAGGCGCGATAATGCTGCACCTGCTGCCGGGCACTTTATTTTCGCTTACTCTGGTACCGCTAGGTTTCAGTTTTAATAGAAGTGCAGCAGCGAACGAGGACGAAATCCAGACAGCGCTTAAGGGGTTAATCGTACTCGGAGTCAGTTGGTTTGTGTTCTGGACAGTTTATGGAACCGTCCAGGGAATAAATCCATACTCACAACTGCTGAAGGTTCTTGATACAGGTTTTGCCCAGACCTATGAGGTCTACAGGGACAATACCGATATACCACTTGAAACACTGGTAAATATCGAACGGATAGTAACTGAACTGCGGGCAATGATACCGAAAATTCTGCCCGGTGTATTGATGTGTACCCTGCTGTTGACCGTATGGATAAACCTGCTGGGCAGTATCAGTGTCCTGGAGAGACTGAAACCGGAGGCTCTACCATGGAAAAAATACAGCGAATGGCGTCTGCCAGACAGGCTGGTATGGGTATCCGTTATTGCCGGCTTTGCATGGGCTTTGGGTGAAGGAGTAATAAGCAATGCAGGACTCTGCTTAATTCTAGTCAGTACACTGCTTTATTTTTTTCAGGGACTGGCGGTATTGATTTATTTTGTCGACAGGTGGAAAACTCCCCTGTATCTGAAAATATTAATTTATGGTATTCTTATATTACAGAGTTATGGGCTGATTATTCTGTCCATAGCAGGACTTGCTGACGTATGGATTGATTTCCGCCGCAAGCATAAAAAAGATGCTCAACCGGACAACTGATAGCTGTTTGAATAAAAAGGAATGAACAATGGAAGTAATACTGAATAAAACAATCGACAATCTGGGACTCGAAGGAGACATAGTCAAGGTTAAGCCCGGCTACGCGAGAAATTATCTTATTCCCCAGAAGCTGGCAGCCTCTGTAACCAAACAGAACCTTGCCCGTCTCAAACATGAACAGGAAGCAATTCAAGCGCGCCTTGAGCGAGAGAAAAAGAATGCCGAGTCCCTGTCCGCCAAGCTCAGCGGCATTACGGTTATCATTGCACGCCGCGTTGGTGAGGAGGATCGTCTTTTCGGTTCAGTAACATCAAGCGATATTGCTGAAAAACTAGCTGAACAGGGCGTTGAAATTGACCGCAAGGTAATCATGTTGAATGATCCGATCAAGGCTCTTGGCGACACTAAAGTCACGATAAAGGTCGGGTTCCAGATGACAACCGAAATAACCGTTCAAGTCGTTCCGGAAAAGGTCGGAGACTGAGCCTGACAGGCTGTTAAATTTTGCCTTTTTCATTCTTCGGCAAAAGGTTGTTTGATAACATCTTTTTTGGTAGTATTAGTTTTTGATCAGACTTATCATACGTGCGAGCTGATTCTTTCTTGAACGGGCCAGCAAGAAATGGGTACTGCCCTCTTCAGACTGCCCGGTACTTCTTAATGCCTGCGGTTGTCATATAAATATGCAATACCAGCCTGTTCAGCCTTCACAGACAAACACCAGACTGATTCCGCCTCAAAATCTCGAGGCGGAGCAGGCTGTTCTCGGCACCATACTCCTGCAGGACAAATCACTTCTTAAAATAGTTGAAATCCTTGCTGCGGATGATTTTTACCGCGATGCCCACAAACATATTTACCGGGCAATGGTGCAACTTTTTGAGAATCGTGAACCGCATGACCTCATCACCGTCTCCAGCCTGCTGCGGGATCAGAATAAACTTGAACAGATCGGCGGACCAGCTTATCTGGCTTCGCTGACGGACATTATTCCGTTTACCGGCACCCTTGTGCATCATGCCGGAATTATCAGGCAGAAATCTGTCCTGCGAAAGCTTATCCAGACAACATCGGATGTTGCCGCACGCTGCTACCAGGAGCAGGATGACATTGATTCGCTGGTTGATGAAGCAGAACAGACGATTTTTGAAATAGCCAGATCCAAAAAAGGTCAGGGATTCGAACCAATGTCCGCCATTGTTCCCAGGGCCTTTGAAAGGATCGAAAAACTGTTTGAGCGCAAAGAGCACGTCACGGGCGTTGCGACCGGATTTCCCGACCTTGACAATATGACTGCCGGCCTGCAGCCTGCGGACCTGATTATTCTAGCCGGCCGGCCCAGTATGGGTAAAACCGCCCTGGCCATGAACATGGTGCAGAATGCGGCTCTTATTGACAAGACCCCGGTCGCTGTTTTCAGCCATGAGATGTCAATGGAACAGCTGACTCTTCGTATGCTCTGTTCGCTCGGCAGAATTGACTCCCAACGGGTCAGGACCGGACACCTTAAATCAAGGGACTGGCCTAATCTGACCAGGGCAACAGGCATGCTCAGCGAGGCACCGATATTCATCGATGATACCCCGGCGATGACGGTTCTTGAGATGCGCGCTAAAGCGAGGAGGCTCAAATCCGAATTTGATCTCGGCATGGTCGTGATAGACTATCTTCAGTTGATGAAAGGCAGGGGGAATATCGAAAACAGGGCCCAGGAAATCAGTGAAATTTCCCGTTCACTCAAGGCTATGGCTAAAGAACTGGATGTTCCTGTTGTCGCGTTATCACAGCTGAACAGGAGTCTTGAGAGCAGGCCGGATAAACGACCGAAGCTTTCCGATTTACGCGAATCAGGAGCCATTGAGCAGGATGCCGATGTCATTATCTTCATCTATCGTGAGGAGGTATACAAACCGGCGCCTGACAATCCCAACAGGGGACTCGCCGAAATAATTGTCGGGAAACAGCGAAACGGTCCTATCGGTACCATCAAACTTACCTTTCTGGCTGAATATACAAGCTTTGAAACATACACCCACAATGAACCGCCGATAGGATATACTACCGTACACGACAAAATGTACGAAGAAGATTCATAATAATGGAAAAGCAAAGTCACCTTAAATACGATTTTAAAACTGTTGAAGCCAAGTGGCAGAAACGCTGGGAGGAAAACAAGCCGTACAAGGTCTCCGATGACCCGGCAAGAAAAAAATACTATGTGCTGGAAATGTTTCCCTACCCTTCCGGGCGGATTCATATGGGGCATGTCCGCAATTACTCCATAGGTGATGTTATTGCCCGCTATAAAAGAATGCAGGGCTTTAATGTTATTCATCCCATGGGATGGGATGCTTTCGGACTGCCTGCTGAAAATGCCGCCCTGAAAAGGGGGGTTCAACCTGCGGCCTGGACGTACGGCAACATTGACTACATGCGTGATCAACTCAAGGCTATGGGACTCAGTTACGACTGGGACCGTGAACTCGCCACCTGTGACCCCGAGTATTATCGATGGGAACAGCTTATTTTCCTGCAGATGATGGAAAAGGAACTGGTCTACCGCAAAGAAACCACGGTAAACTGGTGTGATTCCTGCCAGACCGTGCTGGCCCGCGAACAGGTTATTGACGGCTGCTGCTGGCGTTGCGACGAACAGGTCATGCCCCGGACAATGCACGGCTGGTTTTTTAAAATTACCGATTATGCGGATGAACTGCTGGATGACCTTGACACCCTGACCGGATGGCCGGAAAAAGTAGTTACCATGCAGCGCAACTGGATCGGCAAGAGCCAGGGACTGGCCTGTGATTTTCCCATTGAAAATCACGATCAAACCGTCACTATTTTTACCACCCGGCCCGATACGATTTTCGGTGTTACCTTCATGTCACTGGCTGTTGAGCATCCTCTTGTCAAAAAGCTGGTCAAAGGCACCGAGCATGAAAAACCTGTTCTCGAATTTGTAAATTCTACGATTATTGAGAAACAGAGGGCCGCCCAGGACGAAGAACTGGAAAAGAAAGGTATTTTTACCGGTGCATACTGTATCAATCCCTTTAACGGTGAACGGATTCCCATATACGCTGCCAACTTTGTCCTGATGGAATACGGAACAGGTGCAGTCATGGCGGTCCCGGCACATGATCAGCGGGATTTTGACTTTGCACGAAAATACGAACTGCCCATTCGGGTTGTTATTCAGCCGGAAAACCAGCCTTCGACAGACGCCGAGCCTGATGAAGCATATGTCGATTACGGAGTTCTCTTACGTTCCGGAGAATTCAGCGGCCTGCCTTCCGAGGAAGCCAAGCAGAAAATTGTTCATCATGCAGAACAAGAGGGGTTCGGCAAATCCCACATAACCTATCGGCTGAGAGACTGGGGTATTTCCAGGCAGCGATACTGGGGAGCACCAATTCCCATAGTCTACTGCGACAAATGCGGCATTGTACCGGTACCTGAGGACGAACTGCCGGTTGTGCTGCCAGGTACGGAAAATGCTGACGGCAGCCATGCCCCCCTGCATCAGCAGGAGAATTTTATTGGAGTTTCCTGCCCCAAATGCCAGGGCGAGGCCCGGCGTGAGACAGATACCATGGATACCTTTGTTGAATCCTCCTGGTATTTTGCCCGTTATACCTGCCCCGATAATGATACGTCTCCATTAGACAAGGAAGCTGCACAGTACTGGCTGCCGGTCGATCAGTATATCGGCGGGGTTGAGCATGCCATTCTGCATCTTCTTTATTCCCGCTTCTTTACCAAAGTCCTGCGTGATTTAGGGTATCTGAATATTAATGAACCTTTTCTTAATCTCCTGACCCAGGGCATGGTCATTAAGGACGGGGCCAAGATGTCAAAGTCCAAGGGCAATGTGGTTGACCCCAATGACCTGATAAACACGTACGGTTCCGACACGGTTCGCCTTTTTTCCCTGTTTGCCGCACCGCCGGAGCGTGACCTGGAATGGAACTCCCAGGGAGTTGAGGGTGCTTCAAGGTTCCTGAATAAGGTATACAGGCTCGTGACCGCGAATCTTGAATGTTTTAAAGCCGCGGACGTCTCATCACCCGATAACCTGAGTGATCCAGGCAGGCTGCTGCACAGGAAAACGCACCAGACCATCAAACGGGTAACCGATAACATTGAAAACAACTTTCATTTCAATACCGCTATCAGTGCGGTAATGGAGCTCATTAACCAGGCATCCGCCATCTACGGAGACGAGCATTTGGATGTTGATCCGTGGGTAATGCGGGAATGCCTTGAAACCTCCCTGCTTTTGCTCTTTCCCATGGTACCGCATTTCTGCGAGGAACTCTGGGAGACTGCGGGGATGGAGAGTACAATTGATTATACAAACTGGCCTGAATACGACCATGAAGCAGCAAAAGAGGATGAGATAACCATCATTGTCCAG
>Ga0224507_10000860_pt1 | contig 11979 bp, 13 predicted proteins | sample SF_Jan12_sed_USG_3_FD_170159 | JGI IMG/M metagenome (GOLD analysis project Ga0224507, IMG submission 170159) | Sediment microbial communities from San Francisco Bay, California, United States - SF_Jan12_sed_USGS_13 | ecosystem: Environmental > Aquatic > Marine > Sediment | place: USA...
ATCACGAGCTTTACTGGACATCATGTTTGAGCAGGTAAAAAGTAAATTCACCCAGGGCGAAATTCCCTTGCCCGATTTCTGGGGAGGCTATCGCATCAAAGCTGACACACTCGAATTCTGGCAGGCGCGTGATGACCGCTTGCACGATTGTTTTTTCTATCAAAAAAATGATGATGGACAATGGATAACCGAACGACTGCAACCTTAATTAAAAATAATGCAATCATTCCTCTCTTCAAAATTTTTAGTCTTTATTTTAATCGCTGTATTATCAGCATGTTCAACATCGCCACCAAAAAATATCAACAACAGCTGCGATATATTCTTTGAAAAGGACGACTGGTATGACGATGCCAAAGACAGTTATGAAAAGTGGGGCGTACCCATTCATGTACAACTTGCCATCATTCATCAGGAGTCGAGCTTCAATTACGATGCCGAAACCGAAATGCAGTATTTTTTATGGATTATTCCTATCGGCCGAAAATCTGATGCCTATGGTTACGCCCAGGTCAAAGATGACACCTGGGACTGGTATATAGATAAATCAGGTAACTCCGGTGCTGATCGCGATGATTTTGCTGATGCTGTCGATTTTATCGGCTGGTACGGAAAATATACGCATCAAGTTCTTGGTATTTCAAAATGGGATGCCTACAATCAGTATCTTGCTTACCACGAAGGTCACGGTGGTTTTAAACGTAAAACTTATAACAAAAAACCCTGGTTAATCAAAGTTGCAAGAAAAGTAGAGAAGCGCGCCTGGCTATATGCTACTCAACTAAAAAAATGCCAGAAAGAATTAGAATCCCGTTGGGATTTATGGCCTTTCTGGTAAACAGGAAAACGAATTATGCCTGACTTCTGGATTACAAAAACATTAAATGAAATGAGCCACGACGAGTGGGAATCGCTCTGTGATGGCTGCGCTCAATGCTGCCTGGTTAAACTTGAAGATGAAGACAGTAACAAAGTTTACCTCACCAATATTGCCTGCAAATTACTCGATCTGGAAACCTGTCGTTGCGGTGATTATGAAAACAGACTAAAGGCCGTTCCTGCATGCATGAACCTCAAATCGGATTTGTCAGAAATGGTGGAGTATCTGCCGACGACCTGCGCCTATCGACTTTTACATGAAGGCAAGCCGCTACAAAGCTGGCATCCTTTGCTGAGCAATAGTCTCGACAGCGTAGTTGATGCGGGCTTTTCCGCCAGTGAGTTCGCTGTCTCAGAAGAAGCTATTCATCCCGATCAGATAGAGCAGCATATAATAGAAACTTTAAGCAATGATTAATCACAACAGGCCGATATTATGAGCATGGAAGAACTGGCAGGCTGGTTAGCCGCAATTTTTACCACCTTAATTTTTGTGCCACAACTGCACAAAGCATTTACGACAAAAAAAACACGGGACATTTCCATGCTAATGATAGTGCTGGCTATCATGGGTAATTCTGCCTGGCTTGTTCAAGCACTATTAACAAATAACACACCGCTAATGGTTTGTGCCATATTAATTATTATTATGAGTGGCATATTAATGCTATTCAAATATTTCAACGACAAGAGTCAACAGGGTTAATCAGTGGATATTCTTACTCAGGGTCTGCTAGGCGCAGCACTTTCACAATCAATCGCCAATAAGAAAGAAACCAGAATAGCGACTGGCATTGGCTTTTTTGCCGGCCTCATTGCGGATGCTGATATTTTTATTTCCTCATCATCAGATCCCATGTTAAACATTGAGCTGCACCGGCACTTTAGTCACTCAATATTTTTTGTACCATTGGGCGCGTTAATTGCGGCGCTAATTTTATGGCCAGTGCTGCAACGTTTTTTTAATTCTGAACCATTAAGCTTTAAACGCCTGTATCTATTTTGTTTGCTCGGTTACAGCCTGAGTGGATTTATCGACGCCTGCACCAGCTACGGTACACACTTATTATGGCCACTCACGAATGAACGTATCTCATTTCATCTGATCTCGATTATTGATCCCATTTTTACCGGTGTACTCCTGTTCTGTGTAATCAAGGCATGGCTGGATTATCGCCCACGTCTTGCTCATATAGGCCTCTTGTTCTGCGGCTTCTATTTACTGCTCGGTGCATTGCAGTTAAATCGTGCTACCAATCTGGCAATCGAACTAGCTGAGTCCCGTCAACACAAGGTGGAAAAACTGGTTGTCAAACCTTCGATGGCAAACCTTCTGGTGTGGCGCTCAACCTATATTGCTAATAACAAGATTTACGTCGATGCCGTTCGTGCCGGTATCACAGAAAATAAAGTCTATCCTGGTAGTTCTGTAGAGCTGTACGTGCCCGAACGCGATGCTATCGGTATTCCCAAAGACTCAGTTTTATATGGTGATATTCTGCGCTTCCAGAAATTTTCTGATGGTTTTATTGCTATAGAACCAGGTACATATGATCTACTCGGTGATATGCGCTACAGCATGCTACCCAATAAGATCGCTACTCTTTGGGGCATCACCCTGGATATTGGCAAAGTCGATGAACACGCACACTATGGCTTTTATCGTAAAACTTCACCGAATGGTCGTAAAAAATATGTTTCAATGATCTTAGGTGACTAGCAAGCAATAAGTAGTCATGAGTCATTTGCCTGAATCTATTTCAATTCCTGACTGGGTACGCTGGCTAGCACAGGATAGCAGTGGTGCCTGGTGGGGATATTCCGTCGAACCTTTACGCAATGATAAAGGCTGGTACGAGAACGAAGTCGGTGACTACATTTTACTCGGTTCGACCAATCCAGATGACTGGCCGAACTCGTTACTCAAAATTAATTCTGCTTAGACAAACCTTCGCCGCCTGAAAAATACTCACGGGTTAATTTAAACACCAGTGGGCTGAGTAATAATAAAGCAATCAGATTTGGTATTGCCATTAACGCATTAAGCGTATCGGCCAGCAACCAGATAAATTTTAGTTCTGAATCTGCACCGACAGGGATAGCAATAACCCAGAGCACTCTGAATGGCAGTATGGCACGGACACCGAACAGATACTCCACACACTTCTCGCCGTAGAAACTCCAGCCCAGTATGGTAGTAAAAGCAAAAACAGCTAAACCGAAAGTAACGATGTAACTACCAAAGCCTGGTAGTGCCGATTCAAAAGCCGCGGAGGAGAGTGCTGCACCATTTTCACCGCCTGACCAGGCACCGGTTACAATGATGACAAGCCCGGTTATAGAGCATATAACAAGGGTGTCAATGAAAGTACCCAGCATGGCAACAGTTCCCTGACGCACAGGGCTATCAGTCGCCGCTGCGGCATGAGCAATAGGCGCACTACCCAGACCTGCCTCATTGGAAAAAATTCCACGGGCGACTCCCCATTGAATCGCCAGCATTACGGTGGCTCCAGCAAAACCTCCTGTTGCGGCTGTTGGCGTAAAGGCATGAGTAACGATCAGTTCAATGGCTGCTGGAATCGCGGAGGCGTTCATAATCAGGACAGCTAGTCCCGCAAGCAGATAACTGATCGCCATGAACGGAACTAATTTACTCGAAATATCAGCTATACGACGGATACCACCTATTAAAACAAGCGCCACCAATACAGCCATGACGATACCCGTAACAAGAGGACGAATCTCAAAATTACTGTACAGGACATCTGCAACCGAATTGGCCTGAATGGTATTGCCAATACCAAATCCGGCGAGCGCACCAAAGATTGCAAAAGCGGTACCCAACCAGGCCCAGTGACTCTTTAGACCATTTTTAATATAAAACATTGGTCCACCGATGTGATCTCCCTTTGCATCGACTTCACGATAATGCACTGCCAGAACAGCTTCAGCATATTTTGTGGCCATACCGACCAGCGCGGTACACCACATCCAGAACAGGGCACCGGGACCACCGATAAAGATAGCGGTGGCGACACCGGCAATATTTCCGGTACCTACAGTGGCAGAAAGAGATGTCATCAGCGCCTTGAAAGGTGCAATATCACCTTCACCGATTTCTTTTCGACCCTGCCACAACATACGAAAACCATAAGCTATATGGCTAAGCGGCATAAAGCGAAGACCTATCATCAGGAAAAAGCCCGTGCCAAGTATCAACACCAGCATGGCAGGCCCCCAAACAATTCCATTTAAACCATTCAGCAGGCTGTTAATTAACTCCATCATTTTCTCCTTAGTATTTCATTATTTTTATTAATTATTTCAGTCGGATGTTAATGCGCAATGCTTTAAAATGCACGTAATGAATATTACACCTGCAAAAAACCTTGCCTGTCCTATAGACAAACTTGAACTGGTTAGAAAAGAAACCTGCTACCAGTGTAGCAACGGCCATTCATTTGATATTGCCAAACAGGGCTATATCAATCTACTGCCGGTACAACACAAGAAATCTAAAAATCCCGGTGATAGCAAAGCCATGGTACAGGCGAGAACGTATTTTCTTGATGCCGGTTTTTATCGACCCATTGCTGATCAGCTATCAAAGTTAATTTTTAACAATATTGATAATGCAAACGAAAACTGTATTTTTGATGCCGGTTGTGGTGAGGGCTATTACCTCCAGCAGATCATCAATTTTGCAATAAATATAAAACTGGAATCTCAGCTATCTTTTATTGGTATGGATATTTCAAAACCTGCCATACTCGCTGCCAGCAAACGTAACAAACAGGCAAGCTGGATTGTTGGCACCAATAGCCAGCCCCCATTATTAGATAATTCAATCGATCTAATCTTTAGCGTATTTGGCTTTCACAGCTTTGACGGTTTTAAAAATATCCTGAAGCCCGGAGGTAAAGTTATTCTGGTTGAACCAGGTGAAAAACACCTGCAGGAATTAAGAGAAATTATTTACTCAGAGCCTGCTAGTGAGAAACCAGAAAGCAAAACCAGTAGCGATAGCGACTACACACTGGTCGAAACACAGAAACTGGAATTCAAAATAAATTTAAACACAAACGAACAGATCCTTGATTTACTAACCATGACACCCCATCTATTCAGGGCAAGCAGTGAAGGTAAAGCCAGCATAGAAACCATGGATTGTCTCTGTTTGTCGGCTGATATTATCTTCAGCGTTTTTGTATTTAACCCTGAAACAAAGATCATTTAATCATGACAACAGCCATTCTTTACAGCTTTCGTCGCTGTCCTTATGCCATGCGCGCCCGCCTTGCATTGAAATATGCGGGTATCAAAACTGAACTTCGTGAGATTGATCTGAACAATCCACCTGAGGAACTGGTTGCTATTTCAGAAGAAGCAACAGTGCCAGTATTGCAGCTACCCGATGGCCAGGTGATTGATGAGAGCTGGGATATTGTTCAATGGGCCACTCGGCAAAACGACCCTGACTTATGGCTAGGGGAAAATGGTCAGCACCTGATTGAATCAGACATGCTGCTAGAAACCAATGACTACTCATTCAAACAGGATCTCGATCACTATAAATACGCTGACCGCTACCCGGAACACCCAATGGAATATTATCGAGAGCAGGGTGAAGAGTTCCTTCAGGAACTGGAAGAACGTTTAAATGTAACGACCTATCTTTTGTCGAACACGATCTCAATTGCTGATATAGCCATTTTTCCATTCATAAGGCAGTTCGCGATGGTTGATCAGGCCTGGTTTGATCAGTCACCTTACCCAAGACTACAGCAATGGTTAGCTGGCTTTACCCAGTCAGATAATCAGGAAGCTCATCTTTTCAATGCTGTAATGGATAAATATGAGATTTGGAAGCAGGGTGATACGCCTATTTTACTCTGAGTAATAGATTGCTCAATATTCACTTATATTTTAAATACCACACAAAAATCTAGTATTTCTCGATAAATCAACCGCCTGTCGGTTAATTAACAGAACTGTCGATAAATCAAATTTTTTTGTTGAGTTTTCGACACTTCGGGACTATATTCTCTCCATGAAAGCATCATTATATGATAGCTTTTCAGATATATACTTATTTATCATTAGCTTATACCTGATAATTAAAAATTAACTAAAGAAACATTACGGCTCGACCATAAATCACGAACCACAAGGTCAGCCTCTCAAATGCTCAAAAATCCAGAATACGTCTCAAATAATTGAGACCTCAAACACAGCAGCGCCCAAAATCTGTGCGCGGCTTGAAACGAGTGGAGAGCAGCCATGGCTACAGATAACTACACCTTAAAGACGGGAGACCTATCTAAAGACCAGCCCAAAGAACATAAATATAGTTCTGTAATAGAAAACATATATAGCTTTCTTAACGATGAGCTACTTCAGCTATTTAATGAAATGCTGAACAACTCTGAACGTTCCATGGCTGAGCTGGAAAAAAATATTGAGCTTGCTGTAGCAGCGGACAGCAACTACCAGATTGATGACAAACATGATTTAGAAATTAGAGCCCTGAAAATCCTTCTTATGGAGCGTGCAAGTATCCATACCAATTTCTTCATTTCCATCAATCAACAATTATTGCCTTCTACAATTTCAGCCTTTGACGATAATCAGGAAGAGGAATTGAGCCTGGTTGATAGCGATGAAATGGAAGAAATGGTCGCAATCACCACCATGCACTCAAATGCTCTTAATTTATTTGGTGAACAAGTTAACCAGCTTGAGGCTCGCATAGAGTACCTCGAGATTATGTCTGCACCGATATTTGATCACAAAGCCATTAATCCGAATCGTATTTGTGAAGCCTTTCAAATAGCAATAAAACCATTGAGCCTGACGCCTGAAAAGAAGATGGTTTTATTTAAGCATTTTGACGAGAACGTGAATTTGAAACTGGCTAATATGTACCAGTCAATCAACGATATGTTAATCGAAGCGGGCGTGCTTCCCGAAGTCATTCTCAGCACAAAAAATGATGATAATAAATTTGAAGAAAAAACATTTGAAACCAGAACCGCCACTTATTACGATCCTGAAGAAAAAGTAGAAAATAATTTTATTCCGCGCTCACAACAGGAAATGAACAGCATCGTTAGTCAGTTCATGAAGGGTGATATCTCTGTTACTGGTGATGAACTTGAACTACCCGAGTCATTTTATAAAGATCCAAATGAGCAAAACAATAGCAACAAAAAACTTTATGCGAGAAAGGATGTACTTAAATCACTTCACCGGCTACAGAATAAACTTCTGGAATTAGGTGCCCGATCTGAACTAATCAGCAATAAAGAAATAAAAGATACCCTGATGAAAGAAATGGGGATAGATAGTAACGACCCCATATCTAAAGAAATATCGGTACTGGATGAACGTAGTATCGATTTTGTCGGCATGATGTTTGATGCGATTACTACCGATGAAAGTATTTCACCAGTAATAACTGACCTTATTATGCAGCTGCAAATACCATTAATAAAAGTAGCTGTTAGTGATGAAGCGCTTTTTAGTAATGAGCAGCACCCCGCTCGCAATGTATTGAATTTAATACCCAAGGCAGGCAGAGGTGTTAATGACAAAGATGATCATGTTTATTCTGATCTGGACAATATTGTCAATGGCATTCTTAATGAATATGAAATAGATACAGCCTGTTTTGATCATGCCGTAGACAGTCTGTATGACCTGATAGAAAATGAAGAAAGGCTCGCCAAAACAAAAGAGCTTGAAGAACAAAGGAAAATCATACGCGATCACACTCGTGGCGTTGTCATTTCTGAACTTCGTGACTTGACTACCGGTAAAGAGATTCCTCAACAGATCCAGCCGCTGATTCTAAAGAACTGGTCAACACTAATGTTTAATAGACATATAAAGCATGGCAAAGAAAGTTATGAGTGGATGGAGTCAGTATTATTATTGAAACTATTATTAAAATGCCTGCAACCAATTAAGCAGAAATCAGAATGGAGTTTTCTCAATAATAATCATCTAGCCCTGGTCGAAGCTGTTAATGACCAGCTCTACGAGACGAAACAAGACAAGACCGATATTGATAAAAAGCTCTCTATACTCGAAAAAACTTTCCTAAACATGCTTGATCAGGCTGGCTACGCTATAGATGAAACACAGGTTGATGATCAGGAAACCATTTTCCATGAAAATATTAATACTGATATCGAACAGGAAATGGATCTTGCTAAACAGGAAGCTCAAATAGCACTGGATAAAATCAGTCAATTACCAGCTAATGTAAAACCCGGTGTATGGTTTGAAGTCTTTAATGGTGATGACAGGGCAGTTCGTCGCGTCAAGATGTCAACCATATTAACCGAAGCTGCAAAAATTATCTTTGTTGACAGAAAGGGCGTTAAGGTTATTGAAAAAGATGCTGCTGATTTTGCACAAGAACTCAATCAGAATATGTCACGACTTCTCGCGGATCACTCCACATTTGATCATGCTCTGGGGAAAGTTATAGGATCGATGGCTGCTTAGTTTTACGGCTAATATCAACAGCAATTATTTTGTACAAATAATTGCTGTATTTTTTCTATCTGATCAATATTAGCCACTAATGCATCAACACAGTCAGCATCCAGCTTTTCACCAGAAAGTTCTTTGAGCAACTCAATCGCCTGCTGATTTTTCCATGCCTGCTTATAAGGACGACGACTTGTTAGTGCATCAAAAACATCTGCGACAGCAACTATACGCGCTTCCAGGGGAATCTCATCCTGAACTTTGCCTTCCGGATACCCCGTACCATTGACAGCCTCGTGATGATACTCAGCAATATTACGCAGCACATCAATATGCTTAATATTTTGCAGACCAAAATTACCCACCAGATCATCAATCATTTCACGACCTTTGCGCGCATGTGTTTTCATGATAATTATTTCTTCTTCACTCAGTAATCCTGGCTTCAGCAAAACCTCATCTGGAATTGAAATCTTGCCAATATCATGCAATGGGGAAAACATAAAAACATGCTCAATATACTCATCATCCAGGTTATATTTCTCTGCAATACTACTGGCAATAAGTCGACTATAGCGTGACATACGATCCAGGTGGCTTCCCGTTTCTGGATCACGACAGTGTGTAATTTGGCTGGTTGTTTTAACCGCGGCTGTGAGCGTCTTAATCGAACTTAACTCATTAATCACCATCAGTGAGATCATGTGTCCATAAATATCTAACTGACGTAACGAGCTTTCTGTAAACACATCCTCTTCTGATGAATTGAAAAATATAAAGCCAAAAAACACACCTTCATTAAACATAGGCAGGGTATAGCTCGCCTTATAACCATGCCGTGCGATTCTTTTTACGTGTTCTGGCTCGCTGTTTGAAAAAGTCAGGGTATTATTTATAACTCGGGGCTGCCCCTTTTCCAGAAGCGCTTTAAGCGAAGGTGCGTTATCGATCAGTTGCTGATAGTTCTCAAGTCGATTGTCATCACCGCTGTGCAAATAAGTTTTGAGCATCTTGGTTTTAGCATCATATAAGGTGACCGCGACACGAACGATAAAAGGAAACTGCTGGTGAATTGATTCATGAGCTTCAATAAGCTTATCTCGCAAAGGGATATGCTTATTTAGATTTTCCAGTATATCTCTGTGTAATGTCATAATAATTCAATATTAACCTTATTTTGTCTGTTGTTATATCTCAAAAATATACTGCAGACAATGCTATAAGTCATGTAATCACATTGCCTAAATATGAAAAAACATTTCTAAATACGCAATAACAACAATATCAATCATGATTTGTTATATATCCCTTATCAAAATCCCTTTATCATCAACACATTGAAATCATCACCTCAATATTATAAAATCCTTATATTGAACAATTAGTTAGTCATTGAGGACAATATGAACAGCGAAATTTCTTGCACAAAATTACAGGAACTTTTAACAGATGGTGCCCAGCTAATAGACGTGAGGTCAACCATGGAATTCAATCAGGGCGCTCTCAATGGCGCTATCAACCTGCCAATTACCTCAATTCAACACAATACAGACGTTATTGACCAAAGCAGACCAGTTTTATTGTACTGCCGCTCAGGCCAACGTTCCGGCATGGTAAAGCAGTTTCTTATATCGCTTGGCTTTGAGGATGTTTATAATATTGGCAGTTATACCAAGTACGCCTTCTGCTAAACCAGCCTGAGAAGTTCAGCCATGATCTACAAAATTAGTGTCGAAAATATTAAATGTGGCGGCTGCGCAGGTACCATTATCAAGAAAATTAACGCTATTGATGGTGTTGAAAACACCGATGTCGACATTGAAGCAGGTATTGTAAAAATCAGCGGTAATGACGGCCTTCGTGAACAGCTAGCATCAAATCTATTAAAAATGGGTTACCCCGAAACAGGAAGCACAGAGGGTATAGCCGCTGCCAAAGCCAAAGCCAAATCCTTTGTCAGCTGCGCCGTAGGCAAGTTTAATAGTGATAAATAATACGCACTAATTCTCAGTTACACCAAGTTTTTCAGACTAATTTCGTGATACTCTACGCGCGCTATGCGTACCGACGATTTCCACTTTGATCTTCCTGATGAACTAATCGCTCAACAGCCCTGCGAGCAACGCTCAGCCAGTCGATTATTACACCTGACACGCACTCCAGATAAGGGTGAAAATCCCGTACAACATAAACAGTTCAAAGATTTAGTCGAACTAATCAATCCGAATGACCTGCTGGTGTTCAACGATACCCGCGTTATTCCGGCACGCTTATATGGCCAGAAGACTACCGGTGGCAAAGTTGAAGTGCTGATCGAACGATTAATCGATGAAAATCACTGTCTGGCCCATGTCCGTGCCAGTAAAACACCAAAGGTGGCTTCGTTGCTTCATATTGGTGAACAGGGTACTTACACCTTAAAAGTTGATGCGCGCCAGGATGATCTCTTCGTTTTAAGCTCCAATAATGACGCCAAACTAACCGATATCATGCAGCAGGTAGGGCACATACCTTTGCCACCCTATATTACTCGCGCTGATGAGGCCGTTGATTTTGAACGTTACCAGACTGTGTATTCTAAAACGCCGGGCGCCGTTGCCGCACCCACGGCAGGACTTCATTTCGATGAAACCATCATTCAGCAATTAAAAGACAAGGGTGTTGAAACTACTTTTGTCACACTGCACGTTGGTGCTGGTACATTCCAGCCTGTTCGAGTAGAAAATATTGAAGATCACCCGATGCATTCAGAGTATCTTGAAGTGAGTCAGGCTGCCGTCGATGCCTGTCAACGAACTAGAGAAAAGGGCGGGCGTATCATTGCGGTTGGCACAACCGCTGTTCGCTCACTGGAAACAGCTTCGGCCAGTGGCACACTGCAGCCATTTTCTGGAGAAACGAGCATATTTATCTATCCCGGCTATCAGTTCCATAGCATCGATGCCATGATCACCAATTTCCACTTATCAGAATCGACCTTACTCATGCTGGTCAGTGCTTTTGCAGGCAAAGAAGCCATCTTCGATGCTTATTATGAAGCCATTGAAAATCGCTACCGCTTCTTCAGTTATGGTGATGCAATGTTCATTAGCTAACCGGATCTATAATCACATATACCTTTAAAAAGTAACCATAAGACACTGTTTTAAAATGAAGTTTACACTATTAAAAAATGACAAGACTGCACGAAGAGGCCGTTTGGAATTTGAACGCGGCACGGTAGAAACCCCGGCTTTTATGCCAGTCGGTACTTACGGTACGGTTAAGGCGATGACTCCAGAAGAACTGGAAGGTATGGGTGCTCAAATCATTCTTGGCAACACCTTCCACCTTATGCTCAGACCTGGCACCGAGATCATCAAAAAGCACGGCGATCTACACGATTTTACGCACTGGCAAGGCCCCATCCTGACTGACTCCGGCGGCTTTCAGGTATTCAGCCTGGCCAAGATGCGTAAGATTTCAGAGAAGGGCGTGGTTTTCCAGTCTCCCATCGATGGCTCAAAAGTCGAGCTGACACCAGAAAGTTCCATGCAGGTACAGAAAGACCTGGGCTCTGATATTGTGATGATTTTTGATGAATGCACACCGTATCCTGCT
>Ga0224507_10000861_pt1 | contig 11973 bp, 26 predicted proteins | sample SF_Jan12_sed_USG_3_FD_170159 | JGI IMG/M metagenome (GOLD analysis project Ga0224507, IMG submission 170159) | Sediment microbial communities from San Francisco Bay, California, United States - SF_Jan12_sed_USGS_13 | ecosystem: Environmental > Aquatic > Marine > Sediment | place: USA...
GGCGCAACACCTGGTGGTATCTGCAAGCAGCTGTGACGATGACTCCGGGTGGCTGGACCGGGCCGAGCGTGCGCTGTCTGAAGCAGCATCACACAGGCATGAGGACGGCGAGATGCTTGACGCCAACGCGGCAGTTCAAGTTGCCTTCGAGGAGCTTTCATCACGAGCTGCACGCGGCACTACAATGGAGGGTGTCCCGTGCGGACTGTTTCTGCTTGACAAGCAAATTTCGGGCTGGGCACCAGGGCGCCTGTACCTGATTTGTGGAAGGCCAGGGATGGGGAAAAGCGTGCTCGCCCAGGAGGTAGCAATTGGCATCGCGCGAACTGACGGCAGCCCAGTGGCGGTGTTCTCGCTTGAGATGCCAACACGCGAATGGGTGGACCGGTGCGTGTCGGCGTCGTCTGGGATTCCATACACGGACATAGCGTCGGGGGCCATTCAAAAAGCAGGGTGGCCGCGATTCACTCAAGCTGCCAGCGAAGTTGCTTCCTTGAATTTCGAGATATCAGACAAGCCAGGTGTTACGGTTGAGTACGTTTCAAGATGGGCGCGGCGGATGAAGCGCAAGCATGGTAATATCGGCGCGGTCGTCATTGACTATCTGCAGTTGATGCGGTCTTCTGTCAGGTACCAGAACCGGGAAGCCGAAGTGTCGGAGCAAAGCAAGTCGCTCAAGGTGCTTGCCAAGGAACTTGATTGCCCCGTGGTAGTTGTGTGCCAGGTCAACAGGGCTTGCGAATCGCGACCGGATAAACGCCCGCAGCTTGCAGACATCCGCGAGTCGGGATCACTTGAGCAGGATGCCGACGTGGTGATGTTTGTGTACCGCGATGAAGTCTACAATCCTGAAACGCAAGCGCGCGGCATATTCGAGGTCGGGGTAGCGAAACAGCGAGGCGGCCCGACCGGAATCGTCAAACTGCAGTGGCGTTCCGGATATATGTCAGTTGGAAACTTGGACACGCATCATGGAGAGGGCAACGACAATGGATAAGGCAATGACCACCCTACCAACAACCCTAAGCGGCCTGTTGCGATGTGCGGTGGAGGACGCGAAGAAGTGTGATAAGGACCCGCGGTATACTTTGGACATGACAGAATGGCACCAGCCCATTGATGGTGTGTGCCATGTTTGCATGGCCGGGGCAGTGATTGCGCAGCGACTGAAGATGCTACCCATCGTCAACTTCCTCGATGATGCATTTGACATTCCGGAATGGGCCGACGATATTGACTATATGAGGTTGGGTGGGTTCCGCTTTGTGGGACCAGAAGATTCATATGAGGATGTGCTCAGTGGGTGCGCGGCGCTTGTGCGGTCTACATATGATAATGAACTATTCCGTTCTCCATGGCCTGTGTACCTACTCTGCGCCGACATGCTTGAGGAGGCGGGGTTATGAGCAACGTCACCACCATCAACCGCGGCAAGCATCATGGCGAACCCGCGGCGCAAGTTGGCGACAGTTATACGCGCCCGAGCAAATGCCGCGGGTGTCGCAAGACTGCCAAGCACGAAGTGCGATGCGTTGAGATTGGCGACATGGAAGTGGGCGGGCGTATTGAGCGCGTCGAAACGTGGGTCATGCGGAGTTTGTGCGGGTGTAGGGAAGGTGGCCAATGATGGATAGCAAGCAGACACTGATGGACGAGATAATAAACGGGCTGAAGCGGTTCGGCTTTGATGCCACCGACCACCACGGAAGCACTGCGCCATTTTGCATGATTCACAATGCCGTGGAGCGCTTTGCAGATCGCGAGGAAGGCTGTGATTATGCTGTGAGTGACGAGCGGAGGCGGGTTGAGGCGTCCCGAAGCTCACGAAGAGATGGTGCGTTAGTAATCTGCAACCGATGCGACTGGTCAATGAGCTATCGAGAGTGGCAGAAAGCAGATGTTGATCCGTACCCAGCTCACGGATGTGCGACAAACCAGGGCCGGTAGGGATAGCAAACGGAAAGCGAAGGGAGCGATGGATGACCAGCCAAGAATTGAAAGCGAAAATATTGGAAGCAGTTAGCAACGCCGTAGAAGACGCTTGTGCAAATCGCGAAGTGCTAAACAACCACTTCGCCCATGTACGAGCGATTTCTGTATCCATGTACTGCAACGGCGTTGACGATGATGGGGCGCCTTCGTTTGAAGCGTCGATGGAAACTAAGCATGTGAGTACTATCGAGGATTGAAGGGAGCGAGGGATGACAATGCTGAGTGATGAAGAGTTGGGCTATATGGTGCGTGAGGCCACCTACCACAGACACAGCGGGAAGGCATTGCTCAAAGCACTAGCCGATTCAGGGTGCCAGATTGTCGAGGTTCCGGATCATGAGATTAGTGACGGGCACCTCGGCCATGTTGTTAGCAGGGTGATAACTAACAGTAATTTTGGCACAGACCAAGGCGTGTCCCTGCGCTCTGCTCTTTTAAAGCACGGCTACCACGTCACGCGCATAGCGCAGTCAGCGATAGAGAAGTCCCCCGAGGTCGCGGAGTTTGAGGCGGCGCGGGATGCGGTGATGTCATTTGTTATTAGGTACTTCCTAATAGGTGCTACGGAAATTCCTATGGTTGGTCATGGGGATGGCAACGAAGGGTTCAACCTGCTGAAGAGGCTGGCAAAGGTAAGCGACCCCGAAGCTCTGTCCCGCGGCGAACTCAAACCCCGCGCGGCGAAGAAGGGGCCGACGTTGGATGAGTTATGGGCCCGTCCGTATGCCATTGCTGTAACCATCGACAACAGCACCCATGTAGCTTCTCACGAAGCGCTCCCGGGATTCTTTTCGAGGTCTACATGCAGAGCTACTGCGCTGTGTGGACTGTTTGAGTCAGTTGGCAACGTATTTGCTGAAAAAGTGTCTCGCGGAGAAGACCTGCCAATGCCCGGAGGTAGCAAGTGATCAATGCGCGCAAACCGCCGGTGACTGGCCATGAGGTTTGGAGACTACTTGAAGACGTCGCTAATAAGGTGAGAGCTGCTCAAAGGTCACCCGTCTATATTGCAGAATTGTTCTATATATTGAACGTGCGAGAACAAGCGGAGTTCTTCGCAGAGGTCTCAAAGATTTCTCGCAAGTGGGGCACGGACTCGGATGCAATGCAATGGCAAGTCGTTGGGCGTAAGCTAAGTGCCGATGATGTTAAATGGGCGCGCCAGATAGTATCGTCATTTGATGATGAACAAACGGTGGGCAAGTGATTGAAAAACAAGAAGCCTTCGCGCGGTGGCTGGTGGAGCGGATGGGTCCGGACTGGTCTAATTACATTGGCTACGTGAGGCCCCATGCAAGCGCGTGGGGGCTACCAAATCTCGCGGACGAAGGTTGCCAATGGCTCGTGCTAAAGTGGGTGGTGGCGGAGTGGCGGAAACAAGGCCACCTGGTGCAACTGCGTTTCGATTTTGACGACGGGTGTGAAATCGCGTCAGTAGATTTGCAAGGTAAGTGTTTTACAGATGCGGAGTCAAAAGACCTATGTTGGGCAGGTGACACCTTCCTTGAAGCAGTCGAAGCCGCGGCCCGCGCGCTTCCGGAGGTTACCAATGTCAACACCTGAAACCAAGTACGTGTTGCGCATTGGCAAGACGGTGCGCGTCGAGGAAATGGAGCTTGAGTCGATAGCTGATCGCGTTCCATATGATTACAAGTGGAAGTGGCGTGTTCCGGCGACAATGTCAGTAGAGGGCAGGTTTGAGGATTCCGTAGTGTTCAACACCCGCGCTGAAGCCGAACACGCGGCACGTGAACGTCTGGCAGGGCGGCGTGAGAGGTTGCGGAAGCAGTTGGCGGCGTGCGACAGGATGCTGGCGGAGGTGGAGTGATGAAAATCAGATTGACCCTTGTCACTGAATACCAGCGGCACAACACGGGCAGGAATTTCAAGACGCTAGCAAGCGCGCGTAGGTACGCAAATAAGGTGGTCGGATTGAATCCCAGGCTAGACTGCGACGGGTACGTGGTCAACCGCGCCAACGGGGACTGCCTGTTTGTCGACGGCGCAACGGTCGGGGATATATTCCCGTGTATGAAGGAAATGGAGTGATGGATAGCAAGATTGAAGATGCGCTAGACGAGTTGGACTCACGCGCATACCTCGAAACCCATGAGGACGAGATATATTTGGGCGGTTGCGTCGACGAAGCCCGCGCCGAACATGCCGCCCTACTCGCGATGATGGCGGCGGCTGAGAGAAGGCTCGCTGCTGCCGACAAGTTATATGAAGCGGTGCGTGCAGTTGATAGTGCTGGTGCATCGTTTACAGATGATGGGCACGAAATCGGGTGCAACGGATGTAGGAGCTTCGGAAGTGATTCGGACTACATTGTGCATTTCGCGGGCTGTCCCGTGTCGCAGTTAGAAAAGGCGAGCCTTGCATATGAGCAGGCGATGAAAGGCGGCGAGTGATGGACTACGAGACACTAAACCCAGGCATCAGACGAACGGTCGAAATGCTAAACCGCGCAGGATTCGAGACGTGCGACTCTGGAGATGGTGAGACGCACGAGTATGGATGCGACAGGCCATACCCGTACGTTGTCATCATGGTGCCAGCGTTCGCCCTGGTGGAGGAAACTGGCAGGCTTGTCGACATTTTAGAGGATATCGGGATAACGGTTGATCCGATCAGTGAGGATGATTGCGGAGTCCACATACAAGCAACATTTGACCCTGGCATAAAAGATGGCAGGTATGCCGCGATGATAGACTTGCAGGGAGTCCATGACCGGATGCTGCCAGGTGGCAAGTAATGCTAACCACCGCCCAAGCGCGAGCCAAGCTCGCCGCAGCAGGTGCGAAGCCAAATAGGCGCAAGTCTGTCCCACTTCTAAAGGGGCGCACGCCGCGCATGATTGGATGCATGATACTCGCTATCGATGCGCCAGAAGGGTTCGCTGTTTTCGACCGCGGCGAGCTTGTGCGGTCTGGTGAAATCGAGCGGCATGAGTCAGGACAAGCGTTGATGCAGTGCTCGGCTGCTATAGGGATAGCGAAGATGCAAGGAATGGAAGCCGTGCTCGTAGTCGAGAAGGAAATCCGCATTCCGGGGCGCCCATTCGGAGGAGGTCGCACGTTATGGCAAGCGCAGTGGAAAAAGGCGGCGAATGAGGCTAAGATGGCAACGCGGATTGTGCGGGTTCCCGTGAGCACGTGGCGCGCGGTGGTATTAGGAAATGGCAGGCTCAAACATAATGATGCACGGGCAAGAGAGGCACGGATAGCGGCTGGTGTGCTAGACGGCCCGGTTGACTCAGACGACGAAGCGGCAGCGATTTGCATTGGCCTGTGGGCGCGTGACTCGCAGGCAGTGTTCGAGGCGATACCAGAAAGCAAGCGAAGGATGGTGGGCGGATGAAACCTGAGTACATACCAAAGACGATTGATCAGAAACTCGGATACCTCGTAGAAGAATGTGGAGAGGTGCTAGCGGCTGCCGGAAAGTCAATCCGGTGGGGGCTGGATGGGGTCAACCCCGAGTTGCCGCGTGACCAGCAAGAGACGAATAGTGATTGGCTATTGAGAGAGCTGGAGGACTTGAAGTGGGCCATCAGGATTGCAGAAGTTGCCATCGGCGATGCCGCGATGTCTGCCAAGGGACGAAAAGGGCTGGGGCTATGAAATACCTACGACCAGGACACGCAGCGACCGAAGACGACATCGCAGAACTTTGCGGACAACTCAAGCGCTTCGGCATGTGGAATGGCGAGCCTCCTGAAACGTACGAAGAAGGCAGCGCGCTACAGGATGCCGTAGAGAACTTCCAGGCGTCAGCTGGGCTCAATGTCGACGGGTGGGTCGGCAAGAATACGCGAGCGGCGCTGATAGCAGACACCCCTAAGAAGGGGATGGGCGACAATGCGTTGCAGCGTGCGATGTATTGCATGACCGGAAACTATCAGCGCGCGGACGCGATCAGCCGACTTCACACGTTCTACGCGCTCGGCAAACGTGAAGAGCCCATGGGCAGCAATATGGTCCCATGGCTGCCCGACGTTCCATCGTGGGGAATCGGCGAACCGTGGTGCAGCTATTTCGTTCACGACGGCATCAAGGCCGGTCTAGGCGAGTACGTGTTCGGCGGGCGCCGCGGTTCGTGCCGCATGGATTGGAAGCTCGCAGGCGAGCGCGGCATGATCCTTGCGCGGATTGGCGGCGGACCGCTGCCCGGCGACATCTTCGACGTGTTCGGCAAGAATGGCGTGCCACGTCACACCGGCATGGTGTTTCACATCGACCCTGATGGCGCCCACTGCTACACGATAGAAGGCAACTACAACAACCGCGTGGCATGCGTCAAGCGGGCGATTCAAGGGCTGGCGTTTTGGTCACCCTTCGGCGAGACTGTCGAGCAACGCGCGGAGATTCGGGCGCTGTATGTTCCGCAAGCGCTGGACGTGAAAAGCGCGAAAGGGGCTAGCGACCGATGAACCAGGTAAAGCGAACACACGAGTATCCAGAGGACCCCACATACTGCGACGGGACCGAGTGGGTTCGTGGAGCCATGAAAAATGCACAAGATTTTTTCAACGAGGTGGTGCAGAGGCTTGCTGCGCAGGGCGGGACGTCAATTGATGAGGATTCTGGGATGTGTGCTTACCGCGGCGTTGGAGGCCGCAGGTGTGCCGTTGGGTGGCTAATCGATGAAGGTGCATACTCAATCGGCATTGAGGGAGCTGAGCTAGGCTTAGCGTCCGGGTGTGTAAATAGAGCGCTCAAAAGCAGTGGCCTAGACGTATCAGACAGTTGTTTGGTCAGAATGTTGGCGTCGTTGCAAGAAATACATGACAACATGGAAGTGGAAGATTGGCCGGATGCTTTCAGGGGAGCGGGTATGGGCTATGGATTATCAACGGTTGTGGTAGACTACGCTTTTAGGGGTGCAGTATGAGCACAGAAGAAATCGACCTCGTCAAATATGCGCTGTTCATCGCATTCATATCGCTTATGATTTGGAGGAACCGTGCTTGATAACCACATGGTTGGCGGTAACCCCCGCGCCCCAGCATGGGCGGTGCTGATGATGGTGCTTGCTGCGATTGCGGCGGTGCTGTTCTTCGCGGACGCCATCGAAGCGCAAGACGGCGTGCCGCCTATCCCTGCCGACCAGTGGACGCCAGAGACACGCGTAACACTGGCGCGGTGCGTGGTAGGCGAAGCGGGATGGGTCAACAGCGTCGAGCACGTAGAGATAGCATCAGCGCTCGCGAACAGGTGGCGCGCAATGCTTGAGAACGGGCACGGCAGCACGTTCAAGAATCACATTGTGCAGTATTGCAAAGCGCTTCAATCTAGCAGAAAATGGCTGCTAGAGATGAACGGCGACGGTACCGTGCCAAGGGTGATTGAGCGCCGCGCCGACGACTGGCGAACGGCGCTTGCCACTATCGACAAATGGGCAGCGGGCGAAATACACGCGGCGTGCAAGCTAGCTGAGCACTGGGCCGGAAAGGTCGCTGTAGACAGAAGGCGCGCGGCGAGAGCAGTGGCCGCGAAGAAGTGGCATGCGTCAAAGTGTCATGGCACATCGAATAAATTCTATGGAGTGAACCGAGGTAGGCGATGAGCACGAACGGACCAGGAGTGGCGGCTAATACGTTTGTGCGGGTGGTGAGGTGAGGCCCGCGCGACAAACAGCGAAAGTGGCGGGGCCAACGGTGGATGAGGAGTTCGACTTTCAGGCGTCCATGGAGCGGGGCTGGTTAGGGGCGATGGAGCTTATCCGCGGGCGAGGCGAAGACCCTGACGAAGTAGTCGCGCGGGCGGGCACAGCGCTTACCTACTGGCATGCGAACCCATGCACAGAATACAACATCGGTCCAGATGATGCCGATATGGTGGCAGAGCTAGTCGGAGATGGTCCGGACTCCACAGACTTTGAGCGGGCGTTGGCGAAAGGTAATGATGATGGATGATTTATACAACGCTATTCATGAGTTGATAGAGCTGATGCATGACACAGAAGCGCAGTTAGTGGCCGCCAGGGGACTGCTCGATAGTGAAGGCCCGTACGGTTTGGCGAATGTATGCGAACGATGGGCGTCGCTTGGTTCGTTGCTGATTAGGCTGAGTGATGATGCTCTTAGGTTGCAAGAGTTGAATATAGGGCATGGTGGACGGCTATTAGAGGCGTACGTAGCGCCACACCCTTTTGTCCACAAAGGACCGTAGGATGACTGACAACCCAAAACCCGGCACCACTGAAGCGTGGGCGATCGGGTGCTGCTGCCCCCGCATCGACAATCACTACGGCGCAGGCTTGCGAGGCGACGGCAAGCGATGCGGCTGGACGGTAAATGGAAATTGCAAGATTCACGATAAGAGTGATGCGAGGGCAACGGATGATGCCGACTGACAAACTCAAAGCCGACGCGCTGGCCGCCTTACGCCACTGGTTCCTTGTAGGCGAATCCAGGCCGAGCCAGCCGCGCGCTGTGACAACGGAGGCGAAGAAGCGGCTTGCTGCGGCTGCAAGGGCGCTGTTTGGGGAGGGGGCAAGCAATGACTCGAAATGAAATGCGGAACCCGTGCTCGGAGTGTGGCGCGGCGCAAGCGAGCGAACCGCGACGTGTCTGCACGCTATGAATTCACTCAGCTTTGCGAGCGTTTCGGTGCCGACGTAATCACGGTATCCGCTCGCAACACGACGAGGGAGTGCCCATCGTGCGGGCATCTAGACGAAAACACTGCGGATTTGCTGATTGCATGTTCGGGCTGTGGGGTTGCGAGGGACAAGGATTTTGGCGCTGCCGTGGTGATTCTCCACCGTGGAAAGGAGGCACTCGCAAAGCGTCATGCAGCATAGTAGAATCATTGGGCTTCTGATGGAGCCCCAACAATATCCGCGCGGGGCTTCGAATACTGCGACTACAGGATGGTGAGCCATGTACCGCTGGCTACTTGCACCCAACAATAGCCGCGCGGGGCTTCGAATACTGCGACCTAGAGGAATGGCGCGCGTTGCGTGGGCGGGCACTCCCAACACCAGGATGATTGCATGCCAGTTATTCAAGTGCTATCCTTGGTAAAAGGATGGCGGGCAGATGGGCAATCGCATGAAAGTATACGTATATATGATGGCTTGCGCCATTATGGCAGCTGGTTGCCCTAGCTCTGGGGAGTTCCCGCCTGGTGCCATCGATTGCGACTTTGACAATCGCGTCCAGAGCGCCATCAATGCCGTGGTGGTGTCATGGCCATTCCCACTGACGGGTGACGTGGTGTCCCAGCTGAACAGCTATTCAATCACGGATGGCAACGACTACCCAGGGTTCCTGGCTCTCCACTCAGGGCCTGACCGAACTGTTGAGGTCACCATTGAAGCCGACGCGCTAGGGCCATTCACAGTGTCGTGGGCCCTACGTCACGAGCTGCAGCACGCGATCAAATACCTTGCGACTGGCGACGGCGATGCTGGACACACAGACCCACAGGTGTGGAATGAATCGGGCGGAGAGTCGTCTTCTGAGAACCAGTCTCAGTACTCGGATGAGTGCGCTGGCCGACCAGCCCACTAGGCAAAGTTTACCAATCATGCCATACTGCCCGCAGCTCTAACCCTGTGAGGTGGAATGTCGGCAGCAGCGAGCAATCATAGGCCCCGAAGCGTCTTGAGCGGCGACGACGCGAAGGAACTCTCATGGTACCTGCACGAGGGCCAATGCGCCTTTGAGCGGTCCACATTCGGGCCCATGCTTGACCGAGCGGAGATGTTCGGGCAAGCGCTCATGGATGATGAAAATAAGGGGCTGTACAGGTTCCGCAAGGTGACTGGCAAGAACGGCGAGGCGGCCCGCTGGATAGGCAAGGTAACCACCGGGCAGCGCGGTGGGGCGCAGCAGCGGAGCCAGCCGCGGGAACCTGACAGGGGCGTCCTGGAGCGCTACGCCATGGTGTCTCGTCGGCTGTACCGGCTACAGGGCGTGATGATAGGCGATCCGCCCGTGAGTGCTGCCGATGTTTTCGCCATTCACGACGGTGACGAGGGCTCCCAGTCGGCTATGGGCAAGGGTGGGCGGATTCAGTCTCTGTGCCATCTGACCGCACCGGGCGCCAAGATGGTCGCGCGCGCTCGGGAGAACGCTCGGAGCGTCACGCAGGATATGGCGGTCATGCTCAAACTGAAGCCCCAGGAAGTGGCGTTCGTGATGGCGCTGCGCCCACACGTCGAAGGGCGCCACGCGGCGGTCACATCTGGCTACGATGCCGAAGGGTCGCGGGCTAAGGCCGAGGCGCTGCTCAAGCGTAAGGAGGTCGTCACGGCGCTGCAATGGCGTCATAGGTCAGAGCTGCTGCTGGGGCTCAAGGACCCAGAGGTTTACGTGTCGGAGGTCGGCCGCAAGGGAAACGGCATCGAGAAAGCCTGGCGGCGGCGGATGGCGAGCGCGGCCATGGACCAGGCCAACGAACTGTACGGCGCGGCGTGTAGGGCGTGGAATGAAGTGGGGAAGGTGCCGAGATGATCATGAAGACACATCTCAGCGTGGAAGAGGCTGCCAACATCATGGGGCTTGACCACAGGAAGGCGTGGTTGCGGCTGCGCAAAATGGGCGCCTTGGTGGCGCTGCCCGGGTACAAATACAGGAAGCACATACCAGTCAAATTGTTGGCGAAGCTTGACCCAGACGCGTACGAGCGCGTCTTGACTGAAGCTAGGTTTTGGGATGGTGAATGCATTCATCCGACCGGGTCGCGCAAACCTGTGGACCACGGTGTATGGTGTGAATGCTGCGGGTCGATACGAGATGAAGAGGGGTGGACACCCACAGTATCCTACAAAAAAAGTGACAAGATGTGACGAGAAGTGACAAGATGTGACGCACTTAGGTCTTTTGAGACTTATTAAGTATAAGCTACAGTTCTAGGCTGGGAGCGTCGTGCTCAAGCCGCATGAAGAGTTCGACGACCCGATGAGCCGATATGTACACGTCAGATCAGCGCGACACAGACAGTCGCCTCGCAGTGTAACCATGCTACCATCCGACGATGGTGTTCAGTGGGCAGTAGTCGCGCTGCCACCCGGTGCCGAGGTTGTGCCCTTCGCATCCCGCGACTTACGGGCAGAGGTAGCCGAGATATTCCGCATCGAATGCCGCAGAAGGTGACCACATGGCCGACATCGACTTCGACTGGGACGGCCTCCGCGAGATGCAAAAGGACTTACGCATCTGCGCCACGGACGCCATCCCATACGCAAGCCGTGACGCGCTGAACTCAACAGCCTTCGAGGCCCGCAAGACGTGGCAGGGCGAGATGGCAAAAACGTTCACCCTGCGAAACCAGTTTACGCAGCGGTCAGTCAGGGTCGAGAAGGTCAGCCACGCAACTAAGGACATCAACCGCATGCAGGCGGTAATCGGCAGCGTCGCCCCGTACCTGGACGAACAGGAGGAGGGCGCAACGATGTTGGGTGATGGTGGCCACTCATACCCCACGCCCGTGCGTACTAACCCCAAACGCCCAGTGACGCGCCGCAACTGGCAGCCAAACATCAAGCTATGGGGTGGGCGGCCTAAGTTCGGGTCACCCAAGCAGCGCAACGCTATCAATATTTCACGGGCTATGCGGGCTGGTGGCCAAATGGTCATCCCGCTGCAAACGCGGTACGGCACCGTCTTGGCGCGTACCATGCCAACGGGCGAAACTGTCAAACTGAAGATACTGTGGAACCTGACACGCACATCAGTACGAGTGAGCCCACACAAGACGCTTGAGCCCACGATGCAAGAAGTGGAGCGACTGATGCCTAGGGCAATGATCAAGGCCATCGTATTCCAGATGAGGCGTCGCCGCGTGCTCGGGTACTAGAGGCTTGAAGCGTTGCCCAGTTGCTCACGCTGTGAGCCTGTTAGAAGCTGCTGAGCTTTAGGCGGTGGGGCGACCCAATCAAAGCGAGCGCTGGAACAGGGGCGTTGACCTCGCGTCAAAGGCAACGGGTCCTCCTGAGAGGGTGGGGGGCACCGGGGTTTTGATTGCGGAC
>Ga0224507_10000862_pt1 | contig 11966 bp, 9 predicted proteins | sample SF_Jan12_sed_USG_3_FD_170159 | JGI IMG/M metagenome (GOLD analysis project Ga0224507, IMG submission 170159) | Sediment microbial communities from San Francisco Bay, California, United States - SF_Jan12_sed_USGS_13 | ecosystem: Environmental > Aquatic > Marine > Sediment | place: USA: California...
CTGAGATCATGACGTATTCGCCCGTTTCGGCGAAGTCGTTGGCGTAGGCGACGGCGATCGTGTACAGCGGAAAAGCGAGCGCACCCCAGAATGCGGCGAGCAGGTTGGCGGACGTGAAATTCAGGATCGGTACCGCCAGGAACAGTATCAGGCCGACGACGCCACCAGCCGACGACACTGCAATCAGGACTTTTCGTCGACCGACAGCGTCGGAGAGCAGCCCGAGCGGCCACTGCGTAATTGCACCACCGATGACCGCCGCCGTCATGAACCAGGCGGCTATTTCGACTGTATTGGTCAGGCTCGTGGCATAGACGGGACCCAGTGCCCAGAAAGAGCCGTTCGCCAGGCCGGAAACGAGGCACCCAAGCGCGCCGGAGGGCGAGATTTCGAAGAGGCGTTTGACGTTGACGGACACGGTGTGCGGCTGTGCGGGCACTGGCGATGTAGACAGCGCGATCGGCACGGCACCGATCGAAACCAGGACCGAAGCGATGATGAAGAGCTGAAGTCCGGCCGGGTCATACAGCAGTGTCATCATCTGGCCTGCGGCAAGCACCGTCAAAGTGATCATCGCGTAGGTCGAAAAGATGATGCCGCGGTTCTCGTTATCCGACAGTTCGTTGAGCCAGCTTTCGATGACGACATACAGCACCGCGAAGCAAAAGCCGGTCAACATGCGCAGCGACCCCCAAACAACCGGCTGGATAATCAGGCCATGCAGCAGGGGCGAGGCTGAAGCCAGCGCACTCATCGCAAGGAATACCCGCACATGTCCAACCCGGCGAAGCAGCTCTCCACCTCTCAGGCAGCCGACCGTAAACCCGAAAAAGTAGGCCGCGCCCATGGTGCCGATGGCAATCGTTGAAAAGTCCTCGAGCGAGGCCCGGACCGGCAGCAGAGTGCCCTGTAGACCCTGACCGGTCAGCAGGATCGAGACGCTGATTAGTAGAATTGCAACGGGCGCAAGGGCTTTTGTCATTACTGTTGACGCTGGGTAAAAAAAAGCAGCAAATACGGAAAATCGGAGCGGGCAGGCGCCGCTATTCTAGGTTGGTTTTGGCGATAAGCGAAGCGATTATTTTCGCGATTCGGTGGGTATTGAGAGCATGCAGGAACGGCAAAGAGATATTCGCGTCGAAGTCAGTGAAATGCTGGAGAAGGGTGCCGCGCCGGCTGAGATCGAGGCCGTCCTGGACGGTCTGGAACCAGCCGTCCTGCTGCATACGGTGTACGCGCTCGATCCCGATGGTCAGCGTGCATTGCTGGCGGCGCTAACGCCGCACAGGGCGGCAGCTCTTGTCGAAGATCTCCCGGATGCGCATGCCGCAGACCTGATCGAGGAAATGCCGGTGGCGGAGTCGGCGCCGATCGTAGGCGAACTGGCAAGCGATCATCGCGTGGACGTTCTCGCGGAACTGGACAGCGAAGACGCGAACGCGATTATCGCAGAACTCGATGAAGAGGACGCGCTCGAAATCCGCGAACTGATCTCCTATGAGCCGGAGCAGGCCGGCGGACTGATGATGACCGAGTTCGCGTCATACCCGATGAACCGCACGGTGCGGGACGTCGTTAACGACCTGACGGCTGACGACATCGACTATCAGTTCCTGACCGTGCACTACATCTACGTGGTCGTAAAAAAGCGAAAACTCAAGGGTGTCGTTCGGCTGCGTGACCTGGTTTTCGCCGAACCGGACAAGACAATTGGAGAAATCGCCATACCGGCACTGACCGTTTCGCCCGACACGAGCATGACGAAGCTGGACGATTTTTTCGCTGAGCATGATATCGCTGCGGTCCCGGTCGTTGACGAGCGAGGCATGCTGCTCGGTATTGTTCGCAGGCGCGCCGTCCTCGAAGCGATCGCCGAGCGTGCGGAAGCGGACAGCCTGAAAGTCGCCGGTATCATCGGCGGCGACGAACTTCGCAGCATGCCGGTAATAGTGCGCTCGCGGCGCCGCCTGGCGTGGCTGAGTATCAATATCGGGCTGAATATACTGGCAGCCAGCATCATCGCGATCTATGAAGACACGCTGACGGCGGTTATTGCACTCGCCGTGTTCCTGCCCATCGTCTCCGACATGAGCGGCTGCTCCGGTAACCAGGCTGTCGCGGTCAGCATGCGTGAACTGACGCTCGGTGCCGCAGTGCCGAAAGACGTTTGGCGAGTGTGGCGCAAAGAAGCGGTTGTCGGGCTGATCAACGGGCTGGCGCTTGGCGCGTTACTGGGGGTTGCCGCCTGGGCCTGGAAAGGCAATCCCATACTCGGGCTTGTAGTCGGCGGCGCGCTGGCGGCCAACACGATCATCGCCGTTTCTATCGGTGGTACGGTCCCACTGATGCTCCGTCGCATGAAACTCGACCCGGCCGTCGCCTCGGGTCCGCTCCTGACGACCGTAACGGATATGTGCGGGTTCTTCCTGCTGCTGAGTATCGCGAGCCTGGTGCTGCCGGCGCTGACTTGATTCAGGACGTGCGGTTGAAAAAAACGGGGCGCCCTTTTGGGCGCCCCGCGATACTCAATAATTTGTCATAATTTGTCAGTCGTCGAATCTTAATCGGCGATACCTGTCGATAGAGGAATCGCTGTAGTCGTCACTATCGTCGTAGCTTTCCCACTCAGCATCGGCCCAACGATCGTGATGGGTCCGGCCGCGACGCTTCCGGCCGGCGCTTTTCTGATGCACGTTGTGCTTTTTACCGAGCTGGCGGCGGGTCGCCGAAAAACTCTCAAAACTGGATTCGTCCAACTCGTCGTAGTCATCAAGGAACGGGCGCATTCTTGGTGTCTCCTGTCATTGAAAGGGTTAGAGCGCTAACCCCTGTTCGAGCTTCCAATGCACAAAAGTATGTTCCATTTTACTTCCATGTCAAGTAATTTGATATCAAAATAGAAGATCAGGAACCCCATGAAAAGAGACGCCGTTGACGACATCCTGGAACAGTGGTCCGAGGAGCGCCCGGAGCTCGATACGGCGAGTCTCGGGGTCGTCATCCGGGTGATGTCCCTGTACCGCGCGTTCGTCCGGCAGGCGACCGAGGCGCTCGAGCCACTCGGCCTGGAGCTGTTTGAGTACGACGCCCTTTCAGCGCTGCGCCGCCAGGGAAAGCCCTACGCGCTCCCTGCAACCAGGCTCGCCAGTGCGACCGGCCTCAGTAGCGGGGCGATGACCAACCGTGTCGACAGGCTCGAGCAACGCGGGCTTGTCCGCCGGCGCCGCGACGAGAATGACCGGCGGGGCGTCGTCGTCTCGCTTACGGCCAGAGGGCGACGCGCGATCGACAAGGCAATTCAACTCCGCCTGGACGCCGCGGACGAGAGTCTGCGCAGTATAAATTCGCGAGAACGCAAGGAGCTCGCCGACCTGCTGCGCAAGGTGAGGCCGGCGGCAGAGGAGCATCGATAGCCCGGCTCGCGCCGGTCGCGAAACTACTGCTTCTTGACGCTGTAGACAATGTCCAGCATGCGGGCCGTGCCGGATCGCGACTCGAGAATGAGCCGGTTGGTGAGCTGGTAGCGCAGCAGCAGCGTGCCGAGGTTATCGATCATCCCGTACGCGTATTCGATCAGCAGGCGTTCGCCGATGCGTTTGCCGGCGACAAACTGCCGGTTCTCGGCACTGCCCTGGATACCCAGGGTTTCAAATCCGAGTTCGTTACGGATTGCAGAGGCAATATTACCGGCAGAAGACAGTCCCAGGGCGAATGCGGCCTGGTTCAGCATGGCTCCGTCCGCGGAATCTGCGCTGCCGAGCGGCCGGCCGGTCAATAAATAGGACAGGGCCTCGGCGTCTCCCTTCGCGGGCTCGCTGTATACCTGCGACTTCAGCAGTGTGGGTGTTCCGGTCAGGTGTATGCCGGCCACAGTACCGTCAGTTGCCTTCCGGACTGCGCGTACGTTGAGCGTCGGATTGATCAACGGCCCGTTGAATATTAGCTCGCCGCTTTCGATCGTGAGGTTCTGGCCGTATGCCTGGTAGCGGCCGCCGCGCAACACGACGCGACCGGCGCTGGTGTAAGGCGTATCGCTGCTGCCGGTGATGCGTACCGAACCTTCGAGGCCGGTAGTCAGGCCGAAACCGGAAAGGACAACGGCGTTTCCAAGTACTGTCCGGACGTCGACGTAAAGCATTCGCCGCTTGGCCGGCACCGGCTCATGCTCGCGATACACAACGACGTCCGCAGAGGGACGTTCGGCGGTCTCCGGGATCGTGGGAATATTGATGTTCGCTCTTGGTATGCGGATTTCGCCGCTGACGCGTATAGCGTCGTCATCGAAAAGGACGGCAATATCAGGCGACGCGCTAACCTGCCAGTCAGGTAGCTGGATCAGCGTGAAATTCTCGCCGCTGAGAGTCAGTACCGTGTTCATGCCGGACGTTGAACTGAGCTCGGTTTCGCCGCGGATATCGAGGCGCCCTTCACCCGAACGCGCGCTGCCCTGTAGCGAGAGATGGCCGACATCCGGTTGGGTCAGCCTGACATCGACATCGGTGACGGAAATGCCGGCTCGGCGGATACCGAACGACCCGTCGCTCAGTCTTATTTCCCCGTTGATATCCGGCGCCACGAGGCTCCCCGTAACATCGACGCTACCGGCGATCCTGCCGGCGGGATTGGCCAGCTCGGGAACAAAGAACGACAGGACGCTCAAGTCCGTCAATTCGAGGCTGCCCTGGCCGCGAAGCGCAGAGTTCGGGTTGAAAAGATCTGCGATTTCCAGGCTGCTTCTGATGTGGTCGGCCCGGTCAGCCAACAGGAACTCGAGGTCGCCGTTGAGCGTGTTATCAACGACGGAGGCCCGTGCAGAGGCGCGCTCGAAAGTCGCGGACAGCTCATCTCCCTCGAACACCGCCTTCAGACTGAGGTTTTTCGCCTCGAAAGCCGCATCCGCCGTCAAACGTTGCTTGAGGTACTGTCCGCTGGCGTGCGCCTCGATTGTTCCCTCGACGGTCGTCCCTTCGGGCAGATTGAGTGCAAAAGCGGTGAGCGGCAGTTCAGTGACGGAGGCGTCAAAATAGAGCGGTCCGGAATAGTCATAGTCGAGTGTCGTGCACAGAACGCCCGCGTTGCTGCTCGTATTCAGGCAGGCCTTGCCGAGCTCGAGATTCAATCCTGACAGAGTAAAGTCGGCTGCTTCCTGCAGCGTCCAGTCTCCGACCCGGTCGCTGGAGAGCTTGAGCCTGTCGATAGCGCCGGACCAGCGCTCGTCGGCGAAGCCGCCCGTGAGCTGAAAGTCGGCCTCGCCCTCTTCGACCGAAAAATCTGCCCGGACCGTATGTGACTGTATGGATCCGGACGCATCAAGGCGCCCGGTCGCAAGCGCCAGCGTGGCAATGCGTGCGTCTGCGACCTGCAGCGCTACGTCTCCACGACCTTTTTCCGGAACCTTGAAATCGGCGGAGAATGTTTTCACGAAGTAGTCTTGCCAGGCGAGGCCTTCTCCGCTGAGCTTGCCCACTGCTTCGAGTGTTTTGAGGTTCGACGCGAAACGAATATCGCCGTGAAGACGACCGGCAGCACCGAGATTGAGTTGACGTAAATCGGAGAAGCGCAGCGCCGCATTAACCCGCAGCTCGTCCCCGTACGAGCCGTCGAAATTAATAAGGTTGTCGCCGACGCGTGCCACCGCGCCGTCGACCTGCAGCCGCCGATTGGCATAGGACAGGCTTCCCGAGCCATTGACGGGATAGCCATTCAGATCTCCGCTCATGTCATCGATCCGAACATCCAGAATCGGCTGCTGATCGACGATACGCCCGGTGGTTTTTCCCGTGACCTGTAGGTTTCCGTCCATCCTCGGATCGGCAGCGGCGGGGTCAAGGTCGGAAACCTCGAAATCAAAGTTCCAGGCGAACTGGGGTGAAATGAAAGTTTCACCATTCGTGAGTAGCTTTCCCCACTCGTTCGAAATCGACACAGCGTCGAATCCTATACGGTCAGCTTCGCGAATGCCGCGGACTGCAACAGCGATATCGGGCACACTGTCCGAGACGATCGTCGTGTTGCCGTCAAACGCCAGGGCGCCCAGGGTGCCGCTAAGTCGCAGCGTACCGTCGCTAATGTCAACGGCGGGGGCATCGCCGGCTTCGACATGCACCAGCTGCCACGTGTTCTTGAGGTCGACGACAATGTCGTCATCGACAAGCCCGAAAGTACCTCGCGTGACGACCTCATAAGGTGCGTCGAGATCATGTTCGACGACATACCGCGACGCATTTCCGCGCAGCCGCAGCATGCCGGACAGCGAGGGCTGATCCTGTAGCCGAAGTTCCCACGCGGCAGTAGCGTTGGCCGGATAATCGCCGCCAAGGGCTGCGTTTCCTGAAAGGCTGATATCGGCGGGCGCGCTCTGGATTTCAAGCCGGTCTATTTGCAGCGCCGATCCCGACAGTTGACCGGCGAGCCAGACCTCTTCGATATCGAAGAAGCTGTCACCAATGGCGATACGGATTTTCTGGATCGACGCCGTGTCTATGCGCAGGCCGATTGGAAGATCGACTGAGAACGCTGCGCCGCCGTTTTCGCGCGGTGGGCCATCGCTGACAGTGACATCGACATCGCGTATATCGAGACTCTTGATGCGCACCTGTCGCCTTAATAGCGGCCACAAGTCCACCCGTGTATCGAGCCGCTCGACGGAAACCCGCACTCGCTCGTCGGTCCAGCTTAGCGAGCGAAAGTCGACGCCCTTCAGCAGGGTGCCATTGAGCTCGGCAATTTGCAGTGCCGGCGGCAGCAGGGGAGCCGCCCGCGCCAGCAGCCAGCGGGCACCGCTTGTCGTCGCAGTAAGCCAGAAAGCCACTGCAACGACAAAGAGCAGAACGGCCGCAAGGATGAGGCCCGTCCATCCCCATGCTCGACCTTTCACAGGTCGGCTCCGAGGCGGATGTGCAGGCGCACAGTGCGGTCGGATTTGTTAAGCGGGTGCGCGAGGTAGAAACGCAGCGGCCCAACGGGCGACTGCCATTTCAGACCCACCCCGGCACCTACCGCGGGATCGACGTCGAAGCCGTCGAATGCATTGCCGGCATCGACGAAAACAGCACCGTAGAAATTGCCGCGCATATGACGTTCGTATTCAACGCTCGCAACCAGCAGGTGGCTGCCACCGACAACATTACCGAGCTCATCCTCTGGCCCGAGCGTGTTGTAGCCAAAACCACGCACGGACTCGTCGCCGCCCGCAAAGAAGCGCACCGACGGCGGCAGCTCGAATAACTCCGACTTGGCCGTGAATCCAAGAGCGGCTCGCGCCAGCAGGCGGCTTTCGTCGGAAATACTGTGCACCAGCCGCAGACTGGTGGTCGCCTGCAGGAATGAGGTCTCGGATCCGAGGAACTGGCCGGTACCCCGCAGTTCGAAAGTCAAACGGCGGCCCCGAGTCGGAAATACGTCGCGGTCCGCGCGCTTGTGGTCGTAAGCGATACCGGGCAATACGAGCCGGGAACTACTCGACTCGAGGCCTACATCAAATTCGTCATAGCTCAGGTCCAGAGACAGGGTACGAATCCAGTTCGTGCGAACCTTTTTTGTACGCCTTACGCCGACGCGTGCCGTGTCATTGTTAAATGTGTCCGTCTCTTCACTGGTCAACGCACTCGAATAGCTCAACCATTCGCTGCGCGGATCCGTTAGCGGCTTGCGATACTCGGCCGCGATACCTTGTATGACCGGAGACAGGCTGATATCGGTCTTGAAACGATTTCCGTGTTTATTGACACGCCGATTGTAGTAGCCCGCGCGTGCCCGTGGCCCTGTATCCGTCGAGAACCCGAGTCCCACGGTGTACTCAATGCGGTCGGCAGGTTCGAGCAAGACGCGCACCGGAATCTGGCCATCCTTTGCCAGCTCGTAGTCGGGCAACACCTCAATCCGACCGAAGTAACCGCTGACCGAGAGATCACTGTAGGCTTTGGTGACCAGTCGATTGTCGTAGGGCATGCCCGTTCTAAAGTCGAGGTAAGCATCGATGACGCTGGCGTCGAGAAAATCCTGTTCCTGTATAATTTCGCCGAAGCTGTACCTGGGGCCGCTCTCGAAATTCAACGTCACGTCGGCAACCCTTTCGGCCGGCCAGACTTCGATCTTGTGCTGCAGGAAATTGGCGTCGATGTAGCCGCGTTCCGCCGCACGAATCTGCAAAGATTCCTTTAACGACTCATAGTCGGACTGACGCAACTGCGCGCCACGGACAAGCGCTGTCGAAGAGACAATGTCGACAAAATTCTGTTCATCTCCAGGAGCGGTGCTCAGCGAGACATCGACATTTCTCAGGAGCACAGGCTGTCCGGGATCGATGTTTATCGTGGCAAGCCAGCATCTTTCGTCCTGTTCCAGCGTAGTCTCGACAACCGCGTCATAGTATCCAAACGGCTCCAGCGCGCTGCGCACCTCCGATGCGATCGCGCGATATCGTCGTCGAATCAGCCATGGTTCGGCGTCGCAGGGCTCGCTCGCCAGGGAAACATAGCTGACAACGTTGCGGGCAAGTTCATCGCTGACTCCATCGACCCGTAGCTCTGCTCTGGGCTGCGACTCAATTACGAGCAAGAAGAATGCGAGACAGCAAAGCTGTCGATGTAGTGACGCGATTCGAGACCAGGATTGCATTGGCGGCTTTCTTGACGGGTGGGCTCGTGCCCGCGTCAATTTTTGGTGCCGTCAACCGGCTCGATATCCGAATCTTTTCTTATTCTTCGTGAACGAGAAACCATAATAGTATGGACCTGCCGTCCATGCGTTCGTGCAATATAAAATTCGTAGCCCGAATCGATGAACTTCTCACCTTCCGTTGGCAAGCGCTCGAAGCGTTGCATGAGAAAACCACCTTCAGGATGCCCGGCCATTATTCGTCATCGGTTTCTTTGCCGATCATGCGTATTTCCAATGGACTGCTCGAGTCGAGGTGCACGTCACGTTGCGGAAACGCGATGACGATTCCGTTTTGTTCGAACAGTTCGCTAATACGGAAGCGAATCGATCCACGGATCTCGCGGAGGAACTTCTCTCCGCTGGCGTCGCACCAGAAATACGCATCGAAAGCGAGAGCGTTATCACCGAAATCGTCAAAAATGACACTCGGCGCCGGCTCTTTCTTGACTTCCTTTTGTTCGTTAACGGCCTGCAGAATCAGGTCTGCGACCAGCCGTACCGGCGATCCATAAGCAACGCCGACGCGAACCGTGGATCGAATTTCCAGGTCGATCAGAGTCCAGTTTACAACTGTCCGTTCCAGCAGCAGGCTGTTGGGTACCAGGAGATGCACGCCATCGGTGCGGCGAATTCTTGTAGAGCGATTGCCGATATTTTCAATAACACCCTGAGCGCCATCGATCTCGATGAAGTCGCCAATGCGAATCGGGCGCTCGACCATCAGTATCCAGCCGCTGATGAAGTTGTTTATAATGTTCTGCGCACCAAAACCGACGCCGATCGCCAATGCGCCGGTCGCGAAAGCAAATGCCGTGAGCGGTATACCAAGCAGGTCGAGCGCGGTGATGACGACGATGACGAGGATCACAAAGAAAGCGATTCTCTTGAGTACATAAATGACGTCGGGCCGCAGTTTCGTTCCCGCAAGCCGTTTGCCGAGGAGGTAGCCAACCAGGCGGCTGCCCAGGTAGCCAAAAACCAGCAGCAGGACTACCCCGGCTATTTGTCCGACCGTAATAACCTTGTCACCGGGCGCCGTAAACAGCGCCGTTTCCAATACGGATTTGAGTTCCTCTAGCATCGTTTCCTATCGTCCTGTTACTGGCTTAACCCGTGCCACGCGTGCGGGTCTTGCCTTGCTTCGCATTTTTTTCGATAAATTCGATGATCAAGCCAGCGACATCTTTGTTCGTAGCCTTCTCGATGCCTTCCAGGCCGGGGCTCGAGTTCACTTCCATGACTACGGGACCATGGTTGGAACGCAGCAAGTCAACACCTGCGACGTTGAGGCCCATCACCTTCGCCGAACGCACCGCGGTCGACCGTTCCTCCGGCGTAATCTTGATTAGCTTGGCGCTGCCGCCACGATGCAGATTGGATCGGAATTCACCCTCTTTACCCTGCCGCAGCATTGATGCAACGACCTTGTCGCCGATAACGAAACAGCGGATGTCAGAACCACCTGCTTCCTTGATGAACTCCTGGACCATGAAGTTGGCTTTGAGGCCGCTGAATGCTTCGATGACGCTCTCGGCCGCTTTCTTTGTTTCGGCCAGAACAACGCCGACGCCCTGCGTGCCTTCCAGCAGCTTTATGACCACCGGTGCACCACCGACGAACTGCAGCAGGTCCTCGGTATCGTCTGGCGAATTGGCAAAGCCCGTGACGGGAAGGCCGATGCCCCGCCGAGCGAGTAACTGTATTGCCCGCAATTTGTCCCGCGAGCGCGTGATTGCAACAGACTCGTTCACCGAATACACGCCCATCATTTCGAACTGGCGAACGACGGCAGTGCCGAAGAACGATACCGAGGCGCCGATCCTCGGTATGATCGCGTCAACCCCCGTAATTGCCACCCCTTTAAAGTGAATGCTCGGATTATGGGTCGTGATGTTCATGTAGCAACGCTTGTGATTGATGACCGGCATTTGATGGCCACGCTCAACGCCGGCCTCAACCAGGCGTTTGGTGGAGTAAAGGTTCCTGTTCGTGGATAAGATTCCTATCTTCATTTCAAACTCTCGGTTACATCGTGTCGATTCATGAACGGCGTGATTAATGTCAGGTCGTTATGTTGGGGTGGCGTCGTCGTGGGTCGCCGCGAAGTCCTCGACCAGGTTCTCGACTCGCGGAATGCTTTTGAAGGATCCCAGGTTGAACAAAGCGTCACCTTCATGCGCAAGCGGCAAATTATTCTGGCCGATTACAATGCCGTCGAAAGGTGCAACCACATGTTCCTCTTTATCGCCCAGGGGATCGCTGATCAGAGCAAGGTGCTGGCCTTTTTGGACGCTTTTCCCGAGCGCAATTTTTGCAGAGAAAATACCGCTATCGGGTGCGCGAACCCAGCTCGTGGATTTGGCAATGACCGGCGAAACGATCTTCGGGTTCTTGAGCCTGGGCAGCATGCCGATCTGCCGCATCACGTTGAGCACGCCGCGTAGTCCCGCACGGATGCTGACTTCGTCGAATCGCAGCGCTTCTCCAGCCTCGTAGATTAGCACCGGCATGCCGCGATCCGCCGCACATCCTCTCAGCGATCCGTCACGAATATTCGAATTGATAATCACGGGAACGCCGAACGCATTGGCAATTTCGAGGGTTTCCGGCTCGTCGAGATTCGCTCGGATTTGCGGCAGGTTGGATCGGTTGATCGCGCCGGTGTGCAGGTCGACTCCGTAGTCTGCCTTGGAAACGATCTGCTTGATGAATAAGTGCGCCAGGCGAGAAGCGATTGACCCCTTGGCGCTGCCGGGAAACGATCGGTTCAGATCGCGTCGATCGGGCAGGTAACGCGACTGATTCAGGAAGCCGTGCACGTTGACTATTGGTACTAACAGCAGCGTCCCATGTATTGAGCGCAGTGCTTTTCGCTTGAGCAGCCGGCGAATGATTTCAACGCCGTTCAGTTCATCGCCATGAATAGCGGCGGATACGAAAAGCACAGGCCCGGCTCTACGGCCGCAGATGACCTGCACCGGCATGCTGAGCGATGTCGACGTGTAAAGATCCGCGACCGGCAGGTCGATATTCACGCGCGTGCCTGGCTTTACGGTTGTTCCACCGATTTGTATTGATTTATTAGCGGTCATTTATTTACGTCCTTGGATTTCGCCGTTTTCTTGCCGACGACGTACGATCTTGCAGGATTGACCTGCGCTCGCCGTTTCAGCGCTGTTCGCCCAATCAACATCCGAAACAACATATCGTCGCGTGATGTCAGCGTGGCCTCGATGGGCCAGCGATGCTCGCCAATCTGCAGATCCGTGCGAATGACGAAGCGTTCTTCCTTATGCCCACCGGAA
>Ga0224507_10000863_pt1 | contig 11964 bp, 13 predicted proteins | sample SF_Jan12_sed_USG_3_FD_170159 | JGI IMG/M metagenome (GOLD analysis project Ga0224507, IMG submission 170159) | Sediment microbial communities from San Francisco Bay, California, United States - SF_Jan12_sed_USGS_13 | ecosystem: Environmental > Aquatic > Marine > Sediment | place: USA...
ATAGCGATACAAAATTGGGAATTGCCATCGCCACGCTGGATGATGGCGTGATACTCACAGATCCCGATATTGCACTTATCACCGAATCACAATTATTCGGAGAACGAGTTCAGCAACGACGGCGTCGAAAAGCAGCGAATAAAGATAACGATGCAATTATTAAAAACCTCACTGAGCTCAGCGTCGGCTCACCGGTTGTGCATCAGGATTTAGGTGTTGGTCGATATCTTGGTTTACAAATGTTAAATGTGGGTGGATTTGAGTCAGAGTTTCTCACACTGGAATACGCAGATGGCGATAAGCTTTACGTGCCCGTCTCATCGTTACATTTAATTTCCCGCTATACTGGTTCAGCACCTGAAAAAGCACCGTTACACAAACTGGGTACGGATCAATGGGAAAGGGCCAGAAAGAAAGCCACCGAACGCATCCACGATGTTGCCGCTGAGTTACTTGAAGTTTTTGCGCAAAGAGAAGCATCTCGCGGATATGCTTTCAAAATTAACGATGACGAATACCAGCAGTTCTCCAACGCTTTTCCATTTGAAGAAACACCTGACCAACAAAATGCGATTGAACATGTATACGAGGATTTGCAAAAAGAACGTCCCATGGATCGCGTCGTCTGCGGTGATGTAGGATTCGGCAAAACGGAGGTTGCCATGCGCGCCGCGTTTATAGCCGCAAATGACAATAAACAGGTAGCCGTACTAGTTCCCACCACCCTACTGGCGCAACAACACTATCAAAATTTTGTCGATCGTTTTTCAAAATGGCCACTCCGTATTGAAGTATTGTCACGTTTCAAAACAAAAAAACAAACTGATGCAGCCATTGTCGATATTAAAAATGGAAAAATCGATATTGTTATCGGTACACATAAACTTTTAAACGATAGCATTAAATATAAAAACATTGGGTTAATGATAGTCGACGAAGAGCATCGATTTGGCGTTAGACAAAAAGAAAAAATAAAAGCGGTTGCATCCAATATTGATTTATTAACACTAACAGCAACACCTATTCCGCGAACATTAAATATGTCACTAGCCGGTTTACGAGATCTTTCCATAATATCAACGCCACCGGAGCATCGGTTAGCGGTAAAAACATTTGTTAGTCAGTGGGACAATACAACTTTACGCGAAGCTTGCCAGCGAGAAATAAAACGCGGAGGACAGGTTTATTTTCTTCACAATGATGTTGCCACCATTGAACGCATTGCCAGGGAATTACACGAGCTCATACCCGAAGCCGAGGTAGAAATCGCACACGGTCAAATGCCAGAGAAACAATTAGAACAAATCATGTTCGACTTCTATCATCGCCGATTTAACATTCTCGTTTGCACAACGATTGTAGAAAGTGGCATAGACGTACCCACCGCAAATACCATCATCATTAACCGGGCTGACAAACTAGGCCTAGCGCAATTACACCAGCTACGCGGACGCGTTGGACGTTCTCATCATCGTGCATACGCTTATTTATTTACACCGCCACAAAACCTGATGACCGACGATGCAAAGAAACGTATTGACGCGATTGAGTCACTTGAAGAACTAGGTGCTGGATTTATGATTGCTTCCCACGATCTTGAAATACGCGGAGCAGGTGAATTACTGGGTGAAGAACAGAGCGGACAAATACATGCTATCGGCTTTAGCTTGTATTCCGAAATGCTCGAGAAAGCGGTTGCTGCTCTTAAACGAGGCGAACAACCACAGCTGGATAGACCACTGGATCACGGTGCAGAAGTTGACATGCAAGTGCCCGCTTTAATTCCCGAAAGCTATTTACCTGATGTCCACAGCCGTCTGACCTTATATAAACGTATCGCTAGTTCAGAAAATAACGACCAACTTCGAGAGTTACAGGTAGAAATGATTGACCGTTTTGGGTTGATGCCTGATCCACTTAAAAATCTTATTCGAGTTACTGAACTTAAGATACTGGCAAATCCACTAGGCATTGAAAAAATTGACATGTATGCGAGCGGCGGACGAGTCAGATTCAGCGACAAACCAAACATAGACCCCATGAGAATAATAGGGCTTATACAAAGAAAGCCAGCCATTTACAAACTGGATGGACAAACTAAATTGCGCATCATTAAAAACATTGAAACACCTGAAGAACGATTTGATGAAATTGAATCACTTTTAAAAACATTTAGCGAATAGGAAACACACATGATTGAATTTGAACTGGACGGCCACCCATTTATACAGCTTAATGATTTATTAAAAGTAACTGGATTAAGCAATAGCGGCGGACAGGCAAAAAAGATGATTGATGATGGTCTGGCAACCGTTGATGGCAATATCGAAACAAGAAAACGCTGTAAAATACGCGAGGGTCAAGTTGTGTCATTTCAAGGGCAGACTATTACAGTAAAAGCATAGAAGCTCCCAAAGTATAGTGAAACTAAAACATCAACTACCCCAATCGGTCTCCTCCGATATGCGGGTAGTTTGTTATTAAACAGTATTAAGGCTTCAAGCTTCCACTTTATTTATTTTTGGTACCCGCCCCGCCGCTTCCAGTTCTTCGATCAAGCCAAACTGACTCATATCTTTTATCCGCTGTGGATATAAAATGCCATCCAGATGATCAACCTCGTGCTGTACAACAATCGCATGAAAGTCACTAACCACCCGATCTATTCGAATTCCATTTTCATTCAGACCGGTATATCGAACAGAGGTATATCTTTCAACCAGGCCACGATAACCGGGAACACTTAAGCAACCTTCCCAACCGTCTTTTTTTTCATCACCTAATGGAGTCACGACCGGGTTAATCAAAATTGTCGTTGGCACGGGTTCAGCGTCAGGATACCGGGGGTTTTTACCAATTCCGAAAATAATAATACGCTGATTTACACCAATTTGTGGAGCTGCTATACCGGCTCCATTTTCTGCAGCCATTGTATCTAACATATCCTGGATCAGCCCTTGCTTTAATTTATCGTCTATAAAGCTGACTGGCTCAGAGATTTGATTGAGAATCGGATTTCCTATTTTTATTACTGGCTTTACTGGCATTATTTATGAACTCTCACTATTAACTCTGGCCAAACAATAAATTGCCCAGCATTTTAAAAATAACGCTTGACATAGATCAACTCTAATTGTTCCACGTTTTACAATTTTAATGTCGACCTAATATTGGCTAAAACATTTACGAGAGCTATCAATTTAAATTGTCTTATTTTACAATATCGTATCAATTTATAAGGTATACAGCGCTTGAAGCATTTCAACACTCAAAACCCTGCCACATCAAATTACGTGATTAATTACCTTTTTCCATGATATTACATATTAACGATAATATTTTGGGTAATTTGCTTAAAAAATCAAGCAAGACATTACAATGTCTTTTTTTTAGTAGTCTTTTTATACTTATTCCCTTTAACTCTGCAGGAGCGAGTCAGAAAGATAGGTGGTTTGAAATAGAAGTTATAGTTTTCGCCAATAACGATGAAACACTGCAAGAAGTAGAGAAATGGCCAGAAAAACCCGGTAGCCCAGCAATTAATAACGTTTTAGACGTTTTCACTCAGGGTGAGCTACTTTTTGATAATGTTGAGCAATTACCTGCTTATTATGCTGAGGCGCTTGAACCGAGTGAAAATAATTTATCGGCGTTAGCCAATAAAATTAAAAAGAACTCGAAGTACACGCTTCTCACGCACCGTTCATGGAGGCAAACTGCCCCCCTCCGTAAAGCTGGCATTCCTGTTTACCTCGATGATAATGCCTCTAAAAACCTTTATCAGCCAGTTAGCGATATTGAAGAGGCTGGTGACGTATCATCAGAGCAACTTTTACTGGATGCTCTACTCGCAGAAGAAACAAAACTAAACCAGCCTGTGGTGGATACGCCATTTTATATACATCAACTTGATCCTATTGAACCTTTTGATGAAGTCGAAGATATGCCTAATTCGGTACATATAGAGTTATCACCAATGGGACCACCAAACCATGCAGTATTTGGTACTTTAAATTTATTTAAAAGTCGATTTTTACATTTAGATATAGATCTACTCTATAGAACGCCACCCAATGAGCCCAAGGTACTGGAAACGATCCAGGAAGAGGTTTTTCCTACGGCAATAGACAATAACCAGGTGCTATTAATAGACCAAGAACTAGTAGAACAAGAACAATCTATTGTAAGTGAAGAAGTTAGCCCTTTTACCGAGATAGAGAAATTACCCTTAACGGGTTTTCGCTTAAAAGGCTCAAAAAGAATCAGGCTCAATGAAGTTCATTATTTTGACCACCCCTTGTTTGGCGTTATTGTCCGTACAATACGTTATAAAGAACCTGAGCCTGAAGTCAAAAATCCGGAATAGAACGACACCGGGTTTAGCTAAGGTAAGGTCTATAAAAGTGCAATGAAAAGCCCGCCAGAGAAAGACTCAGTAGAGTCAGGCGTTGCTTTCTTGTTCATTGAATACTGGAGGCATTAGGGTATAAGAAAAACAGGGCGATGAGTACCGATCAAAACTCTTACCCTGCCCGCCGAGCAAAATCATTACTCTCTTTATCGGATCTTTATCGGGTGAAAACTTTAAATCGGTACTATCAATTGAAAACAGTAAATCGTACCTTGCACATCGTTTTAAATAATCATGTACAACAATTTCTGCTTGTATCCAGAAGGCTTATAATAAGAACTTATGCAACAGCCCGAATCAATTTTGCAATAACCTTTCGAGTATTATCCATACCAACTTTCAAATTGCTTTCAATCATTTCCATTGTCAGACTTTCACTACCCCGACCTGCTGCAGCATTAGCAACCACAGCTAAACAAGCATAAGACAATTCAAGCTCTCTGGCTAACGCCGCTTCTGGCATACCTGTCATACCGACTATATCGCAACCATCACGCTCTAGCCTGTCTATTTCAGCAGAGGTTTCTAATCTAGGGCCTTGCGTTGCCGCATAAGTTGCTTTCGTGGCTACGTCAATTTTGAGATCACTACAAGTTTGAATTATCTTTTGTCGTAAAGCTTCATCATAAGGGTAGCTAAAATCAATATGTACGACTTGACTAAGTCCTTCTTCAAAATACGTATTAATACGCGACCAGGTATAATCAATAAGTTGATCAGGTACGACCAATTTTTGCGGCCCTAAATCATCGCGAATACCGCCAACAGCAGCTACCGACAACACACAGTCTGCCCCAGCTTCTTTTAACGCCCAGATATTTGCCCGGTAATTAATTTTGTGTGGTGGAATGATATGGCCGTAACCATGCCTCGGCAAAAACAAAACTTCTCTGCCTTCAATCTCCCCATGAACCAGTGGTGCAGAAGGTTCGCCATAAGGTGTTTGAACTATCTCACGCTTTATAATTTCAAGCGTATCTAGGTGTGATAATCCGGTACCGCCAATAATTGCTAATTTATTCATCGTTTTTATGTGCTGCAAAAATGCCCTTTACGTTACGTAAATAATGTTTGTAATCCATGCCGTATCCAAATACGTATCTGTCCGGCACGGTAACCCCAGTGAAATCTGCTTCAGACATGCCTTCTTTCCGGTCATGTTCTTTATTAACTAATACTGCGGTATATGTTTTTTGTGCGCCTTCAGTTTTGCAAAACTCGACTATTTCGTTCAGTGTTTTACCAACATCCAGGATGTCGTCAATGATCAATACCGTTCGTCCCTTTAAAGACTTGCGAGGCCTTACAATCCAGTCAAGCGTCTCGCCAACTGTTTTGTCGCCATATCGCGTGGCATGCAGATAATCCAGTTCAAGTGAAAACGGTAAGCGCTTTACTATTTCACTCGTTGCAATTATCCCGCCCGTCATCACACACAACACCAGCGGATTGTCATCCTGCATGGTTTCAATAATCTGCAATGCCATTTTATCAAGCGCTTGCTGAACGGTGTTGTTGTCAATTAAACATTCTGAACGAGAGAGAACGGCTTGTGCTTCTTCGGCGGATATGGACATTGAGTGACCTTCTGATTTACCTTAACTATTACCTTAACTATTAACCTAACTAATAAATAGTTGCGCGGCGTAATTCTAACAAATAAACAAAGTCTTACAACAAAAAAGGGGGAACATTTCTGCTCCCCCTTTTTTTACTACACTCCAACCACCTATAATTGGCGAATTGACGTGCTTACACTCTATTCACAAATATTATTAGTAAGTAAAAGTGACTGTATCATCATCCATTGCTTCACTAATAACATAAGCACCACCCACCGTTTCTTCGATTTCAGGTATTAAGTCATCACCCCAAAGGTCAAGTGTTGGAGTACATACTTTAAATACTACACCAGCCTCATGTGCATCTTGTATAAAAGAGTAAACGCTCTTTTCGCTACCAGCTTGAACAAACAAATTTTCTGCTATACCTTTTTTAGCCAGCTCACCAGAACGGCCGGTTAAAATAACCTCTACTTCAAATTCCATTGCTGCAGCAACAGTCGCCTGAAAAAATGGCGCACCAAGTTCTGACGGGTTAGAAGGGTCGGTATTAACCATGATAATTAACAGTTTATCAGCCATTTTTTCTCTCCATTTTTCAATAGCCTTACAGAAAGTAAGTTCGACATTAATTCAAAATTCACAAGCATTGTAAAGATCAAATTCGAGTAAAACCAGATCATTTAACAGTATATTCTAATATACATGTATTGCTCAATATTAATATAGAACATACAACAATAACTCATAAAACACGATTCAGATCACACATTTAGATCAATTATTCAATTTCTAGAATAACGGTTGATAAGTAAATTTCTTTAACTTAGCTATACCTAAATGTAGTTCACTTTACCTAAAACCCCAAAAACAACCATTTAACCTAAGTAAATTTGCTGAATTCGCTTCTCGATCATCTATTTTCACTCAATGTGTTGCAATATCATGTTTATCTACTATTATGATGCATATGCAACACAGTTAAATGTACGGGGAAGTTATGCATTTAAACCAGAAAAAAGAACCGAATCAAAGGCTAATCCTATCTAAAGCGCTAATAAATGCAGGTAAGGCACTGGGGTTGTCTCAGGCTGAAATAGGCAAAATTATTGGCAAAGATCGCACTTCTCTCTCTCGAGGGCTTGACCCGGAAAGTAAAGCAGGTGAATTGGCGCTATTGCTAATCAGATGTTATCGAAGCTTGTTCGTTTTGGTCGGCGGTAAAGATGACGATATTAAACACTGGATACACACCGAAAACTTTCACGTAGGTGGTATTCCTGCAGAGCAAATGCTCACCGCTCAAGGGCTTGTTCATACGCTTGAGTATCTCGATGCGCTGCGTGGGAAAGTGTAGTGCTTATCTGGAATTCGGTAAAAAATAACAGCTCACAGATTGTACTACGAGGCGATTTGATTCGCATCGTCGAGAGTCAGGAGCAAATTGCCAGCAGCCAACTTGTTGATACCCTGGAAGAGCAGGCGCAACTTGAAGAGATGCTTGAGCCATCCAAGCCAGTTTACCCTGCAGGAACACAAAAACGACATTATCTTTTATCCACGCCATTCCGTTACCCGCCTTTAGTTCATGGCTCTCGTTTTGGCTCCCGGTTTGAACCCAGTTTATTTTACGCTTCAAAAAAAATATCAACGGCATTTGCAGAAACCGCTTTTTATCGATTTTATTTTTGGCTTGGTATGAGTCAGTCTCCTCCGTCAGGAAAGTTTGTTACCGAGCACACTGCGTTCACCGCGAGTTATTATTCCACGAAAGGACTGAAATTACAGGACTTACCATTTTCAGAATATGAGCGTGAATTAACAAATCCCTCTCACTATAAAACAACCCAAGAGCTTGGCGGCAACATGAGAGAAAATGGTATTGAGGTTTTCGAATATGTATCAGCTCGAGATTTAGATAAAGGGTTAAACGTCGCATTATTTTCCCAAAACGTGTTAACCTCAAAAAAACCAAGGGAACAGCAACAATGGCTATGCGAAACAACAGCAGAAAAAGTATCTTTTTCATCAAAAAGTGAAAAAATATTTAGCTATCCGCTCGCAAGTTTTTTGGTTAACGCGAAGTTTCCAATACCCGCAGTTTAAAATTCAAACTCATCTAATACATTAACAGAAGGTATAAATGGGTAATTCGTTATATGAAGACATTGGTGGCTTGAGCACCTTAGAAAAAGTACATAGGATTTTTTACGATAAAATTTATGACCATTCTTGGCTAAAAAAATTTTTCGAAAGTTTTGATCAGCAGGTGATTGAAGATAAACAAACATCGTTTATGGGCGAAAAATTTGGCGGGCCCGCCTATACAGGCAAGCCCTTGAAGCAAGTGCATGAGAACATGTATATTTCGCAAGAATTAGCAGATATTCGACATAAGCTATTACGTGATTCATTGATAGAAGCGGAATTACCAGAAGAACTGGCAGACCGCTGGTTACGCATCGACGACGCTTTTATGCAACAGGTAGTAAAAAAATCTATTGCTTCATTTTATCGAGATTATCGTTTCAAATATAAGCAGCGAATAATCCACCCCGAACCACGTTAATCCAAAGTTTATGTGTCGCTACTGATTTATCAAATCTTCAGCCGCACCAGCCGCAACCTGCCATTTTTCTGATTGCCTTAGTTCATTAAGTGTCGTTGTTTTACGTCCTTTCATTGCACGTAAACGATCCACCGACTTAGCACCCTGCGTCCAATCCAGTTGATCAAGCACCTCTACGGCACCTTCACGATTATTGCAGACCAGCACCATGTCACAGCCGGCATTTAATGCGATATTAGCTCTGTCGACAAATGAACCGGCCATGCCCGCCGCAGCCATATTTAAATCGTCGCTAAAAACAGCACCTTCAAATCCCAGTCGTTGACGTAAAACTTGCCCTATCCAGGCTTTAGAAAAACCAGCTGGCTGATTATCCTGATCGGTATAAACCACATGAGCAGGCATTATGCCTTGTAGTATATTCAGAGAAATTAATTCAGCAAACGGCAAAACATCTTTTTCCATAATAATCGCTGTCGGTCGATCATCAACGGGCAACTCCAAATGAGAATCAGCCTTAACGGCACCGTGACCGGGAAAGTGCTTACCAACGCTAGACATACCAGCTTCTTCAAGCCCCTGTATATAGGCGCGCGCTAACTGACTTACAATATGCGGGTCAGAGTGAAAAGCCCGATCACCAATCACTTCACTTTCGCCATAATCCAAATCCAATACCGGTGCAAAACTAAAATCGACACCCACGGCTGAAACCTCACTGGCCATTAACCAGCCCAAAGCTTTTGCAAGTGCCATCCCGTGTTCTGATGATTTATCATAAACATGCCCCAGTGGCCGTAATGGTGGCAAACGCGTGAAACCTTCTTTAAAACGTTGTACCCGCCCACCTTCCTGATCTACACAGGTAAGGATAGTTTGTTCGGTATTTTCGTGAATAGTTTTTGTTAGCGCCGTAATTTGCTCTGCTGATTCAAAGTTTCGCGCAAAATAAATTATCCCGCCGACCAATGGATGGTTAATTAATTCTATTTCTTCCTGGGTTATTTCTGTGCCCTGAAGATCGATCATCACTGGGCCTACATGATTTTTTTTGTCCATTACTTTTTCCAATACTTTTTAAATATAGCGAGAAAATCTAACGGGGACGACTTCTTACGTCGAGAATATCCCGCAACCTGTCGCCTAATAAATTAACTGATAAAACGATCAATACCATGGCGATGCCAGGCGGCAATACCATGTGAGGAGCCACCAGCATATAAGCCGTTCCGTCACGAATCATACTGCCCCATGAAGCATCTGGTGGCTGAACTCCCAGCCCCAAAAATGATAAGCCAGCTTCTGCGATAACGACGCCGGCAATACTAAATGTTGCTTCAACAATTAAAGGCGCGCTTATCAATGGTAGCAAATGTCGTCGAATAATTGTAAACGATGGTGTCCCGAGGGAAATTGCAGCCTGAACATGATCACGATGCTTTAACGCCAAAACCTGGGCGCGGGCAAGTCTAGCAAACCCTACCCAACCTACAATTGACAAGGCTATAACAACATTCTCAATACCCGGCCCCATAATACCAGCAAAAGCGATTGCTAATAAAATACCCGGTACAGCAAGAAATACATCAATCACTCGTACAATAAACAAATCAACCCAGCCGCCAAAATAGGCGCTGCTTGCACCAATGAAGGTGCCAACCGTCATTGAAATAAAGGTAACCCACATTGCAACAACAAAAGAGGTACGTGCCCCCATTACGAGGCGATCCCAAATTGGCCGGCCTAAATCATCGTAACCTAACAAGGCATTCATATCAGGGCCATTTAGGATTTTTGGTAACTGAACAGCATCTGGGGATAACGCCATCCAGGGACCAATGAGCGCAAAAATCGCCCACAGCACCATAATAATAACCGGAAAGTATCGACTGATCATTCGCCATCCCCTAAACGAATACGAGGATCAATTAACGCGTACACAATATCGGTTAATACATTCACTGCAACGTAACTTAAGCTGATTAACAAAACACAAGCTTGCACGACCGGATAATCACGGCGCTTAATCGCTTCTATCGTTAGCTGACCAACACCAGGCCAGGAAAATATCGTTTCTGTAATAACCGCCCCGCCCAATAACGTACCGAGCTGAAGACCCACGAGTGTAATAACTGGTAACATGGCGTTTCGTAATCCGTGTCTCCAGATTATCTGCATTTCGGTGAGCCCCTTTGCTCTTGCTGTGCGGATGTAATCTTCATTCAACACTTCAAGCAATGTGCTACGAACCATACGCGCCAAAATCGCGGCCATGGAAGTGCCTAATGTAATTGCTGGTAAAATCATGGAACTCAGGCCTTCGTTACCACTCACTGGCAGCAGTCCCATCCACAAAGAAAAAACCATAATCAATAATGGTCCCATCCAGAAGTTAGGAATGGAAACGCCAAACAAACTAAAACTCATTGCGATGTGATCCCAGCGAGTTCCTTTTTTAACCGCTGCGATGGCACCTAAAGGAATTGCGATGCAAACAGCAACCAAAATGGAAACGACTGCAAGTTGCGCTGTTGCGGGTATTCGCTGCGCAAGCAACTCTGAAATAGGTAGACGATAATGTATGGATTGACCAAGATCGAAGGATAAAAGACCAGTAAGATAATGACCGAGTTGAGTCAATACAGGCAAATCTAAACCAAGTGCCGCCCTTAATGCTTCGCGATCTGCAGGTCTGGCAGATTCACCTAACATCATTTCTATAGGATCGCCGGGCACCAAGTGAATGAGTAAAAACACCAGGCATGAAACACCTAGCACTACAAAAAGTGCACTAATTATTCGTGAAGCCAGGTAATTTAACATTTAGGTGTAGGGCTTCCGTTGAAAATATTGAGAATTAATAAAACTTAGTTTCATAAACTGTTCATTAGTTTAATAAAAGTAATTGAAGATGCAAGAAATTATCCGACTATAACTTTTTATTGCATGCGAAGATCTAACTCATCATCACTAAACAAAAGACTGTAGCCTGATACATTATTTATGGACAATAAATCACCAATGGATTGAGCTAAGCAGACAAACGAGACCTGATCGTTAGCGTATTCAGTGATCAAATCTTCCACCCTGCTTTCAGGAAAAGAAAATATCTGCGGATTATTTTTTAGCGCGCCACTCAAGTTATTAGCTTTTTCTAAAACCGTTATGAACTGATTCATTGGTTTAAAAAACAGCTCTTCCAATTTATCTAACGATGCATTCTCCAGTACGCTGATATTATTACCCGTCCTTAAAACCCACCTTAAACCATATTCACGTATAAACTCACCGGTATTAGCCTGAAAAGCGGCATAACAAAATACGTTCTCTATAAACTGATCTCGATAATGCCTATCATCCAGAATAGATTCATCAATTATTGGCAAAAAAGGATGTTGCTTAATGATTGCATCAGCGAATAA
>Ga0224507_10000865_pt1 | contig 11956 bp, 7 predicted proteins | sample SF_Jan12_sed_USG_3_FD_170159 | JGI IMG/M metagenome (GOLD analysis project Ga0224507, IMG submission 170159) | Sediment microbial communities from San Francisco Bay, California, United States - SF_Jan12_sed_USGS_13 | ecosystem: Environmental > Aquatic > Marine > Sediment | place: USA: California...
CTGTCAACATCGGTGTCAAGAGCCGAGTCAAGGTTGCCCGCAGAACCATTGTCCGTATCAGGATCACCCTGGGCCGTACCCAGCGCATCCTCCTGGACCATCATCGGAGCAGCCTCACCGCCGGTGGTTACCGTCGGCCCGTCATCGTAGATAGTAATGCCAAATACCGTACTTGCGGTATCACCGTCAGCGTCAGTAACTGTAGCGGTCACTTGGATAGGAGCCAGCGGGTCATTGGGGTCGGTAGCATCAGGATGAGTCTGCGGGGCAAGCAGGTTGAAAGTATACGTGCCATCGTTGTTGACGACAATGTTCCATGAACCGTCATCTGCGGTCAGGGTATTGCCTGCCCATGAAGCATTGTCAGCGTTCAGGACAAGGCTACCTTCGCCATCAGCACCGTAGAGTTCACTAAGTGAGCCGTTTACGCTGACAGGAGAGAAGACATCGTTAGTCACACCGTCGGTCTCATCAATGGACGCCCCTTCAGCTGTTATGGTTGGGACATCATCAATAACTGCTACAAATACAGGAACCTCAACAGAGCCGCCGTCCGGCTCTAGGGCGATAACATTTATTTCGCCCAGGCTGAGAGATTGGGTGCCACCTCCCGCAGGATGAGGAAATGCATCGGTCAGGGTGGCGGTTACCGTCACAGTTCCGACTGTATTGGAAGCAATTGAACCAGGTGCGTCCAGGGTCAGGGTCAGGGCGACCTTTCCGTCAACCATTCCCTGGATGACAGTATCGCTGACACGTACCCAGGTAACGTCATCGCCTGCGATGCCGTCGGTATCCGTTAACAGGTTGGAAAGATCGTTGGAAAAGACAAACGATACCAGTGGATCGGTTCCAGCAGTAAAAGTCAGGACCGGCAAGCTGTCACTGTCGGTAATCTGTGCTTCATCGACCACGAGGGAAGTTCCATCTCCGGACGGAGACACAGGGGTGCCCGGTGGTGGTGGCGGCGGCGGTGGCGGTGGAGGTTCAGGAACTGGTTCTTCTACAATACCGCCTCCTGTGGGGTCCTGAGTAGTATAGGTAATGCCGGTTGTTTCCTGGCCAAAGCCTGCAAGCACTGCATCGCCGTCCGCTACAAATTTAGGATAGGGATGGCCCCCGCCGGCTCCAGCGACACCTCCTCCGGCTGCAGGGGCGGGCAGGTCAAGAACCTGCTCGATATTACCTTCAACCAGGGCCTGCTGGATGTCTGCAACTTCTGCCGCCATATCCTGTGCAGCTTCAGCCGGTACTCCGCCAAATACATCCTGATCGACAAAGGCATCCGACATCCTGCCAAGGTCGAGCTGGGTACCGTCTGCGTCAAAAACAACGGACACCATACCGTCAGGACCGGTTATGATGTGATCGCCCATAAAAATCGGGCTGTTGGGAGCAAGAACTCGCTCCGTGCCATCGGTCGCTATTGCTTTTACCGTTCCGTAAAGGATTACGACCTTGCCTACGGGCTGATTCCCGCTGCCACCAGTCTGGGTTTGTGTAGTATCTGCCATGTTGAACCTCCAAAGTTTTGTGGAAATTACACACTATTATTGCTTATTATATGTTTATTATATGTATATGGCGGAACTTGTATATAGTACTAAGGTACTAATTGGCTGAAAAACTTGTATTTTTTGAGCATGATTTGCAAAAAGTGTGTAATTACAGAGAGTAACGGATAATGTTTTTTTGAAAAATTTCAGGGAAGTTTGGGAAGAACGTTTGGAGTGATGAGTTAATAAAAAGCACGCTGTCCCAGAGGGCAGCGCGCTTTGTTTTTTTGAACTTTAATCCGGGAATGATTCCATTTTTTAGGGGTGAAAGGTTGAGGTTTAGACGGCCGGGTCAGGCTCGGGAGGCGGAACCAGGTCCAACCAGCACTCCTTCTTCATAGGCATACCAGCGGGACATCTCGTCATCGCAGTTTTTGTTTCCCTGAGTGTGTTCTTCATCAAGATGATCCGGGGTAAAGGTAGCAGAAGTAATTGAATACAGATCACCGCTGTGCTCAGGATTCAGGCTGCTATCAGGATTAAAGGCTTCGTTTCGATACATGCGGATCATAAGGGTGTTGCCTCTGCCTCCCAGGTCCTTGTAAATTTACTTATTTGTTCTTTTGAGTTTATTGTATGTATATCCCCTGAATCAGCATATTGTGCCAAGGTGCAATTTTGAGAAATATAAGCCTGTATACCGGTAAAAAATACAATGTATGCAGGTTTTTCAGGATGCTTGTTTTTCGGGGAAATAACTCTTCGGAAATGTTGATTTTTTGAACACTGAAATTTATATGAACAAGGCTGAAGTGTTGAGTTGGGAAATTAATGGTTGAAATTTGGAGTTGAGAGTTGGGCAAGAAATTATTCCGCCACGGCAAAATTGCCAGAAGGGGCCTTTATTTCTCATTTTACTTGCCTTCTATAATGAAATTCATTATGCAAAATGGAGAGTGATTTTTTTTATTAATGTTTCTTAATCCCATCGACAAGTGTGTGGGGATTCAGATCAGGAATAGGTAGAAGTAGTAAGATCATGTTGGAACGCTTGCAGCGAGGAGTCATTTATTCTTTCACTCAAACAATTTGCGGATGTCCTTTTCATCCTGACGGAGCAAATCGAAATAATTCCACTTTTCTCATACAACAGTTGAAACAGGAGCTTATTTATGAACAAGGATGATAAGCTCTCCGATGTTTTAGGAACACTGCACAAGCTCACCTCCGCCATTTTCAGTGACGCTATCCAGCGTAAACTTATTCTGGATAACCTGACGGAAGCAGTATTCACCATCGATAAAGATCTCAACATAACTTCAATCAATAAAGCTGCGGAAAAAATAACTGGGGTCAAGGAAAGTGAGGCATTGGGCAGGAACTGCTCGGAGGTTTTTGAGTCGCCGAATGAGGAAGATTTTTGTGTTATATCCCAGGTGTTGCTGGATAGACGCCCCAAGACGAAACTGACCAGGCAGCTCCAGGTTGGGGACCGTCTCCTTCCGGTGATGGTCAGTGCCTCCCCTTTGACCGATAACAGCGGAGAGCTGGTCGGAGGGGTCCAGTCCTTCCAGGAGATTCAGGAGATATTCCAGAGGCAGCTGGTGCTGGACAGCGCCTTTGACGGGGTGTTGACAGTGGATATGGAGTACAACATCACCATGTTCAACAAAGCCGCCGAACTGCTGACGGGCTTTACGCAGGACGCGGTGCTGGGCAAACCTTTTTACGATATTCTGTTTTACGGAGGAGACAAGCCGGCACCGCTGAATACTCCGCTGGTGAAATCGATTCAGACAGCTCAGCCTGTTGTTGAGGAGTGTATTTACATCAACACTGCAAATGGAGAGATCCTTCCGGTAAATGTCAGGGCGGTACCTCTTATCGATACCCGGGGAGAGGTAATCGGCGGTGTCCAGAGTTTTCGCGACGTTACTCACCTGCTGCAGAACCGTTTTATCCTGGACAGTGTGACAGATGGTGTTTTCACGGTTGACCAGAAACTGCTGATTACCTCTTTCAATAAGGCACTGGAAAAGATCACCGGCTACAGTACCGAGGAGGTTTTAGGCAGAAAATGCGGAGAAGTTTTCGGCACGGAAATCTGCGGGACAGAGAACTGTCCCATGTCAATGGCAATCACATCGGGTATAGGTCCAACTGCTTCGAACATACAGATAACCGACAAGGATGGGAGACGGGTCCCGGTCAATATTATTGCAACAGCACTGACCGACGACAGGGGCAATGTTCTTGGTGGTGTTGAGACTGTCCGGGATCTGACGGAAATTACGGAACTGAAACGCAAACTTTCCCTTGAAGGTTCAGACGAGGGGATTCTGACCAGGAGCCCTAAGATGCAGAGGATTCTGTCCGTTCTGCCCGAGTTTGCTAAAAGCGATGCAACAATTCTGGTGCTGGGTGAAAGCGGTACCGGAAAGGAACTGATTGCCCAGGCTATACATGCGCAAAGCAACAGGAATGATAAACCTTTTGTTGCGGTCAACAGCGGCGCCTTGCCGGATACCCTGCTTGAATCGGAATTATTCGGCTACAAGGCCGGCGCCTTCACCGATGCCAGGAAAGACAGGAAGGGAAGGTTTGCGGCGGCGGAAGGGGGGACGCTTTTCCTTGATGAGATCGGCGATATATCTCAGGCTATGCAGGTCAAACTGCTGCGGGTGATTCAGTCCAAAACATACGAGCCGCTCGGCTCCAACCAGCCTGTCAATACCGATGTGCGGATCATCGCGGCAACCAACAGGGATATGGAGGCCATGGTCAATGAGGGCACTTTTCGCGAAGACCTCTACTATCGACTTAATGTCGTCAAAATTGATCTTCCCCCTCTGAGAGAACGAATGGAGGATATGCCGCTTCTTGTCGATCATTTTATTGATAAACTCAACAGACAGCGCAACCGTCAGGTCCAGGGTATTTCGGAAGAGGTGCTGTCAATCCTTATTCATCATGATTATCCCGGCAACATCCGGGAGTTGGAAAATATAATCGAGTACGCATTCATTCTTTGTCACGAAGGGCTGATAATGCCGCATCATTTACCCGAGTGGCTGACAAAAGACCGGGAAGAAGGCGCATTTATATCCGGACCTCTCACCCTGAAGGAGATGGAGAGGAAAGCCATAATTGATTCTCTCAAACGCAATGATTACCGGAAGATGAAAACATGCAGGCAACTGGGAATTTCCAAGGATACATTGCGGCGCAAAATAAAATCGTATGCAATATCTGATGCAGATGTCCTGGAATGAGCTTGCATAATCCGTTTTGAATTAAAATGAAAATACAATCAGCAAAACTTATTCCGTTTGTCTGGGGTCTGGCGGTTGTCTGGGTTGTGATGGGCACCTTGATTACCGCGGCGTCTCTCGTCTGGAATATAAATCGGCAGAAGAATGAGACAATTCAGCTTGCGACTATTGAGGCAAGCACTGTGTACGAAAAAGATCTCATTTATCACCGTTGGGCAACGCAGCATGACGGTGTTTTTGTTCCTATTACCGAAAATACTCAACCTAATCCCTATCTAACCCATATACCGGGCGCTAAAGTCACAACCACCTCAGGAGAAGAGTTGACCCTTGTCAATCCTGAATACATGATCAGGCAGGTATACGGTATGCAGACTAAGGATTCCGGGCCTATTGAACATATTACCAGCCTGGATCCGGTGCGACCTGAAAATTCAGCAGATCCGTGGGAAACAAAAGCACTTGAATCCTTTGACCGGGGTGAGCCTAAAGCCGTTTCCGTTGAAAATATCGGTGGAGAATCATATCTCAGATATATGCGCCCGATGATTACGGAAAAAGGATGTTTGAAATGTCATGCGGTACAGGGATATGAAGTGGGCGACATCCGTGGCGGTATTAGTGTTGCCATACCGCTTGCCCCCCTGATGGCCATAGCCAAAGAGCATATTTTTTTTACTACGGCTGCTCACATAATCTTCTGGTTTCTGGGGATGGCGGGCATTTTTCTCGGCACATACTGGTTGACCCTGACAATCCGCGATAGAGAGAAAATGGAGTCACGGACCAGGTCGATTATTGATAACATGCTCGACGGCTTGATCACCCTGGATGAGAACAAAAAGATCAAGACCTTTAATCCGGCAGCAACCAGACTATTTGGGTACGATCAGGAGGACGTGATCGGTAAGAATATATACACCCTGTTCCGTCTTCCTGATAAATACAAAAAAATGAAGGGAGGGGATGATTACCGTGATGAGGATTTTATCCTGGTGACAAATACCCCCTATGAACTTATCGGCTGCCAGAAGGATGGGACTCTGTTTCCATGCGAAATATCACTCAGTGAAAGCCGGCAGCGAGAAAACTACCTCACCATTGCCATGGTTCGAGACCTGACGGAGCGCAAAAAGGCGGAAAAAACGTTGCGTGACAGCCAGGAGTACCTGATCAAGCAGGAAAAACTTGCCTCCCTTGGAACGATGGTAGCCGGTATCGCTCACGAGATAAATAATCCTGCCCAGGCCATTGGTTTTTCAATGGAAGGCCTGAAAATGAATGCCGAGTATGTGAAGAAATTTCTCAAAGAATTGAAAAAATGTTTTACGGATGAAAAGCAGGATCTCGTTGAAAAAAGAAATCAGCTCATGGAAATGGTCGAGGACCTCGATCTGGATCTTGTTCTCGATGACATTGATGATATTGCTGAAAGAAATATTGAATCGGTTATTCGTATAAACAAGATCATTAAGAGCACCAAACGAATGGCTCACTTTGAAGACAATTTTACGGAAACTGATCTTAATTCGATTGTCAACGATGCCGTCACCCTGACTCACAACCAGGTAAAGTATGATATGAGCGTTAACACGGATCTTGCTCCCGATCTGCCGACATTCCAGGGCATGCCTCAGGAACTTGGGCAGGTCTTTATCAACCTGATCATGAATGCGAGAGATGCCCTGAAGGAGAAAAACCTTACCAAAAATGAGGCATTGCTTGTTATTTCAACCAGATATAACCGAAAAAACAGACAATTGGAGGCGACTTTCGAAGATAATGGAACCGGCATCAAGGAAGAAATCGTTTCGAAAATATTTGATCCCTTTTTTACGACCAAGGGATTTGGCGTCGGTACCGGTCTGGGGTTGAACCTTTCACACGTTATTGTTGAGGCTCATGGGGGGTATATAAAAGTGGAGAGTGAATATGGTAAAGGAACAACCTTTACTGTCCTGATCAGCCAGGATATTCCGGCCAACCGAAAGCAATTGAAAAAGTCACCGACGCAGATCTTTTAAGGTGGAAGAATGATTCAGGGTAATGCGGATAAAAGAAACAAGGCCAGTATAGTTATAGTTGATGATGAAGAGCCGATTCTCAAGGAATTGAGGATCCTTTTGAGCAGATTGTACAAAGTTCATATATTTACCAATCCGGTGAAAGCCGAGGAATTTGTGGATCAGAATGAAGTCGATCTGGTTATTTCTGATGAAATGATGCCGGAAATGAGAGGAAGCGTCCTGCTTACCAGGATTCATACAAAACATCCTGCTATATGCAACATCGTCCTGTCGGGACAGGCGGAAAAAGATGATATTGTGCGTGCGGTAAATGAGGGACATCTATTCAGCTTCCTGTATAAGCCTGTCGAGAGGCAGCAGCTGATGAATGTGATCGAGAAGGGCCTGGAAAATCGCAATATGAAAATCCAGCTCGCCAGGCAGAATGCGAAGCTGAAGGAATACAGCGAAAATCTCGAAAGAATGGTTGAGGAAAAAACAGAACAACTGGTCAAGGCATATGACAGGCTGAACATGCTGGACGAGAATAAAATGTCTTTTCTTATGTATCTGTCCCAGGAGATCGATTCGCCCCTCGATCGGATCAAGAAGCTTGCCGAAGTGCTGCTGAGCTATTTTGCTTTTGCCGGGGCAATGACACAATTTACGAAACAGAGCATTTCCCTGAAACCCCTTGTGAATGAAATTCTGCAGGAATTACATTCCAGGGTCGACCAATCAGAAGTCGCTCTGGACATGAATGTACCTGATGATGCGATTATGGCAGCAGATCAGGAGTATCTTAAAAAAGTATTGAAAATTCTGCTTGAGAACGCTTTTATTTTTACGCCTGGTGGCGGCAAGGTGAGCCTTACATCACAAACTGTCGATGGCAAAACTCAATTTTGCGTGACGGACACGGGAAAAGGCATTGCCCATGAAGATCTGAAAAAAATTTTCAAGCCGTTTATTATTGAACGCAGCAAGAGGCATAAAGAGGGATTCGGTTTGAACCTGCCGATGGCCAGATCAATAATTATCGGTCACGAAGGAAAAATATGGGCGGAGAGCGAAGGTCCGGGAAAAGGATCAAAATTCTGTATTGAACTGGCTGCGTCAAACTGATATTTCATTGTTGAGAGCAATGATTTTTTTTATCCTTAATTTTCGAAAGACATTTCCACTTTAGGCTTTTTTATGGTAAGACGTCCCCGGCTCTTTTGAGAGTTCCTTGTAACCGGGGCAAGCAGTTGGTCGATATTGTTTCTCCCATAAAACATAAATGAACAAGAGCGGATCAACCCTTCTGCAACCGCACACAAGATGTCCGGGAATCTTTTTGTGAGGCGAACCAGTGTCCCGTTGCGGGGAAACAATAAACAACAGGCAAGCTCGTCATATGTTGTCGTCAGGATAATGACTTGATAGGGCACCATCAAGTATACCAGAATTTACATATCAACCACATAAATCGCGGGTAAATAGAATTGAAAATGATAGGTGTGAAACTGAAATTAATTGCTCCAATGGCCGTTTTATTAATCTCTTGCTTAAGCGGGTATGCTCAGGAGGTAGACGAGCAGATTTGTCAATCCCATATCAATACGTTCTGCCTGAGATGCCATTCTGTTCAGAGAATCTGTGATGGAATTGGTGTCAAGAACGATGCGCAATGGCAAAGCACCCTCAAGGTGATGAGTGAGTATGGCAACCTGGACAAAGACATTCAGGAGAAAGTTTATGAATGTGTGAGCAGCCAGAACGCTGAAAATTTCGAGATCTGTAGCGGAAAAAATGCTTCCACCGGCAGGCCTAGAGTAATAACCGTATCAAATGTGTCTGATGCAGGCAAATCTTCCCCGCAGGCCCAGGGAAAAATATTTCGTTCCATAGGACCTGAAGAAGCATTAAGAATGATGCAGGCACGCGATGATATAATATTTCTTGATGTCCGCACCCCCAGTGAAAGGTCCCATGGCGCAATACCCGGGTCAAAGCTTGTCTCCATCTATGCCCTGCTCAAAGGAGAAATCCCGCTTCCGAAAGATAAACCCATACTATTGGTCTGTGCTGTCGGCGGCCGCAGTTATGTAGCAGCTCAGGCGCTCTCAAAATATGGGTACAGGGAAGTGTATAACCTGAGCGGCGGGGTAAAGGGATGGTATAAGGCCGGGCTCCCCCTGACTTATGATAAAGCTGCAGTAACAAAATAACCTCACCCCCTTGTTTTTCCATCTGTTTTTATTTGAAAAAACGGTCCGGAAAGCGATAATATACATTATGTCGTTGAACTAACCGCATTTTTCGTGACACCCTGGTGAGAAATGCGGGCCGGGTTCGTACAGTTTCCATTACACCATTCCCTTTTTTCAAAAGGAGGAATCTCATGGGCCGCTTCAAGCAGGTTTCTTGCAGGCAATGGTTTGTTGTTTTTTTTCTGGTAACCTTCTCTCTTGTATCATTCAAACTTGATACCGGGCCGGTGTACGCCGGAGATGCTGACGCGCTGGCAAAACAGGCGGACAAACAGTTGCGCGATGCTGAACGGAAGATGTTCAACGGTGAAAATGAGGAAGCCCTGCAATTGCTTGTTGAGGCATCATCGACAATAAATGAACTGAAGGCTGCCGATCCTACCCATAAAAAGCTTAACTCTCTTGAGAACAAGTATAGCAGGACAAAAAAGACTATTGATAAAAAACTCGGGAAGACTTCAACTCCTCCTCCAACCGGGACAAAGAAGACAGCTGCCCAACCATCGTCCGGCAGTACATCTGATAAACTGCCTGGCGGTGTCAGCAAAAGACTGAGAGATATTGACAGGGAGCTTGATACTGTCGAAAGAATGGTTGACCAGGGCAGCCTGAAAAACGCAAAGTACAAGTTTGATGGGGCCGCCACCCTTTTTGCCGAAATTGATGAAAAGTACGGGAGCCAGTTTTCTCCGGAGCACCCTGATTATGCTGCGGCAAAAAACAGGTATGCAGCGGTGGAAGGGAAGATAAAGACAGCAGAGGACCAGCAGGCCGCTGACAAGGCTCAGGATGCCCAGGCTGAAGAAGCCCAGAGAGCCCGGTCTGACGAATGGATCAAGAAATTTGCGCCCTATATAACAAACCAGGCCAGGGAAGGGCATGATCCGGATAAATATCTCTATTATCCTGGAACTACGCAGCCCGATGAATTGAAGAAAATGCAGCAGGTCTATGAGGAATTAAATGGTTTATTTGCTCAATACCGTACCGTCGAATTTCCTGACGGCAAGACCTGGGAATTGGAACAAGCTGAAAAAGACGTCCAATTGGCACTGGAAGATTTTTCCAGTGCATATGCCAGCGGTGCTAAAAACGCTGAAGACGCAGCAAAGCAGAACATCGACCGGGCAATTGCCCAGCTGGTAAATGATACCAAGTGGAAGTCGGATCCTAAGGAAATGCCGCCCATTATTGACAGTAAGTGGCAGGAGAGAATCAACGCTTCCGTTGCCGAAGTTGAAAAAATGTATTCCGCCGGTGATCCCGCTCTTGTTAATCTCAAGGAAAAACAGCAGCAAATGATCAAACTTGACCAGGAGCATCGTCAAGTATGGGCTCAGAGAACCTTTGTCCGGCCGGAAATTTACGAGGGAAATGATCTGAAAGACATTCGCAAACAGGCAGAATCTATTGTTGTAAAAGAAAGGCCGGGTGCAAAAATACTCAGGGTTTCGGTATACAAGGATCAGTGGAAGGAGGAGCAGGTTCTTGAAGCTACCGATTCAACCAATACAGCGATCCGTTACCGGGTGACCCGGATAATCAATGCCCAGGTTGCGGCGAAATATAACGGCAAGGTCAATCTCCTGACGCTTCATATTGCCAAAGACAAACAGAGTGAAGGCTGGACCAATCTTTATGGCCACATAATGTATTCAGATCCGATGGCAGAGGAGAATGTAAACAAAAAAGGACCCTAGCGGAAAGGCAGATGTTTGGAAAGCAGGCCGGGCGCGGCTGTCAGGATGGCAGCCACGCCCGGTATTTTTTTATAAAATCAACCGGCTGGTAGCTGAGCTTGGCGCTCCTGAGGCCATCCGTGCCCAGGTCCTGTTCCCGGTTAATGTATGTGTACTTGTCCGGCAGAATGGAAGCGAATGTCTGGTTGACGAACTGCCACAATCCTTTGTAGCCCTTCACTGCTTTTTCAAAATGAATAACAAAGCTTTCGCCCTTCATAACCTCTTCACCCAGTGAATAGGCGACGGGTTTGCCTCCGGTGTAATAAATTCCTCCACACAGCTGCAGTTCCTCCATATATTCCAATGCTTCCCTGGCTGCTGTATAGTCTCCCGGTTCATCTCGATCGTCCCGCCACGTTTCAAGGACTATCAACGCGTCTTTTTTGTGTTTTTCAAGAAGCGGTTCCCCCTCGTACGTGTAATTATTGATGAACGCTTTGATCTGGTTCCGTTTTTTGGAAAATTTTCTGCCGGTCAGTTCAGCCAGGTCTTTGCGAAGATACAGATAGTCGAAATTGTTTCTGTCCTCAGCCACCGTAAAACCTGATTGCGATAATTCTTCCGCCCGGGATTGTGAAACACATTTCATCGAATTAAAATTGTGAAACAGGGTTTCAAGAGTATTTTCTGCCGGTAGTCCGAAAGGGCTTATGAAAAAAGATTTATCGAGATCTCTCCCGGTGAATATGATCAATTCATCGGCAAGTCTGGTAATTCTATAGTGATGATCTTTTCTGAACAGGTAGAGATTGGCGAAGGTAAACTCGGAAATTCCCTCTGTCAGTTGTTGAAACAGAGGATGAAGTATATTGCGCATCGCCAGTGAGAGCTCTGCTGTTTGCGGAAATAAAGGTATCATGCTGATCTGATTTTGTTGGATTTGGGTACATATGTATTATACCCGGCTCCTGTTATTATTCAAAGGAAGGGAAGAAAGACAGGGAGAGTCGATTGGTCACCCAAAAAAAAAGTAGGACCAAGGCAGGAGGTAAACCACCTTGGTCCATCAAGGAGAAATTTACTGAAGCGCCATCAGTATTATTAATTTATACCACGATGTGTCATAGTGGTCAAGGAAAAAGTTCATTGTACAAAATAAATGTCTATTATCTTGATTTGATTGAATTTCTAAAGAGAAAGACGCTTTCGGATCCTTGTCTTTAACCTCAAGATGCATCGAAAAGG
>Ga0224507_10000866_pt1 | contig 11955 bp, 9 predicted proteins | sample SF_Jan12_sed_USG_3_FD_170159 | JGI IMG/M metagenome (GOLD analysis project Ga0224507, IMG submission 170159) | Sediment microbial communities from San Francisco Bay, California, United States - SF_Jan12_sed_USGS_13 | ecosystem: Environmental > Aquatic > Marine > Sediment | place: USA: California...
TCTTTACCAGGTGAAGAGATCTCCGCCACCTCTTTGGTAACCAGTCCTATGATGCCCACCGGTTCATTATTTAAATATTTTATCTTATAAGGAAAAAATGAATTTTGCAGGTATGCATCTTCTTGACTTTCGATATTGGCAACAAGAAATGGAAATTGTGCTTTAGAGATAAACTCACTTAGTTTTTCAGGTCCATGATCAAACTCATGATTGCCGGTCACCATACCGTCAAGCTCCATGAGGTTAAAAAAGAACAAATCAGAATCACCATGGTAACGCATGGAATAAAAACTCCCCTGAGTCATATCACCAGCATGGAGAAAAAGTAGGTTTGGATGCTCACTGCGTAATTGTGCAACCTTGGTAACGGTACGGGCAATATCGCTAGTCTCCACTGTAAAAGCATCTTCACCCATCGGGGTCACTTTTAATAGAGCAGGCTCAATGAAAGAATGAGTATCATTCATGTGAGCCACTGTGAGCTGAAAATCTCCCTCCACACCTATCATTGGCGAAAAAGTGCAGGCTGGGAGGAAGACTGAGATCATGACCCACAGGATGAATGTTTGTTTTTCCATTAGTTGCCATCCTTATATGGTTTAATTATTATGCTATCGTTCTGTTAATTTATTAATTTAATCTTTTAGGATAATTTTTCCAACATCTCCCTAGAAACTTAACAAAATATCATTAATAATCTTTAACTAAATTCACAATAGCAGTACCGGGTGAGCATCTAAATTACACTTTCAACCTGTTAAACCACTCTTTATTTCTATCCTTCACCATTATGTGGCAAAATATATAAGATAGATGATTGATAAAATGTAATCCTTGAGATATTGCTAATTACAGGATTTACAGTAAAGATCTAAATGACAAATTATCAAAATGTTGGACCCAGAGCACACAGACGGAAAAGAATGAATATCGTTAAAACACCAGACAGTGATTTAATCTTTTGGATGCGTGGTATTCGCCGCCATCTCCATCAATATCCAGAACTTGCTTTTCAGGAGTATGAAACTGCGTTTTTTATCGGTAAGAAGCTGACCGGATTGGGGATATATTACAAAGAAAATATAGGTAAAACGGGGATAGTAGCCACGATTGGCAAACAAGACCCAAACAGCCCCTGTGTAGCCTTGCGTGCTGATATGGATGCATTGCCTCTGGAAGAGCAAACCGGACTGTCTTTTTCATCAAGAACACCTGGCATTATGCACGGTTGCGGGCACGACGGGCATGTGGCTATGCTCCTTGGTGCAGCAGCTATGTTGCAAAAGACATCTTTGCCAGGGCGGGTTGTCTTACTTTTTCAACCCGCTGAGGAAGGAAAGGGAGGTGCTCGGGAAATGATAGCCGATGGTGGACTGGAAGGGGTGGAGGCCATTTTCGCTGGCCATATAGATCGTCATTTTAAAGTAAATGAAATTGGAGTGGAATCAGGGTTGATTTGCGCCTATGCCGATGAGTTTTCCATACAAATACAGTCTAAGGGGGGTCATGCGGCAAAGCCCCATGAAACCGCAGATTGTATCGTGGTGGCTGGTCTTCTGGTCATGAGTCTTCAAACTCTGGTTTCCCGTGAAGTAAACCCGTCCTTCCCTTCGGTGGTCACGGTGGGCAAGATTAACGGTGGGACAGCACCCAATGCCATTGCCGCGCAAGCCTTACTCCAAGGAACCATTCGTACAACCCATCCAAATATTAGAGAGACCATCATTACCGGACTGAGCCGCATGGTCAAAGCCATGGAAAATCTCTATCAAGTAGAAACTACTTTTGCTCTAACTGAAGGGTATCCACCAGTGATAAACAACCCTGTTGCTGCACAAATTGCAAAAAAAGCGGCCATGGATACCGTGGGTGCGGAGAATGTAAAAGGATTACCCCAGCCCAGCCTGGGTGGGGAAGATTTTTCTTTTTATCTTAAAAAAGTACCTGGTTGTTTGGTTCGTTTTGGTGCAAGAAAAGAGGGCTTGGGCGATGTTCCAGCCCATAGTCCCCATTTTGATTTTGACGAGGATGTCTTGCCGGTTGGCGCACAATTTTTGGCAAATACAGCACTTTTGGCTCTTGAACGGATTAAAGAATTACGAGAGGCTTGATCTGTTAAATAATATGTGGTCACAAGAACCTCAATTCACCCAGTGACCCTCCACCCAAACAGAGATAATATAGGAGCTACGGTAACTATACAAATCTGAGTCGCCTATAGCCACTTACAATCTTACTTCTTATTTCGCTTAGTTGTAAATTATATAAGCAACTACGATAAATGAGGTGACTGGAACATGGAACCATTGGAATTCATCCCAAGTAAACCCTATACCATCGGGGTTGAACTGGAACTGCAGCTTCTCGATGAACAATCCCTTGATTTAATCCCGTTAGCGCCCCAACTTCTCGCTCGGGTAGATGACTCTTTAAAAGGGAATATCAAGGCTGAATTTATCTGCTCCATGGTGGAGATATGCACCGGAATCTGTTCCAATATGACGAAAGTAGAAGAAGAACTACTGGAACTATTTAAAATTTGTAACAAATTAACTAATGAGATGGACGCGCTGGTCCACGCTGGTAGCCTTCATCCTTTTGCCCTTGTTCAAAACCGCCATATCTCACCAGCCGCCAGATATAGTGAGATTTTACATGATGTACAAATGGCAGGTCGGCGACTCATAACCCAGGCCTTGCATGTCCATATTGGGTTACCGGATGCGGACACCACTATTCGGGTTTGTGATACTATTCGACCCTTTTTACCCATATTGCTCGCTCTCACTACCTCTTCGCCCTATTTCGAGGGAGAAGACTCAGGATTTTATTCCTACCGCACCAATCTCTTTAAATCTCTACCCCGTTCTGGAGTTCCGGAGACCATTGGCAGCTGGAAAAGGTTTAAGGAATTAATAGAAGTACTTAGGGAAGGTACCATCCTACATGATATTAAGGAAATATGGTGGGATGTACGTCCTCATCCAGATTTCGGTACAGTAGAGATTAGAATCTGCGATTTACCTGGCAAATTCCATGATATTCTCGGAGTGGTTGCTTTGATACAGGCTTTGGTTATCACGCTGAGTAAACAAGAATTTAAATTACCTCCTTTTCGTGAAGTCATGCTGAATAATAAATGGCATGCATCCCGCTACGGCCTTGATGGTACATATATCAGTCCTCTGCGTGGACGACATAAATCATTTGTCGCAGCGAGCATTGATTTACTAAAAATGGTCTCTGATGCAGCTAGTGAGCAAGGAACCCATAGGTATCTTAAATATGTTTCAGATATTTTAGATAACGGAACCTCAGCCCATTTTCAAAGGCAACATTATAATCGACACGGCGATTTCAAATTGATGCTCAGCGAACAAATGCAAAGGTTTAATCAATGAGCAGGGGCAAGGCCATAGTGGCAGCCGGACATCCACTGGTGTGCAATGCGGCCATGGAGATCATGGAAGCAGGAGGTAATTGTTTTGATGCTGTCGTGGCGGCTGGTTTAACCGGGGCATTGGCTGAACCAGGATTAACATCGTTAGGGGGTGGTGGTTTCTTGCTCGCCCACCCATGTAACGGAGAAACAATATTGTATGATTTCTTCAGTGACACTCCTGGTCGTGGCCTAACGGAACAAGAGCTTGAACCTCATTTTTTTCCAATTACAGTAAAATTTCCTTCATGTGATCAAATTTTTAATATTGGTATGGGCTCTGTGGCTGTGCCTGGTAATCTCTTGGGTTATCTACATGTTCATGAAAAACTTGGTCGTCTTTCCTTAAGAAAAATATTGCAACCCGTTATCAAACTGGCGCGAGATGGGATACGACTTAAGCAGCAACAAGCTTATGTCTTAAATTTGCTCTACCCGATTATGACCCTTAACGTAGAGGGACGCAAGATATACGCTCCAAATGGAAGTTTACTACAACATGGGGACATGTTTCATAATTATGATTTTGCTAATTTTTTGGAGCAATTGGCAGATGGAAGAAGTCGGGGATTTTACGATGGACCATTAGCAGAGAAAATAGCAGAGGATATGCATGACAGGCAAGGACTTCTCACTCTCAAGGACTTACGAGAGTACCGAGTCATAGAACGCCGGCCACTAGAAGCAAGCTATCGTGGCGTGCGGGTATTTACTAATCCCAGCCCTTCCTTTGGCGGCTCTCTTATCGCACTTACCTTACAGCTTTTGGAACAACAGGATTTTACAAAACTCCAATGGGGAACAAATGACCATGTGAAGGGACTAGCCAAAACATTAATAAAAACAGACGAATTACGGGAAGCCGGGATGAACTTTAACCCGGACGTACCTATTAAAGCACGCTTACAAAATGGTAGGACCTTTTCCAGGGGAACTACCCATGTAAGTATAGTTGACCACGACGGCAATGTCGCTTCCATGACCACCTCCAACGGAGAAGGATCTGGTTATATAGTACCGGGCACGGGGATTATGCTCAATAACATGATGGGTGAAGACGACTTGCACCCAGAAGGTTTTCATGCCTGCCAGCCAGGACAAAGAGTGGCATCCATGATGTCACCTTCCGTGGTACTCGATCAAGCGGGAGCAATACAGTTGGTTATTGGCAGCGGCGGGAGTAAGCGTATCCGCACCGCAATAGTACAGGTACTCTCCAATATTTTCGACTTTAAGCTCAATCTCAACCAAGCTATAAACAGCCCCCGTATCCATTGGGACGGCAAAACCATTCATATGGAACCAGGTTACAGTCAGTCTGCAGTTACGACCTTAGATAAATTGGTTCCACTTACCCCCTGGACCATCCAAGATATTTATTTTGGTGGAGTCCACGCTCTGATCCCAGGGAAAGGCGGGGTTGGAGACCCGCGCCGTGGGGGAACCGCTATGACCTCCAATTAATGAGAGCTCTAGGCTAAAGCATGAATATTTGTATCTCCCCCACCTATTTATTACTTGGGAAGCGGGCTTACTCATAACCATATAATAAAATAACACAAACTAAACTAAAATATTAGACAAATACACTTACCTTATTCCTACCAGATCTTTTAGACTTATAAAGTGCCCTATCAGCTCTATTCAACAACGATTCTATACTATCATCGACATTCAACTGACTTACCCCAAGGCTAATAGTCATCCTGAAAGGGATTCCGTTATTCTCATAGGGGTACATTTCAACATTATTACGGATTTCTTCTGCGATTCGGCGCGCCTCTTTGGCTTCAACATTTGGGAAAAAAGCCATAAATTCATCACCCCCGAAACGACTTGCCAATCCCTTTTGCCCGATTATGGTTTTGATCAACCAACCTGTCTCCGAAATGGTATAAGAGCCAAAGGCATGACCATGAGTATCATTTATTTCCTTTATTCCATCAATGTCCATCATCATCATCGCTAGTCCATCACATTGCTTGGTGGCAACTGCAACATAACGATTTAATTCTTCGTCAAATCGGCGTTTAACTATTAGACCAGTTAATTCATCGATATTTAATAACTGGTCAATCTCGGCTTGATACAGCATGTCCAATGCGTCTTCCCAGCTAAAACGCAACAACGTAGTACCAATTGTAATTTTATCGAAATTTTGAATTATTGCATTTGAAACACGGGTCTCGTTTAAAAGCGTACCGTTAGAACTCCCAAGATCTTGAATACGATATTCTTTTCGTATCGGGTCGTAATCAAAAGCCAAATGAATACGTGAAACATGGGAATCAAAAAGCATAATTGTAGCATCAGGTGATCGTCCCAATGTTATACGATCGTCAGCGAGCATAATTCTACGGCCAACATTATTGCCAGTCATACATGTTAATACCGGGACCTTTTTTTCGAAGTCTTTAACTTGATATTCTTTTATATCTATGACGTTTGTCCGAGTATATTCAAACATCATTGCTCCTCCTTGCGACCAGCGAAAAATTACAAGTACATCAAGGACTTTAGAAAAAAATTATCCCATACCGGAACCTGCACTTACCGGTTTGTCTTGTTAGCCTGCTACCTTTTTGACAACAATTATGTATCGCTACTATGCGCCTATTGCCTCTCCTTGATGACAACTAGAAATTAGACTCTCTTACTATAAGAAACTCGTCTTTAGTTATGGTAGATATGCTAATTGAATTATCGAATCAATGTCAATCATAATCAAAATACTATCCAGGTATAAGATTCAAAGCTATGAATCAGTATCTTCCTTATCATTGTATTTTATTTAAGGTCAAAATATTAAAAGCCAAGATATGAAAAATTACGCGCGTGCATAATTCGCTGGGAACGCCGATATTTATGGCTGTCAAGATGGGTGCGAAAAAAAATAAAAAAAGGCCGATCCAGGAAAGGATCGGCCTTGAGAAAAAACTAAATACGAAGGGAAAAATTATCCTTGCCGTGAATTCTCCGCGGCCTGAATGCGTGCCAGTGCTCTTTGCAGGGCGGCTTCCGCACGGGTGAGGTTAATTTGTTCACCTTTTTGCTGGGCCTGAGCAATCCGTTTCAAGGCTCTTTCCTTGGCACTGATTGCGCGATCCACGTCCACGTCATATCCATATTCGGCACTTTCAACAAGAAAAGTAATCTTATTGTTAGAAACCTCGGCAAAACCACCGCTGACCATGAGGTATTTAACTTCACGATCCCTTTTAAAGCTCAGCGTTCCGGTTTTAATAGTGCTCAGAAACGGCGCATGGTTGGCGAGGACACCGAATTCGCCTCCGTGACCGGGCGCAGTAACGATATCAACATCAGTGCTGATGACCGGTCCGGTGGGAGTTACGACTTCAAGATTTATTGTTGCCATGACTGTATGCCTCTGGTGTAACGTTGCCGCCTATTATGCCGCAGCTTTTTCCTTATTACCTTTCTCAACGGCTTCTTCGATGGTTCCCACCATGTAGAAAGCGTTTTCAGACAGGTCATCATGCTTACCCTCAAGGATTTCCTTGAAACCACGTACCGTATCTTCAACCTTACAGTATTTACCATCCATACCGGTGAATACCTCGGCTACATGGAAGGGTTGGGAAAGGAAACGTTGTACTTTCCTTGCCCGGCTAACAACCAACTGATCTTCTTCAGAGAGCTCGTCCATACCGAGAATAGCGATGATATCCTGCAAATCTTTGTATTTCTGCAATGATTGCTGAACACCGCGAGCGGTAAGGTAATGATCTTCACCAACAACGTTGGGATCAAGAATACGTGAAGTTGAATCCAAAGGATCAACCGCAGGATAAATACCAAGCTCGGAGATTTGACGGGAAAGAACAACAGTACCGTCAAGATGAGCAAATGTGGTTGCCGGAGCAGGATCAGTCAAGTCATCCGCAGGAACATATACACACTGGACAGCGGTAATGGAACCTTTGGTGGTTGAAGTAATACGCTCTTGAAGGGCACCGAGATCAGAAGCAAGAGTCGGTTGATAACCAACCGCGGAAGGAATACGACCAAGAAGGGCGGAAACCTCAGAACCAGCCTGAGTAAAACGGAAAATATTATCAACGAAGAAAAGAACGTCCTGGCCCTCTTCATCACGAAAATATTCAGCAGCAGTCAACCCGGTGAGTGCAACACGAGAACGGGCTCCTGGAGGCTCGGTCATCTGACCGTAAACCAGGGCTGCTTTCGGAAGTACGCCGGACTCTTTCATCTCCATGTAGAGATCGTTACCTTCACGAGTTCTCTCACCAACACCACAGAAAACAGAAATACCACCATGCTGCATGGCGATGTTGTTAACCATCTCCATCATGATAACTGTTTTACCACAACCAGCTCCACCGAAGAGCCCCATTTTACCACCCCGAGGGAATGGAACGAGCAAATCGATTACTTTAATACCGGTCTCAAGAACGTTAACCTCAGTATCTTGCTCGGTAAACGCAGGCGCGGGACGATGAATAGCCATTTTTTTGGCTGATTTGATATCGCCTTTGCCGTCAACCGGACGTCCAACAACGTTCATGATGCGACCAAGTGCTGCTTCACCAACCGGAATTTCGATGGGTGCATTGGAATCACGACATTCCATGCCCCGAACCAAACCATCGGTCTGATCCATGGCAACAGCTCTTACTACATTATCACCAAGATGCTGGGCAACCTCGACTACAAGGTTGTCAGCGTCATCATTAATAGCCGGGTTAGTTACGAACAAAGCGTTCATAATCTCCGGCAGATCTCCAGGTTCGAACTCAACGTCCACAACGGGACCAATTACCTGTATAATTTTACCTACGCGTGTATCACCCATTTGAAATGGCCTCCTCTATCAGATTCCATGCACTCATGTTGTTAATTATCCTTTTAACGCCTCTGCGCCACCGACAATATCCATCAAGTCACCGGTAATGGCCGACTGCCGCGCTTTATTATAAAGCAAGGTGAGTTGGTCAATCATGTCTTTACATGCATTGGTGGCGTTATCCATCGCGGTCATCCGAGCCGCGTGTTCACTGGCTCCCACTTCCAGCATGGCGTGATAGATTTGAACGTTTAAGTAAAGTGGGAGAAGTACTTCCATGATCTCACCCGGCTCCGGCTCATAGGTATATGCGCCGGTGATTTCCGTTTTTTGGGTTGAACCCTCGGAATCGGTTATGGGTTTAATGGGTAGAAGTTCCTCACGTTCTGGTTTTTGGGAGGCCACGGAATGAAATTTGCCGTAGACCAGATCAACGTGATCACTCCCACCGGAAATAAAATTTGCTGCTAAATCCTGTGAAATCTCACGGGCATTAAACATTTGGAATGTACCCATGATATCGTTATAGGACTTTCTTACCTTTCCGGTTTTACGAAAGTACTGAAAAGCTTTTTTGCCGACGCAGACAAAACTGACATCCTTACCCTCGGATTGGTACTTAAGCATTAATTTTTCGGCCATTGTAATAATGGCACTATTAAAGCTTCCGCACAATCCACGGTCTGAGGTAACCACTACGATTTCCACATTGGAAATATCGCGAGCTTCCATCAGAGGAAGATTACCACCTTCCATACCACCTGAGAGATTACCCATGGCGGCCGTGAATTTAGCAGTATAGGGTCTAAATGACTCCATTTTCTCCTGCGCGCCGCGTAACTTAGCAGACGCAACCATATTCATGGCCTTGGTAATCTGCGAAGTCTTTTTGACACCGGTTATTTTGGTTTTGACATCCTTTAATCCAGGCATGGGTCTATTCCTTATGCTTAATTAAGGCCCTTGGTAGCCTTGAAGGTCTGTCCGAAAGCGGTCATCGTCTTTTTCATTTTCTCTTCAAGAGATGAAGAAATTTCTTGTTTCTCTTTGAGTTCTTCAAAAATAGACGGTTCGTTGCTTTCAATATAGGTGAAGAGTTCTTTCTCATAGTCAGCCAAGGTGTCAACGGGCAAGGTATCAAGGAATCCTTTACCACCGGCAAACAAAATGGATACCTGTTTTTCCATGGACAGGGGTTGATACTGAGGTTGTTTGAGAATCTCAACTAATCTCTCTCCCCTGGTCAACTGGGCCTGAGTTGCAGCATCAAGATCGGAACCAAAACCGGCAAATGCGGCAAGCTCACGATACTGAGCAAGATCAAGCCTAAGGGTACCAGCAACTTGTTTCATTGCCTTAACCTGCGCAGCACCACCAACCCGAGATACGGAGAGACCAACATTAATCGCCGGACGAACACCTGCGAAAAAGAGGCTTGGCTCAAGATAAACCTGACCATCGGTAATGGATATAACGTTAGTGGGGATATAAGCAGAAACATCACCAGCTTGGGTCTCGATAATGGGAAGAGCGGTCAATGAACCGGCTCCCAGCTCATCACTTACCTTAGAGGCACGTTCCAGCAGGCGAGAATGGTTAAAGAAAATATCTCCAGGAAATGCTTCACGTCCAGGAGGACGTCTCAGCAACAGGGAAAGCTCACGATAAGAGACGGCCTGCTTGGAAAGATCATCATAAATGATGAGAGCGTGTTGCCCGTTATCACGGAAATATTCACCCATGGAACAACCGGCGAATGCAGAAATATACTGCATTGGTGCTGGGTCAGAGGCACAAGCAGCAACAACGGTGGTGTATTCCATGGCACCGTGTTTACGAAGTGCTTCAACAACAAGAGCAACGGTTGATTTTTTCTGACCTATGGCAACATAGATACAATGAACATCGGTTTCTTTTTGAGCGATGATGGCATCAACACAGACGGCTGTTTTACCAATCTGACGATCACCAATAACCAACTCACGCTGACCACGACCAACCGGAGTCATTGAGTCAATGGCTTTAGCGCCAGTGTAACATGGCTCATGTACACCTTTTCTTTGAATAACACCAGGTGCGAGAACCTCGATCTTTCTGGTTTCCTTGGCGGTAACAGGACCCTTACCATCGATGGGCTGACCAATACCGTCAACTACGCGGCCTTCCATTTCTGGCCCAACAGGTACCTCGGCAATTTTTCCGGTACGCTTTACAATATCACCTTCTTTGATATTACGTACGTCACCCAGAACAGCACAACCAACGTTGTCTTGCTCAAGGTTGAGTGCCAGTCCAAAAATACCACCAGGAAACTCAAGAAGCTCCATGGCCTGACAGTTTTCGACACCGTATACCCTGGCAATACCATCACCAACGGATAAAACAGTTCCGGTTTCTTTAAGATCAACATCTGTTTCGTAGCCAGCGATCTGATCCTTGATAATCTGGCTTATTTCTTCGGCTTTGATTTGCATTTGACTATTATCTCCCCTTGATAGATTCTTTTAATCCATTAAGTTGCGTCCTTATACTTCCGTCCAACACCAAATCTCCGACTTTGGCAATGACGCCACCGATTATCGAAGGATCAACGTGTGTTTCAAGAGTAATTTTATTTCCCGTAATTTTCTCAAGTGTAGCTTGAATATTATTTTTTAACGAGTCTTCAAGCTCTATCGCGGAGGTAACAGTGCCGTGGCTGATATTCTGTTCTTCATCAACCATAACCTGCATCTCATGGGCGATATCGGGTAGTATTTCCGCCCGTTTTTTCTCAACCAATAGATTGAGGAAACTTTTCATAATAGCATCCGCGCCTGAACCTTCGGCAATGGCCGCCATTACTTTTTGCCTAGCCTCAAGGGGGTACAGCGGATTGGTCAACGAATCAACTACCAATGTTCCCTCATCGTAGAGCTTAGCAATCCCAGAGAGTATTTCACTGTAACTCTCTATCAAATTTTTCTCTTTCCCCAGGGAGAAAAGAGCTTTGGCATAACGCCTCGCTAATATTGTTTGTCTCACTGTACCGCACCCACTCTGGTTAAATACTGTTCGGTAATATTAACCTGATCGCCAGCGGTCAGGTTCTTGACAATCATTTGCTCAGCCATGGTAGCAGCATGGTCAGCAGAATCTTCCAACAACGTTTTCTTAGCATCCACTATTTCAGCTTGAATAGCTGCTTGTGCTTGCTTTTGGATATCCTCGGCAGCTTTCTCAGCTTCTTGCAAAATACGCACTTTTTCATTTTCAGCCTGTGCTATGGCTTTCTCGACAATTACCTCCATCTCCTTCTCCATACCGGAGAGGCGGGATTCAAATTCCCGATAGGTACGTTCTGCCTCATCTCGTTTAAGCTGTAGATTCTCCAGCTCTTCCTTGATTTGGTGACGACGACTGTCAAGTGCGTTCTTAAGGGGCTTGGAAAGAAAATAGATGAGAAGAGTGGCAAGAAGGAGGAAGTTAACCGCTCGCCAGAAAAGATCTTTTAACTTTACGGGAGTAAGAGAACTTCCGCCGTGCACTGCACCATGCCCACCTTCAACTGCACCGTGCGCATCAACAGCAGCCTCATGACCATTTTGATGAGGTGTAGCAACCTCATGCCCAGATGGAGCAGCCTCATGCTGAACCGTTTCAGTTCCGCTGCCATGCCCTTCTGAACTAGCAATAACCGGAACCACAGCCAACC
>Ga0224507_10000868_pt1 | contig 11940 bp, 8 predicted proteins | sample SF_Jan12_sed_USG_3_FD_170159 | JGI IMG/M metagenome (GOLD analysis project Ga0224507, IMG submission 170159) | Sediment microbial communities from San Francisco Bay, California, United States - SF_Jan12_sed_USGS_13 | ecosystem: Environmental > Aquatic > Marine > Sediment | place: USA: California...
TTGTCCAGATCAAGGTCTGGCTCAATGAGGGTCAAGATCATGTCAGATCCAATGATATATACTGATTTGTCAGATTGCAATACACCGTTTCTTAGGTCAAAGGTAGCAGAATCAGTTACAGAGTTTGGATCACCTGAAGCATCTGTTGGATCTACATACTCTACTTGGAGGATATCTCCTTGTAGAATACAGTAGTTCTCACCAGATGGTGAGGCGGTGCTAAATCTGGATAATTCTCCTTGTGTACCTGTGGCACCAGCATCAAAGTCCACGGTTTGTGGACATTTGCTGTCTGATGGACCATCAGTGTATTGAATAGTTAGATCAAGCTCGAAAATGCCGGCATCAGGTGCAATTTCATCGATTGGTCCGAACTGATTAACAGTTGGAATATCAGTGAAAGTTGCAGTTGCAGTTGCACCTGTACCGTCCTGTGTGAGAGTTACCTCACCATTAGTGAAATCATCACCGCCATCAAAGACGGAATCTATTTCACTAGCCGAGTTGATCGAGTCAGTATCATCTACGAAGTTTGCCATTGCACCGAAAGGACCTTGGTCGATATCTACAATACCATCGGCGAATCCGTCATCACTACTAGTGACTTTTAATTCGTCGTTTTCAACGTTTCCATCATTATTTTGATCAGTAAACGTTGCGGTTGCAGATTCTCCACCTTGTGTGATAATTACCACACCACTGGTAAATCCAGTATCTGAGTTAAATACAACTAACTCATCTTCATGAACTTCACCAGTGCCGTCATTGGTAAATGATACATTTGCATCAGTAGCTGAAAGTTGTGAGATCACAACATTCTGATTATCGAATGCAATTGTATCATCAAAGCCAGAACCACTACTGAAATTACTTAATTCATTTGCTGAATCAATCATTCCATTTCCTACAAGATTAGTTCCAACATTGATTATTCCATCAATTGTGTTTGGTCCACCAGCATAACCTAGAATCACAGTATCAGAACCTCTAATAATAGAAATTTCAACTGGACCTATGGTTTCGCCGGCTCTGTTTTGTGCAATTTCGTCTTCACCAGATGCTGATATATCAAAGTCTGGATCGTTAACTCTTAGATGTATATTTAGATCTCCACCTGGTAAGAAACTACCAGATTGGGTCAAATCAGTGTTAATACCTGATGCGTGTATTGGGAAGATTGATTTGTTATCAGGAGAAGTTTCCCCGGATAAATTACCAAAGTTGCCAGGTACACCAAATGGTACTGGATAAACTGTTCTGTCGAGACTTACTGAGCCTGTGTGTGCGCGAACTCCTGCGCTGTCACCTACTTCGATGACTTCACCAGATGCATCTCTAAAGTCAACATAGTTGACTTCAAGATCAAGTCCGGTTGCAGATTGTGGCGAGTTATCACCTTCTGCACACCATTTAGCTGGAATTTGGAAATCGCCGATAAATTTACCGGAATCGCGTTCTGTCTCTATCAATGTAAAGCCAGTTGCAGCGAGTCCAGTATCAATACCGTCAGCAATCAATAAGTCTGTACATACATCCTCATTGTTTGCAGTCCAAAGTTCGTCATCAAATGTAACATCTAGTACTCTTCCTAATTCATCACCATCGCTAAAGGTAAAGTTGAAGCGGTCGTCTCCGACAACATCCTCTAAACCTGGAACGAGGTTACTACTAGAAATTGTAGTGTAGATATCAATAAGATCAGAGTCTACGTTAAGATCTAAGTCTTGGAGAGTGATTATTACTGTGTCAGCAGTTTTGTAAGTGTCAAGGTCAAACGAGACAATACCTGAATGGCTTGGTGCTTCCTCTTGATCAGCTACTTGTGTACTAACACCATCTGCGCCTCGATCTAGATAATTGACTCTTGGAGAGTCTTCATCTGTTAGATCTTCAATTACGATGAAGGTTACTTCATCAGAAATTGTTGAAAGGCCATCATATGTGTCAGGATCAAGTATGTTAAGCTGGTTGATCATGGTGTATTCCAAGGTACCTGCAAAGGTACTTGTGTTATCACCGGTCTCTTCAAGCTCTAATCTGATCAGTTGGTTTGCAATTCTTTCGTCTGCCTCCAATCCGTCATTGACGAATCCAAAGGAGAAGAAGTCTGCAACAATAGCTTCATCAGCTACGGTTGTAGGCGTTAGAATTTCAATTAATAAACCAATGTCGGTGTTATCAGATAATGCAAAGATTGCATCACGTGCATCGTTTTGTTGATTATCGGCAGTTGCATCATCCGGATCTTGTAACAACGTCAATGATTGACTATCCACGTTTTCTGCGAGGAGAATCAAGTTTGAGTCGTTAAAGTCAGGAGTTGCAATATCGATTAGATCATCGGTTCCAGCGCCTTCTTCTACCAACCAGACATTGACATTATCACCAGTGATGGATCTGACATCAATGTTTAGCAAGTTGAATCCGTGGAAGACTCCTGTTGGATCCGAAATGGAATCCTTAAGGTCTCCTGCTGTGGCTTCAAGATCAATAAACAATGCTTCGTATGTATCTGCAGTATCTGCAGTATCTATTAGACCACGTTTACTAAACTTCTGCACTTGCATGTTGAGTGTTTGCTCGTTAGTTGCGTCAGCAATAACGGGGGTACTCTCTATGGCATTTTCACCAGCACCATCTACAGCTAAAGTGACATCATCGATAAAGATTACTTCTAGTAATGCATTATCGTCATCGTCATTTTCAGCTAATGAGAATGGATCACCGGTTCTTAGTGAGGGGATTAGTTTAACGTCTGGATCAAATAGATCTAAGTCTTCGTCTGCTCTACTGTTTCGGTTTGCATCAACGTCAAAGACTTCGACTGGAATCTCTTCACCAGAGCTCCATTCGTCATCAATTGGCATAATGTCAACGCTACCAAAGCCTAAACCTACAAGAATTGTGTAAGAGTCCTCATTGTAAGTAACTGATGCTGAGGTTCCCCTCAATGCATCTCTTGCAATGACTAAGTTGGATTGATCTGACTCATCATATGTGCCAAATACTCCACTGTTTGGACCTTGCTCTGTAATTGTAACTGGAACTTTAGCTGCTAAATTGTTAGTAGCTGTACTCCAACTGAAGGGGTTATCAGGATCAATTGATTGGGAGATTGTTACATCACCATCATTGAAATCACTGAGATCATTGCCAGTGAACAAAGTTAGTTCACCAGAAGCTGCAAGACCTGCGTTGAGGCCATCTACACCATCATCAATGAATGTTGCACCAGCAGTTAGTGTTCCTTGTTGAATGAATACAAATCCATCAACAAAGTTAGCTAAGTCTGCTCCTGCATCTACGGTTAATTCACCTTCATCATCAAGACCATCAGCTGCGTTATCAGCAAATGTTGCTGTACCTGTTGCTGTTGCTGGTCCTAAGACGATTTCTGAATCATCGTTGTCCCTTAGAGATAGTACAATTCCTTTATTCTGAACATCAGCGTTACTTTGAAGGCGACAGTTATCTTCACACATGAGATCACCGAGTGCAACGGTTAAGTCTGCATCAGTGTTAGATATAGTATCTCCGTCATCATTACCATTCTCATCAAATACTTGATAGTGAGTGGTTGATTTTGACTCGGAATCGATACCAGTGGTACCAAATGTCCAAGAATCTTCATCTGTTGGATCTACGTTTAACCATAAATCTGTGATTGTTGCGTGAACTTCTGAACCAGGTGTATAGCTTGCTCTGTCTAAGCCTACGCTAGCAAATTCATCGACAGAATCAAAAGTGAGTGTTGTTGTTTGAACACCACCACCTTTGTTATACTGTATGACAACATTACCAGTTGGGTTTAGAGGATAGAGTTGAATGAATGGCCATACACTAGAATCAATGCCGGTTTGTCCCTTGTTAGCTGTCAAGTTTGGATCAGTTTCAGGGAAGTTAGATGGAGCTTTTGCTTCTCTAACAACATTGTTGTCTATTATATTGGCAGCTAATGCGTTACAAGCAGTAGCAATAACATTGTTATTTGCTAATGCAACTGAACCTTCTTCACCAATAGTACCTTCAGGAATTGCGTAACCGACACTATCAGTGAAAGCGTCAGCTGCAAGACCTACTCCAGCACCGTTAGCACTGCTACAGAATTTACCAAATTGGAGACCTTCTGTAACACCAGGGTCAGATGTATTATCTGCCGTAATTGCCATTGTTCTATCTGCAAAGTAACCATACCAGTTACCGTCAACACCTTGGACCATTCTCAGGACCTTGCCGTTGACTGTAACGTCTGGCTCACCTTTACCTTCGTTTGTCTCGTTAATATCAGAATCAGTCACAACGACCTCAATTACTTGAGGTCCTGACATGTAGTTATCAAACTGTGAGTTTTCTGCGGAAACAAATAGGTTAGCGTTGGCTGCATGTGCTGCTGGCATCATAGATGGAGCAGCGATTACCATACCGCCTGCTAACATAATTGTCATTAATGTAAGACTAGTTATTTTACGTCCTATTTCGTTATTCATGTTATTGATATTTTTGTTAAAAATTAGTATAAAAGGCTAATGAACGAATTGTCCACAATTACCATGTTTTTTATAATTTTTTTATTAAATTTGGAAATTTGATATAATTTTTATATGACTTAATCATAATAATTACAAATTAGTTTATGAAATAGTAATTGATCGTCATATTTTTTAGGTTTTACTTGTAATTTATGAAATTTTTGTATCCTGTTTTATGCCTTGATCTCTTTGCCCAGTAGGCTTTTGTACAACGATATAGCATCAGACTCATCTTTTGGCCCTACAACAACAGCTGATCCTTTTTTCATAAAACTTACAGATAATTCATTAGTCCTCATCGATAGGCCCAAGCTGCCCTGATTTTCTACAATGAATCCTTTTTCCTTTGCAATGGTAGTTACATTGTTTACGTCAAGATCAAATGTTTCAGTTGGAGTAATAGAATACGTACGCTTTCCTCTGTTTCTGCCACACAGCTCTTCTAAAATTAATTCCTCTTTTGGAATAACCTCAAGTTTTCCTGTCCCACAAATAGGACATTCTTCAGCTCTGAATGTTCTGGTGCTGTTAAAGTCAAGATTTTCCAAATCAATATGCAAAATTCTTTCAGATAGACTGGGTTTTTTTCCAATAACAATTTTTACAGCTTCTGCGACTTCAATCCCGCCAACAATTGACAGTATTGACGGATGTACACCTTCAATACTGCATGTTGGCATTGTGTCTTCGTCTAATTCAGGAAACATGCAAAAATAACACGCACTTTGTTTTGGTAAAACTGTAAATGCTTGTCCTGAGACGCCAACTGCAGCTCCTGTAACAAAAGGAATACCAAATTTTACACATGCTTTGTTTAACGCATATCTAGCATTCACACTGTCAAGTGCATCAATTACTACATCGCAGCCCTCAACTACTTCTAATGCAGTATAATCATTTACAGAAACTGCCAGTGCTTCGATTTTACAATCAGGATTTAGCTTTTGCAATTTTTTTTCAGCCACTTCCACTTTCACTTGACCTACATCATCTTCATCAAACATTGTCTGTCGATGCAAATTTGATAATTCAATTACATCCCTGTCAACAATGCGTAACGTGCCAACACCCATTGCAGCCAGTCTTGACGTGATGGGATTCCCCAAGCCGCCAGTCCCAACAACACAAACCTTGGCATTTTTTAATTTTAGCTGTCCATTATAACCAATTTCTTCAAGCATCACTTGCCGCGAAAATCTATCAAGCTCCTTTGCGGACAATTCTTCTGAACCACCAGCAACTGCAGGTAAAATATACACCTCATCTCCATCTTGCAAAACAGTCTCCATACCACTAGAAAATTTTGCATTCTTGCCGTTAATGTAAATATTAATCAGAGAGCGAGGGGTTCCATCCCCTTCTAAAACTCGTCTTTTAAAATCATCACCCAGCATTTCAGATATTTTTGCAAACGCATCCTGTAGTGAATCAGCTGATACATCTATTTTCTTCTCACCGCCTCCTGAATTTAGCACAGAAGGAATTGTAAATGTGATATTTGCCATTTTAATTTACTACCGCCGAAATTTCTGCAATGTCTGCCTTCATTACTGTAGGTTTTTGCAATACCTCCATGATTGATTCTGTCGCCTTCAAACCGTTGCCAGTAACATAGCATACCACTTTATCATTTGCGTCAATTTTTCCTTGTTCAACCATTTTCTGAAGAACAGACACGGAAACTCCACCTGCAGGTTCTGTAAATATTCCTTCAGTTTGTGCAAGCAATAAAATTGCATCAAGGATTTCTTTGTCGTTACATTCTTCTGCAAACCCATTGTACTGCTGTAATCGTTTCAGAACGTATCTGCCATCTCCTGGATCACCAATTGCTAAACTTTTTGCGACCGTATCAGGATGTTCAACTGGAATCACGTCTTTACTGTTTTTCTTAAATGCATCAACGATTGGCGCACATCCGTGTGGTTGTGCTGCAATCATGTGCATGTTTGAAACATCATCAAGCAACGAAACATTCTGTAATTCCTCAAATCCCTTACAAATTGCGTTAAGCATTGCACCACTTCCTACTGGAACTATCAATTGATCAGGAACTTGCCAGTCAAGTTGCTCTGCTACTTCAAATGAAAATGTCTTAGAACCTTCAACATAATGAGAACGCATGTTGATGTTTACTATGCCAATTCCTTTGCTGTCACCAATTTGGGCTGCAATCCTGTTTGCATCATCATATGTTCCATCAACTGCGATATAGTTTGCACCATACGACAATGCCTGTGCAATCTTTGCCATCTCAATGTTACTTGGAGCAAACACATGGCATGGCAATCCAGCTTTGGCTGCATGTGCCGCAGTCGCTGACGCTAAATTGCCCGTAGATGCGCAGCCAACAGCTGACAATCCAAATTCCTTTGCTTTTGATATTGCAACTCCAGCTGGCCTGTCTTTGAATGAAAATGTAGGATTTACAGAATCATTTTTGATGTAAAGATTGTTTAATCCCAATTTTTTTCCAAGATTGTCAGCCTTGATAAGAGGGGTCATCCCTGCACCAATACTGACAATGTTTGATTTGTTCTCTATTGGCAGTAATTCAAAATATCGCCAATAGGTATGTTCACGGTTAGAAAAGGTATCTTTTGTAATTGTAGGAAAGTCATATTTTACGTCAAGTGGTCCAAAACACTCTTCACATACATACTTGAAAGCAGTATCATAGTCTTTTTTACATTCTCTGCATTGTAATGAGGTTCTAGCCAAGATCATTAATTCCTTTGAGAACGTAGATAAAAAATCCTAATATGAAGTTAAGTGATGCTTAATTTCAGTCAAGAAAAATATAGTATAAATTTTTTGGCGAATTTATAAAAAATGAATACAGATCATCTGAAATTGGAAAAAATTTAAGAAAAATAGATTTTCTCGAAACTTGTTAGTTATGAGGAAGGTTTTTAGAGATTTTAGGAAAAGCCCTATCAATGAAAAATGCTGGAAAAATCGGTATTCTGATAGGTATTGGAGCATTAATAATTACAATAGCAATGATGATTCCAAATGAAAAATCAGGTTCGATGGAAGTAGAGGATGCATTAGACAGGGAATTAATGCCAAGTGAGGATGTCACCCCAGAAGTTCAAGAAAAGTTAGATGAGATTGAAAAAATCAATTTAGAAAATGAATACAGTCCAAGTCCAAGAGAATGGATCACATCAGGGCCTTTCCAGATTGATCGTAGCAAATATGTAATTGGTGAAAAAATATTTCTAGTTATTGGGGGATTGGAATCTCAAGAAAAAGGGCAGGTTGCTTTTCTAAGGCCGCTCAATGATACGCATAACAAAGTCTATCAAACAGTTCCATTTGATGGCGCAAAGAAAAACGCATTCAACTATTACATACAGCCTCAACTCTCAAAGGTTGCAGGAATATGTTCAATAGATGACATTACAGGGGATTGGACAGTTGTATTTAGAGGAACAGACTATGCAAATTTGAAATTTGAGATCACAGATAAGATTCTCCCAGGTGATGAAGAGAGTTATCAATCCGTGTGCTGATTTATTTTTCCAGATTATTGTGAAAGCAAACTTTTTCTCCAGTATGGCATGCAGGTCCAGATGGCTCAACTAGATAAATTATTGCGTCAGAGTCACAGTCAACTAGGATCTCTTTGATCTTTTGAGTATTGCCAGATTCTTCGCCTTTCATCCAAAGCTTGTTTCTAGAACGACTCCAAAACCAAGAGTTTCCAGTTTTTTTTGCAAGTTCTAGAGATTCTTTATTTGAATATGCTAATGTTAAAACATCTCTAGTGGTTGCATCCTGCACAATTACAGGAACCAAACCGCCACTTTTCTCAAAGTCTATATCATCAATTGTTTTTTGCATATTTTTAATTCATAAACTATCTTTTATAATCTTACACAGATTCCTTTTTCTTTCAGAGATAACTTTACTCCTTTCACACCATGAGTTTCATAGTGAAAAATGGAGGCAGCCAAGGCAGCATCAACATTAGATTCTCTAAATACATCAACCATATCAACAGGCTTTCCACAGCCACCTGATGCAATTACGGGAATAGATACAGAGTCAACAATTGATTTTGTCAGTAAGATGTCATAACCATCTTTTGTGCCGTCTCTATCAATGCTGGTAAGCAAAATTTCTCCGGCTCCTAGTTTGTCTGCTTTTTTTGCCCATAAAATTGCATCAATTCCGGTTCCGTTCTTTCCACCATAAATGAAAACCTCAAACCAGAATTTTTTGTTATCTTTTGAAAAAACAGTCACATTCTCTTTAACATCATAGTTTCTTTTGGCATCAATTGCGACTACAACACATTGCCTGCCAAACAATTCCATTAGTTCAGTGATTATTTCTGGATTTTTTATAGCACCAGTGTTGATTCCAACTTTGTCAGCGCCATTAAGAAGAATATTCCTAGCATCATCCAAGGACTTGACGCCGCCGCCAACGGTAAACGGAATATCAATTACAGATGCAACTTTTCTGACCAAATCTTTGATGGTTTCTCGTTGCTCATCAGATGCGGTGATATCCAAAAAGACAAGCTCATCTGCCCCTTCATCACTGTATTTTTCTGCAAGTTCCACAGGATCTCCTGCATCTTTAATTGATTCAAAATGAAGTCCCTTTACAACTCTGCCATCCTTTACATCAAGACAAGGGATTATTCTTTTTGTCAGAGTCATGAGAATTTTTTTGCCTCCTCAATTGAAACTTTATTTTCATATAATGCCTTTCCAAGAATTACCCCAAATGGATTTTTTTCTTTTACATCCTTGACATCGTTAGCATTAGAAATTCCTCCACTGGCAATCACGTTTGCATTTGGTAGGGCACATGCTTGTTCTAAAAACTTCAGATCAGGTCCTTCAAGGGTCCCATCACGACTAACATTTGTCAATAAGAATTCTGTAAATCCCATATCAAGAAATTCTTTCATGGCAGGAATTAATTTGATTCCGGTATCTTTTTGCCAACCATGAATTACGATTTGACCATCTTTATGATCTACAGATATTACAATTTTTTCCGGTCCAGTCTCAGATAGTAATGACTTCAGCAACGGTTTGTCTTTAAAAGCCAAAGTTCCCAAAACTATACGTTCTGAGAGTTTTGCTGCATCCATAGCCAGTGATCTGTCCCTTAATCCACCTGCAACTTCAACTGGAATAGATACTGTATCAAGGATTTTCTTAATGACATCTAGGTTTGAGCCTCTTCCAAGAGTGGCATCCAAATCAACCAAATGAAGAATGTCAGCACCTGCAGATTCCCATTGTTTTGCAACACTTACGGGATTATCACTGTATACGGTCTTTTGAGTTGGATCTCCCTTGTACAATCTTACAACTTGGCCATCCATCAGATCAATAGCAGGAATTATTTTCATTTTTTACACTCTTTGAGAAAATTCTCCAGCATTATTTTTCCTACGGTACTGGATTTTTCAGGATGAAACTGCGTACCAAAAAAATTCTCATATTCAACTACAGCTGGAACTTTAATCCCATAATCGGATTCTGCAGTGATTACATCATTGGAATTAGGTTTGACTCTGTATGAGTGAACAAAATAGGCCCAAGAACCGTCTTTGACCCCCTCAAGAATTTTTCCAGGTTTTTTTATTTCAAGATTATTCCATCCCATGTGAGGAACTTTCATAGACGGAGGGAGTATAACCACCTCACCATCAATAATATTGAGACCTTGCTCTTTTCCCTCTTCACTTTTTTCAAAAAACATTTCCATGCCAAGGCAAATTCCAAGAACAGGCATATTGCCTACGTATTCTTGGAATTGGGTTTTGGAAAAAGATCTAATGCTGTTCATTGCAGGATCAAAGTTACCAACACCCGGCAGTAGCAAACCAGAATAGGTATTTGGATTATCAAAGGTAGTTATCACATCAACTGCAGCTCCCACTTTTTCAAGGGAATTTTTCAGGCTGAAAATATTTCCAGCGCCATAATCAAAGATTGCAACGCTGACCATTACATTGAACCCTTTGTACTAGGAATTCCCTTTTGTTTTTTATCCATAGAGGCTGCAGTTCGGAATGCAACGGCTAGTGATTTAATAGCAGCTTCAACTTTGTGATGATCATTATCCCCATACTTTACAGTAAGGTGAATACAGCTATTCAAATTTTGAAGTAAAGATTGAAAAAAGTGTTCAAGATCTTCTTTGGAAACATCTTCAATTTTACTTCGTTTAATTAACAAAGTCAACTTCCAAAATGGTCGTTTTACTAAATCAATTGAAGCTTCTGCAATAGATTCATCCATTGGAACCGAAGCATAGCTAAATCTCGTAATTCCACTTCTGGAGCTTAAAGCCTTGTCAATTGTTTGCCCCAATGTTATTGCAGCATCTTCAATCAAATGATGTTCAATTCCATCATTTGATTTTGCGTCAACTTTTAGATCCATCATACTATGTTTTCCAAAAGATACAATCAGGTGATCAAGGAAATTTATGCCAGTTTTGATACTTGTTTTTCCAAAACCATCCAAGTTTACAGATACTGAAACGCTAGTTTCCTTTGTGTTTCGTTTAATTGATGCCTTTCTTGGTGTCATATTTCTCACAGGTTACCTAATCTTTGTCATTCTAAATTTAATACCTTTGGTAGCAGATGAATTGAATCCAATATCAAGATGGCATCATTTTGTTCAAACAATTCTAGTTTTTCTTGTGGATTTTTACTAGTACCTACGATTCCACAAAAAACAGTATTGTGTCCCAATTCAGTCACCTTTTTTGCCATGATGAAATCCTCCATGGAATCGCCAACATAAAGAGTTGAATTACTGTTCATTCCCTTGATGGTGTTTAGCAATGGTTGAGGGTTAGGTTTTGCAAGTTCTCTTAATTCATCTTCAAGAAATACGGAATTCTTTAAATCAAACTTTTCTAACAATTCCTTTAAGGAATAACTTACGGATTCTTTTCCTCTGCCTGTCACCATTGCAATTTTCAAATTAAACTTTTTTTGTAATTTTTCAATTAGGGAATTGTTTAAAATTACATCATCTTGTTCAATTAATCCAGATTCAGAAAATTTTGAGGAATTTTTAAATAATTTTTGATACAATTCAGGACCATAAAAAAGTTGATCAAATATTTGATACAAAGGATTTTGTTTATGCGTTCCAGGATAAGATAACTGTTTTTTAATATCAGAAATATCAACTAGATTTTCAAGATACTTTTCTACAGAAATAATACCACTGGAATCAGCATTTTTTATAACATCAAAAACAAAACTTGTTTGATCTTTTTCTAATTTTTTTGCAGCAACCAGAGAAATTATTGCAGCATATGTTAGATCAACTTCATCGTTAAATCCTCCAGTGGATTTGAACCCATCAATAATTTTAAAATCCACATCTATTGCATCGTCAATTTTTGCAAAGTTTTT
>Ga0224507_10000871_pt1 | contig 11937 bp, 9 predicted proteins | sample SF_Jan12_sed_USG_3_FD_170159 | JGI IMG/M metagenome (GOLD analysis project Ga0224507, IMG submission 170159) | Sediment microbial communities from San Francisco Bay, California, United States - SF_Jan12_sed_USGS_13 | ecosystem: Environmental > Aquatic > Marine > Sediment | place: USA: California...
GTGTGTTTGAAAAATTCATCACCAATTTTGAATCCAAACAGACACAGTCCACTTTTAATATCAAAAATAACTCTAATAATAATTTTACTATTACACGTCCTAAAAACAGGGTCGCTAATCCAACTGTTACTGCCTCACTAGAGTCGGCCAACCAAGCTTCTATGGCTCAGCTCTTAAATAGCTATGCGCACTACGTCAATGATCTCACCACTCAACAAATTGCTGCTGAAATTAAACAAAATCAACAACAGCAAATTACTCGCCTCAGTGACGCCATTACGCTTGCCAAAACGTTAGAGCTCAAACGCCCAAAAAGCTATGCCCTACCTGAAGGAACACCGCTGGAGTTCTATGGTTATCAATATCTTGAAGCCAAAAAGACCTCTCTTGAAAACAAAATAAATAGTAGCCCCCTTAATGATAATAGTTTTACTACTGTTAAATTCGACACCGAGGCCTCTACACCATCCAGCCCCATAAAACCCCGGAAGAAATTGATTATTATTTTAAGCGTCGTGCTTGGAATAATGTTCGGCATTTTCACCGCCTTTCTACTCCATGCGATCCAGTCACACAAAGAAAAGCTGGCGGCACTCCCTAACTAGTTCTACCGCCCACCAAATATCGCTATAATGTACCCTTTTACTGCTTTACAAAGGGTGCAACTTGAGCACAGCAACTAGTCCGTACGACACCACCACCTTTCAGGGGTTAATCCTCGCCCTTCAGAACTACTGGGCAGAGCAGGGGTGCATTATTCTGCAACCGCTTGATCTTGAGGTGGGTGCCGGAACCTTCCACCCAGCCACATTCCTGCGCTCGATTGGACCGGAGCCGTGGGCCGCCGCCTATGTGCAGCCTTCACGTCGCCCTACCGATGGCCGCTATGGGGAAAATCCCAACCGTCTGCAGCACTACTATCAGTTTCAGGTGATGATCAAACCTTCACCGCTGGAGATTCAGGATCTCTATCTTGGCTCACTGAAGATGCTCGGTATCGACCCACTGGAGCACGATATCCGCTTTGTTGAAGATAACTGGGAATCACCTACTTTGGGTGCCTGGGGTCTCGGCTGGGAGGTTTGGCTTAATGGCATGGAGGTGACTCAGTTTACCTACTTCCAACAGGTGGGTGGACTCGAATGTCGTCCCGTCACCGGCGAGATCACCTACGGTCTTGAACGCATCGCTATGTATCTACAGGGCGTAGAGTCTGTCTATGATCTGGTCTGGACCCACGATGGCCCCGCCGGCAAGGTGACCTACGGTGATGTCTTCCATCAAAATGAGGTAGAGCAATCGACCTTCAACTTTGACCACGCCCATGTCGATACCCTTTTTGAGCAGTTTGATTTCTATGAACGTGAAAGCAGCAAACTGATCGACGAAGATTTACCGCTACCTGCTTACGAGATGGTGCTCAAGGCATCACACATCTTTAATCTGCTCGATGCCCGCCACGCTATTTCAGTCACCGAGCGTCAGCGCTTTATCCTCCGAGTGCGTGCCCTTTCACGCGCCGTGGCACAAACCTATTATGAGTCACGAGAAAAACTCGGCTTTCCGATGTTGAAAAAGAGCACGGGAGATAAATCATGAGTGTCATAGAAAATAGAGACCTGCTGATTGAACTGGGTACCGAGGAGCTTCCACCAAAGGCGCTCAAAAAACTCTCCGATGCCTTTACCAAGGGGATTGTTAGTGGTCTTAAAGGTGCCCAGCTTAACTTTGGCCAGGTCGACAGCTTCGCCACACCCCGTCGCTTGGCAGTACTGATTCACGGCCTCGATACCGCCCAACCCAATCGTGATGTTGAAAAGAAGGGGCCCGCCGTCAAGGCGGCCTACGATGCCGACGGCAATCCCACCAAGGCACTTGAAGGTTTTTCCCGATCCTGCGGAATTACCCCTGATCAGCTCGAAAAAATCGAGACCCCCAAGGGAGAGTGGCTCGTTTTCCGTGAGCAGCAACAGGGAGAGCAGACCAGCCAGCTGATTCCCGACATGATTAAAGAGTCACTCCATAAACTCCCCATCCCCAAAAGGATGCGCTGGGGAGCCCTTGATTCGGAGTTTGTAAGACCGGTTCAGTGGCTGCTTATTCTGTTTGGCGATGAGGTGGTCGATACCGAGATCCTTAGCCAGAAATCGGGGCGCATCACTCGCGGTCACCGCTTCCACTGCCCCGAACCCATTACGATCACGACTCCTGCCAGCTATGCCGAAACACTAAAAGGGCAGGGGAGGGTCATCGCCGACTACGCCGAGCGCAAGAACCTGATTGAGCAACAGGTGATTGCCGCCGCCAAAGAGGCCAAGGGTGAGGCCGTTATCGATCCGAACCTTTTAGATGAGGTGACAGGCCTGGTCGAGTGGCCCATTGCGGTCGTCGGCAACTTTGATAAGAAGTTTCTTGAAGTCCCACCCGAGTCGCTTATCTCGGCAATGAAGGGTCATCAGAAATACTTCCACATGGTCGATGAGAGCCAACAGTTACTGCCCAATTTTATTACCCTCAGCAACATTGAGAGTAGCAATCCCGATGTGGTTCGCCACGGTAATGAGCGCGTCATCACACCTCGTCTCACCGATGCCATGTTCTTTTGGGAACAGGACGCCAAACACTCGCTAGAGTCCCGTCTGGGCAGCCTCAGCAAGGTGGTTTTCCAGAAACAGCTCGGTACGCTGCGTGATAAGACCGATCGTATTGTTGAGCTCTCTCAATCGATTGCTTCAGAACTAGGTTCTGACAGGGAGCAGGCTGCCCTTGCGGCGATGCTCTCCAAGTGTGACCTGATGACTGAGATGGTCGGTGAGTTCCCCGATCTTCAGGGGCTGATGGGTTACTACTATGCAAAGAAGGAGGGGATAAGCGAGAAGACTGCCAAGGCACTTGATGAGTGTTATATGCCTCGTAACGCCGCCGACAACCTTCCTGAGGGAGAGATTGGTCAGATTGTGGCGATCGCGGATCGTATCGATACCCTGGTCGGGATCTTCGGAATCGGTCAGAAGCCAACGGGCACCAAAGACCCGTTTGCGCTGCGTCGTGCCTCTCTGGCACTGCTGCGGATCATGATCGAAAAAGGGCTCGATCTCGACCTGGAAAAGCTGCTTCAACAGGCCTCTGAAAACCTTAAAAATCAACTCTCCGATGATGCCGACTCACTCCTTCTGGAAAACCTTACCGATCAAACAGTAGCTCTGGAGGCAATGGACTATACCCTTGAGAGAGTAAACGCTTACTATCAAGATAGGGGAGTACACTACTCGGTTATCGATGCCGTTCTGGCGCTTCGACCCACCTCACCACTGGACCTTGATCAGCGTATTTCAGCGGTTGCCGCGTTCCAGAAACTCGATGAGGCTGAGAGCCTTGCCGCTGCCAATAAGCGTATCGGTAACATTCTGCGTAAGGTCGAAGGGGGGGTATCTGATAACTACGATAGTGCCCTCTTTAATGAGGAGGCTGAAAAGGCACTGGCGATACAACTGGAAGAGGTTACCGCCCAGGTTGAGCCGCTGTTTAGCAGCCGTAATTATACCGATGGACTCAAACAGCTGGCGCATATGCGCGATAGCGTGGATCACTTTTTTGATTCGGTGATGGTGATGGATGACGATGAAGCCATTCGCAATAATCGACTCGCCCTGTTGAAACGGCTTAACCAGCTATTTACCCACGTTGCCGACCTCTCTCTGCTAAAAGGAGATTCAAAATGAACAGGGACTCCTATCAAGAAATGCTCGATGCCGTACAGGCGTTTCACGACAAGCATGACTTTAAAAATAAGGGCGGGGAGGAGCTGACCTACCGCATGACCCTAATGGCCGAAGAGCTTGGTGAGATGGCGGCCTGTATCAGTAAGGGAAAGCCTAAAGAGGAGCTGGCGGAAGAGACCGCCGACCTCTTTATCCTGCTTATGGGTACTGCCATCTCGGCCGGTTTCGATCTCAATGAGTCGTTCTGGGCCAAGATGGACAAGATCATGAAGCGTGATTCTAGAATGGTCGATGGTCGTATCCGTGTCTCTGAATTTCGTTAGAACAACAAAGTAGATCATCTTGAAACTGATCATTCTGGATCGCGATGGGGTCATCAACTACGACTCCGACAACTACATTAAATCGGTAGAAGAGTTTATCCCGCTTCCAGGATCCCTTGAGGCGATCGCTGCGCTCAACAGCGCAGGTTATCGTATCGCCATTGCTACTAATCAATCCGGTATCTCTCGCGGTTACTACGATATCGACACACTCGATGCGATGCATAAAAAACTCGCTTCCGAGCTTGAAAAGGTTGGTGGCCATATCGACTATATCGCCTACTGTCCCCATGGCCCTGATGACCACTGCTCGTGTCGCAAACCCCTAAGTGGCATGTTGGAAAAGATTGCCCAACACTTCGATACTGAACTCTCTGGTGTACCGGTTGTTGGGGATTCTCTGCGGGACCTGCAATCTGCCCAAACGGTGGGGGCTAGCCCCATGCTGGTAAAGACCGGCAAGGGTGAGAGAACCATTACCAAAGAGGAGGGGATAGAAGGTATTCCTGTTTTTGCTGACCTCGCTGCCGCCGCTGCCCACCTGATAGAGAAAAATTAAGATGCTCGCTCTTCGCACCACTTTTTTTTATATTGGGCTTATTCTCTTTACCCTGCCCCATACCACAATTACACCTCTACTTTGGCTTACTCCCTACAAACTGCGGCGAGCATATTTGGGGATCTGGGCTCACTTTACCCTCTGGTGGCTCAAGTTCACCTGCAATCTTGACTACCGGGTAGAAGGGCAAGAGAACATCCCCGCAGAAGCATCCATTATTCTCGCCAAACACCAATCCACCTGGGAGACCGTTGCAATGCAGCGCATATTTCCACTACAGACCTGGGTCTTAAAACGTGAGCTGTTGTGGATTCCATTTTTTGGCTGGGGACTAGCGATGACTCGCCCAATCGCCATTGACCGAGCTGCCGGTAAAAAGGCGCTCAAACAGGTAATAAAGCAGGGAACAGACCGCCTCAAACAGGGGATTTGGGTAGTCGTCTTTCCTGAAGGAACACGTACCCTATACGGCAGCAGAAAAAAATATGCGATTGGCGGGGCGATGCTTGCCGAAAAAAGTGGCTACCCGGTAGTTCCCGTAGCCCACAACGCGGGAAAATATTGGCCTAAGGTGGGATTGATCAAACCAGGAACAATTACCCTTTCTATTGGTCCAACTATCTCAACAAAAGATATAAAAACTAAAGAAATCAATAGGTTATCTGAGGAGTGGATCGAAAACCGGTGTCTAGAGCTGTAGCCCATCCTAACCTCTCTTAGCAAATAAAAAGGCTGTTGGATAAAATCCAACAGCCTTTTTTATACCGAGAAAGTCGATGTTTTAGTTAAACGTCGAGGTTTGATACATAGAGCGCATTGCTCTCGATAAACTCTCTTCTTGGCTCAACCTGATCACCCATCAAGGTGGTGAATATCTCATCCGCCGCAATCGCATCTTCAATTCGAACCTGTAGCATACGACGACCCTCAGGATCCATCGTGGTCTCCCAGAGTTGATCTGGATTCATCTCACCAAGACCTTTATAGCGCTGAATATGTTGACCTCGCTTTGCCTCATTCATGAGCCAACCCATCACATCATCAAAGTTCTCTACGGGATGCTGTTTTTCACCGCGCTTAATGGAGGCACCATCTCCAATCAACCCCTGGAGCTGGCTGGAAAGTTTGCCGATCTCAGTATATTCGGGTGAATCAAAAAATGCTCGGGTGAAGACCGTTCTAGTTTCCCTTCCATGCTGCACCTCGGTAATAACAATGGCACTTGTTTTGCCATCTTCATCGGTCTCTACATGAAGCTCCAGATCACCAGCCATTACCATCCGCTCCTGTTTGAGAATCTCCTCAAACCAGGCCTCGGCATCACTACTAAAATTATCACTCTGTAGAACACTCATATCGACCATTCCAGTGAGTAAAAGAGGATGATAGCGCTTAGATATTCGTTGAATGGTGTTTTTTACCAGCTGATGCTGACGCGCAATCTCTTCTAAGGCAATACCACTGATTGCGGGCGAATCGGTCGATACATGAAGCTCCGCATTCTCTATCGCAATATGTAATAGGTAGCTGGTCAACTCTGCGTCATCCTTCACATAGCGCTCCTGCTTACCCTTTTTCACCTTATAGAGTGGGGGTTGAGCGATATAGATATAACCTTTCTCAACCAGCTCTGGAAGCTGACGATAGAAGAAGGTCAATAGCAGGGTGCGGATGTGTGAACCATCCACATCGGCATCGGTCATGATGATGATGCGATGATAACGCAGCTTCTCAAGATTGTACTCGTCACGACCAATTCCACAGCCCAGGGCGGTAATGAGTGTGCCAACTTCTTGCGAGGAGATCATCTTGTCAAAACGGGCCTTCTCTACATTGAGAATCTTTCCTTTCAAGGGAAGAATTGCCTGGTTTTTGCGATCACGCCCCTGCTTGGCCGAACCACCGGCTGAATCACCCTCCACAATATAGAGTTCAGATAGTGCCGGGTCTCTCTCCTGACAGTCGGCCAGTTTTCCTGGTAGGCCTGCGATATCAAGGGCACCCTTACGGCGGGTCATCTCGCGCGCCTTTCTCGCTGCATCACGCGCTCGTGCAGAATCGACCACCTTACCTGCGATTATTTTGGCATCGGCCGGATTTTCTAACAAGAAATCCTGAAATTTCTCGGCAACCAACGACTCAACCACACCCTTCACCTCAGATGAAACCAATTTGTCCTTGGTTTGAGAGGAGAACTTTGGATCAGGTACCTTAACCGAAAGCACCGCAGTAAGACCTTCACGGGCATCATCACCGGTTGGGCTCACCTTTGATTTTTTAGCCAATCCTTCAGACTCGATATAGTTATTCATGGTACGTGTCAGCGCGGCCCTTAGACCGGCCAGATGAGACCCACCGTCACGCTGCGGAATATTATTGGTGTAGCAGAAGATATTCTCCTGATAGACATCGCTCCACTGCATAGCAACCTCAACCACGATGTCATCTTTCTCCGAAACAGAGTGGAGCACACCCGAGTGGATAGGATTTTTATTACGATTAAGATGTTCTACAAAGGCACTAATTCCACCTTTATATTCAAAAATATCCTCTTTACCCTCATTGCGCTCATCAATTAGCTCAATTCTCACACCAGAATTTAGGAACGATAGTTCACGTAGGCGCTTTGCCAGGATGTCGTAATGAAACTCTGTATTATGGGCAAAGATTTCACTGCTTGGTTTAAATCTGATCTCTGTACCTGTTCCCTGAGCTGTACCTGTCTCTTTTAACGATTCTTGGGGTTCACCCAGCACATAGTGCTGCTGATATTTTTTTCCATTTCTCTGAATCGTTAAGGTCAGATCTTCTGAAAGAGCATTAACCACCGAAACGCCTACACCATGCAGACCACCAGATACTTTATAGGAGTTATCATCAAACTTACCACCCGCATGGAGTACAGTAAGAATAACCTCGGCGGCAGAAACACCCTCTTCCTCATGAATATCTACAGGAATTCCGCGGCCATCATCGCTAACCGAAACAGAGTTATCACTATGGATTTTTACGACTACTTTTGAACAGTGTCCAGCAAGCGCCTCATCAATCGAGTTATCGACCACCTCAAAAACCATATGGTGCAAACCAGTGCCATCATCGGTGTCACCAATATACATACCGGGTCTTTTACGAACGGCATCAAGTCCTTTTAAAACCTTAATATTTGAGGAGTCGTAGCTCTGATCGGCCATACTATTCCGTATCCTATTTACTGCGTAATTAGAGAAAAAATTATATCAGCTATTGTACCATCTCGGTGAGTAAACCTTGTTTCACGTGAAACAATTTCTCACCCTGTTGCACATACGCCTCTATATTTATGAGGTCTGTTGCTGATACAAAAAGCTGTAGTTGCAAGTCTCTCACCAAATTAAAGAGCAATTCAATATTAATAACATCGAGCTCTGCAAAAATATCATCCATCAATATAATTGGATCGACACTCATCTGTTTTCTAAAGTGAATCAGTTGAGCTACTGTTAACAAGACTTGTAACACTTTTTTTTCACCCCGAGAGAGAATTTCTCTAATAGGAACACCATCTAAAGAAATTTTAAAATCTGCTCGATGTGGGCCTTGATGGGTAAATCCTCTATCAATATCCTGTTCTCTGCTATTAATGAGTGCTTCTTCGAGTGAAATACCACTCTTCCACCCGGATGAGTAGTTAATATTTAACTTATTAATATCAAAAGAAACTTTAAATTTGTTGGCTATCTCTTGTTTTAACGTCTGCAATACCTGATCAAATAGATCTCTTCTGTATTTATCAATTTGTTCTGCATAATTACATAAGACCTTATCCCAATGATCTAATTTTGATCCGTTTCGTGTTCTCAATATTTTATTTCTTTGAGATAGCGTTTTTTTATAATTTGATATAAGTTCATTATAATCATGTTTCACGTGAAACAGTGACCAATCAATAAACGATCGACGTCTTTCTGGCGAACCATCAACTAAATCGCACTGTTCAGGAGATATTGTTAGTTGAGGGAAATAAGAGGCTAAAATTGAAGCTTTGTGAATTGGTTCTTGATTAATCCGGATCTTAAATTGATTTAACTCCGATTCTCGATTAAGACCCACACGGTAATGAGTTAATCCAGCAGAAATTTTTGCAAAAATGGTAAAGCTACTCTTATCTGATCTAACAATACGAGAGCTCTTTTTTGTTCGAAATGAACGCGCTGAAGTAATCAAGGATATAGCCTCAATAAGAGAGCTCTTTCCTGAACCATTACTACCGATAATAAAATTGATGCTAGGGGAGGGGAAAAGTACAACATCCTCCAGATTTCTTACATTTGAGATCTGGAGTTTTTCAATAATCATACTGAATAAAAATAAATTTAAACCTTTTTATAACTTCATAGGCATAACAACATATTTCACACCCTCTTCTTTCTTAGAGAGTATGAGACAACTGCTATCACTGTTAGTAAATCGAATTAAGACCTTTTCATCAGAAAACGCATTAAGTGCATCAATTAAATAGGAGACATTAAAACCGATCTCTAACTCCTCCTGATAAGGATAATTGACTTCTACCTCCTCTTCAGCCTCTTCTTGCTCAGGATTGTTAATTGTTAAAGAGAGTCTATTTTCATTAAGCAAAAATCTAATCCCTCGATATTTTTCATTTGAAAGAACAGAGGTACGAATAAGCGCCTGTTTTAGCTGCTCTCGATCTGCCTCCATGATCTTATTGCTCTCATCTATATCTGGGATAACTCGAGTGTAGTCCGGAAAACGGCCATCAATTAATTTTGCACTAAATATCGTACTATCAAATTTAGCCTGTAAAAAATTATTATTTAATGTAATTTCACAACCATCATCACTATCCACCAGTAGTCTTTGAAGTTCTGATACCCCTTTTCTGGGAATAATAATCTGCTGTTCGCTTAAAGAATCAGAGATTTCACTCGACATTAATGCTAAACGATGTCCATCTGTAGCCACACAAGTTATTTTATTTCCATTAGTTTCAAATAACAGACCATTCAAATAATACCGAACATCCTGATTAGCCATACAGAAATGTGTTTTTTCAAATAATTTTTTCAAAGATGCTTGTGAAATAGAAAAATTGGTCATTCCTGTTACAGAATCCATCGAAGGAAAATCTTGCGGTGGTAACTGAGTCAAAGAGAAGCGACTCTTTCCTGATCGAACAACCGTTCTATTTTTTTCAAGCGTAAAAGTAATTAAAGACTCATCGGGAAGATTTCTACAAATATCCGTCAATTTTCGTGCGGGAAGCGTAAGTTCCATTGGCTCATCAATACTCTGGTTAAGAGTAATTTCCGTTTTAAGTTGAATCTCTAAATCGGTGCCTGTAAATATTGCCCTATTGCCTTCAATTTGGATCAATACATTAGCTAAAATTGGAAGTGTCTGTCTTTTTTCTACAACACCACATATTGCTAAAAGGGGCTTAAGCAGTGCGTCTCTAGAAATTTCAAAGCGCATTTTTTTATCCTTATACTTAAATAATAATATTTTTTAAATTATAGATAGTAGTAGTAGTAAGGGGTGTTAATAACCACTAATAACAGTTATTAATCCTTTATTATCAACTAGTTAACTACTTTATAAACAACCTTAAATACTGCTTATGACCTGTGGATAACTTGTATATAAAAGAGGCCATTTTTTGATTATATAATCTATCCACAGCTTTCTCATATCATGTTGTAATTATTCTTAACAGATTAGCATAATCTTCGTCGATCATGGGATCTGACTCTCTCAATTCTTTGATTTTTCTACAGGCATAGAGAACGGTGGTGTGATCTCTACCACCAAAGGAATCACCAATTTCAGGAAGGCTATGATTGGTTAGCTCTTTAGTTAGAGCCATTGCGATCTGTCTGGGCCGTGCAATAGAGCGAGATTTCTTTTTAGAGAGAAGCTCAGCTACGCGTAATTTATAATATTCAGCAACCCCCTTCTGAATATTTTCAGTCGTAACTTGTTTGGCCTGAATAGCCAGATGGTCACGTAGAGCCTCTTTGGCAAAATCTAGAGTAATAGCCTCTCCTCGAAACTGGGCATTGGCATTAACTCTACTTAACGCGCCCTCCAGTTCACGAATATTTGAACGTACATTATTGGCTATAAAGAAGGCCACATCTTCTGGTAGATGAAAATTAGATTGGTTGGCTTTACCATGGAGAATAGCAACACGGGTCTCTAGTTCAGGGGGATCAATCGATACAGTCAGGCCCCAGCCAAGGCGAGATTTAAGGCGTTCTTCCAAGTTTTTCACCCCTTTGGGGAAGGTATCACAGGTAAGGATAATCTGTTTTTGACCTTCAAGTAGGGCGTTAAATGTGTGAAAAAACTCCTCTTGGGAACGCTCTTTACCGGCAAAAAATTGAATATCATCAATAAGAAGCGCATCAAGAGAGCGATAAAACATCTTAAATTCATTCATCTTATTGTGTTGTAACGCTTTAATCATATCGGCTACAAAGCGCTCAGAGTGTAGATAAACAACCTTAGCCTGAGGGTTTTCATTCTTTATTGAGTGACCAATAGCGTGCATTAAGTGGGTTTTACCCAATCCAACACCACCATATATAAAGAATGGGTTATAGGCATTTCCCGGATTTTGAGCAACTTGTAGTGCTGCAGCCCGAGCCAACTGGTTAGATTTGCCTTCAACAAATTGATCAAACGTATAGTGATTAATAAGACTGCTTCGATAGGAGTTAGATTGCTGAATTTCCGCAGGTGGCTGATGTGGTTGCTTTTGAGAAGGTATTTTTTTTAGGTTGCCTACAATGAAATGAACTTGAGTAAAATTACCTGAGGTAACTTGATCCAGAGATCTTTCAATATCAGCCCGGTATTTAGAGACAACCTGATCCTTAACAATAGGGTTAGGGGCGTAAATATTTAAAATAGAGTTGCTAATCTCTGCTTGTAAGGGGCAATAAGAAAACTGAACTGTTGAGGTTCTATGGTCTTTTTAAGCTTTTCCTGGCACTGTTTCCAAATATTATCAGACATTAAATTTAGAGAGATCTCCGGTCTGCTGAAGCAGGATAGTTGAAGCGGTGAACAGGGAGAAAGTGATCCTGTTAGAGAGCGGCAGATTCTACATCCCTTTAAAAAAGTTATCCACAGGCCATTTGGTGGATATTGGGGGTCATCACTAATATGTAAAAAAGATAGAATCTATTTGACTTGAAGGGGGTGTTTCTCGTAGAATTCGCCGTTTTCCCGAATACCAACACATTGGATTTTAGCAATGAAAAGAACTTTTCAGCCAAGTAACCTCAAGCGTGCAAGAACTCACGGTTTCCGTGCAAGAATGAGC
>Ga0224507_10000872_pt1 | contig 11934 bp, 14 predicted proteins | sample SF_Jan12_sed_USG_3_FD_170159 | JGI IMG/M metagenome (GOLD analysis project Ga0224507, IMG submission 170159) | Sediment microbial communities from San Francisco Bay, California, United States - SF_Jan12_sed_USGS_13 | ecosystem: Environmental > Aquatic > Marine > Sediment | place: USA...
CTGCAACATATGGCTCTGAACTTGCACCCCAAGTCCAGCAACTAAGAGAACTTAGGGATAATACTATTCTACCAACAGAATCAGGCTCTGCATTTATGAGCACATTCAATCAATTCTACTATTCATTTTCTCCAGTAATAGCTGATCTTGAACGTGAAAATCCTATTTTTAAAGAAATGATAAAATTCTCAATTACTCCAATGATATCTTCATTATCACTTCTAAATTATGTAAATATTGATTCTGAAGAAGAGATGTTAGGATATGGTATAGGGATACTTATAATGAATATAGGCATGTACTTTATGGTTCCTGTAGTTACTGTGTATAGTTTGAAAAGAAAATTTCTGTAAATCCTAGATTTATTTTTATTAATTTTTTAAATTAGAAAATACAAATTTTTAATTACCAAACATCATCCACTTCATCAAGCATTTTGTATTCTTTATCAGGCTCACGTCTCATGAATTTTAATCTGGAAATATCTCTGTCAAAGAAAATATCTGCTGTCCAATCAAGAAATACTCTAAAACGCTTATCCCATGTGGGTATTTTTGACAAGTAAACATTTCTCCAAAGAAGCCAAGCTACAATACCGTGAATATTCATTCCCAAAAATGAGGCAATTCCTGTTCTTTTTCCAATTATTGCCATCTGACCTTTTGATTCGTAAACAAATTTCATTTTTTCTTGATTTTTAATTAGAGAATAAAGATTTTTTGCAGCAATTTTTGCTTGAGCTTCTGCAATTTGAGCGGTAGGTGCAAAAGGTCTTTGAGTTTTAGGGTCTAAAAATAATGCACAATCTCCAATTGCAAAAACCCCTGGAAAATCAACCACTTCTAAATTATCATCAACAATAATTTTCCCTTTATCCGTTTTGAATAATGATCTTTTAATTGTATTAACTGGTGTAACACCAGCAGTCCAAATTACAGTTTTTGATTGTATAGAACTTACCATTGAATCATCGATTGTATCTTTATCAATATCTAATCTTTTAATCATCACTTCATCTCCATTAAAACTAGTAACAGCGGTTTGAAGCTTAATCTCAACCCCATGCTCAGTTAATTTCTCTTGTGCAAACTTTGCAAGACTTTCGCTAAATCCAGGTAAAATATTTGGCAGTGCTTCTAAAACAATTACACGAATGTCTTCTCGTTTGATATTTGGATAATATTTTCTCACATCCAAAAGAAGATCCACTAATTCTCCTGCTGTTTCTATTCCTGCAAACCCCCCCCCTACAATAACAAATGTCAAAAGACTTTTCTTTAAAATCGGGTTAGTTTCATTTTCAGCTTGCTCAAGCATATCGATTATTCTATTTCTTACAAGAACTGCATCATTGAGTGTCTTCATTTGATATGCATTCTTTTCAAGATCATTCATTCCAAAAAAGTTAGTTTCACTACCTAATGCAACTACTAGAAAGTCGTAATGAATTGAAATTCCTCTTTTGTCTCTACTTCCCCATAAATTTACAATCTTTCCATACGGATCAATATTTTTGACTCTGCCTTCGTAAAAAACTGCCTTTTTTGTAATTGTTCTAATTGGCATCACAATATGTCTAGTTTCAATCATTCCAGATGCTACTTGAGGTAACATTGGTGTAAACAGCAAAAAATTATCCTCACTTACTAAAACAATTTCGATATCTGAATCATTCTTAAAATATTCTTCTAACTTTCTTGTGCATTCTAGGCCTGCAAAACCTCCACCTAAAATAACAATTTTTTTCTTATTTCGAGCCATTTACCTGTACCCACAAAATTACTGAATATATCCTATGAGATCAATATCTGAAATAACATTATTCATAAAATTTTCAGGCTCTCATTATATCTGAATGTAAAATATCGTAAGCTTTTGCTGCATCCTTTTCATTTAGAATGATGATAATGTTATCTTGACTAAAAAATGCATTTACAAGCTCAATTCCATTTGCATGTAATACCTCAGCAACATAAGAGACTACATCTGATTGGTTTTGTGTAGTAGGTATTGATATTCTAATCTTTGCAAGACCCGTACTGAACATATCATCCCTTCTTGATACATTGCTGAAAATTTGTCTAATATCCTCCAAATCTTCTGTAAGGAATCTAAAAGAATCAGATAATCGAAAAAACTCATAGTTGTTAGTAATCTTTGAGAATTTATCTAAAATGGTCATAGGATCCATTTCATCCGATTCTTTAACTGAAAATTTAATGTCCATAATTCCATCAGTTAATGCCAATCTAGCATTTTTCAAAACTGATTCATCTCTAATCTCCTCTTTAATTTCAAATGAATCTGCATATCGCTTTATTGCAACTACTACTGTATTGAGATTAACAGAATTTCCTAGAATTTTTTCAATCTCTGGTTGAATTTTTACAGCTAATGCTGTATAGTTTATCAAATCCATTTTCATACAATCATAAATTGAGCGATTTCTGGTAATGATCTCTCTAACAACTTCTGGAATAGACATACTAGTAACCCTCATTAAGATTATTATTTGATGTCAATTATAATAGGATTATGTAAGAAATCTAGAAATTTTTAATAATCTTTATATAATGTCATATACATTACATAACATAGGTGAATATGACAATGTTCTTTGATAGTGAATTTGATAGAATCTTCAAGAGAATGTCAAACTCTTTTTTTAACATAGATGACATTTTTGAGGAATTCAAAGGTAATGGTTCTACCTCTGGCCCATATTATTATGGATATACAATGACCGTTGGTCCAGATGGAAAGCCTGTTGTAAAGGAGTATGGAAATGTCAAACCTGGCCTTCTCCCAACTTCTGATACACGAGAACCAGTAGTCGATACAATTGTCGATGAAAAAGAGAAAGTAGTAAAACTCATAGCTGAGATGCCAGGAGTTGATAAAACTAACGTCAAAATTGTTGTTGAAAACAAGACTGTAGATCTTTCTGCAGAACATGATCAAAAGAAATATCATGCAAAAGTTCCAGTTCAACAAAAAATTGATGAGAACTCTGCAAAGGCTTCTTACAAAAATGGAGTTTTAGAGATAATCTTCAAGTTAATTGAAGAAGAAAAACCAAAAGGTAAAACGGTGGAGGTTGAATAAACCCCCCTAAATTTTTGAGGTGATGATATGAGTGAAATTGTTTTAAAAATAGATGAAATTCCACAACAACATGTTGGAAAAGGTAGGGCAATTATTGATCCTAAAATCATTGAGGATCAAAAATGGAATACTGGTCAAATATTAGAATTAACATATAACAAAAAAACACATGTAAAACTTTGGCCAGGTGCACCTGATGAATATGGCGCAGGAATAATTAAAGTCGATGGAATGACAAGACAGAATATTGGCGCAGGAATCGGCGATAAAATTTCATTAAAATCCGTTGAAGCTGAAAATGCAGAACAGATTGTATTGTCTCCAACTGAAAAAATTTCAGCTGATGGATTACAAGAATACATGATTTACAATTATCTAAATCATGTCTTTACAACTGGAGATTCAGTATCTTTGAATACGCAAATGGGTGGACGAGTTCAATTTATTGTAACTAGCACTAAACCATCAAAACCAGTACTTGTTACTGAGAATACAATATTCAAACTTGGTTCAATGACTAAGGCAGTTGATGCATCTGTTCCAAGAATCACATATGACGAACTTGGAGGGCTAAAACATGAAGTACTAAAAATTCGTGAGATGGTTGAATTACCAATGAGACATCCTGAATTATTTGAAAAAATAGGAGTTGAGGCACCAAAGGGCGTATTGCTATATGGCCCTCCTGGAACTGGAAAAACCCTACTTGCAAAAGCTGTAGCTGGAGAGACCAACGCTCATTTCATTTCGCTTAGCGGTCCAGAAATTATGGGAAAATACTATGGAGAAAGTGAGGAGAAAATCAGAGAAATATTCTCACAGGCTGAAGAAAACTCACCCAGTATTATTTTCATAGATGAGATTGATTCTATTGCTCCGAAGAGAGATGAGGTATCAGGTGAAGTTGAGAAGAGAATAGTTTCACAATTATTGACATTAATGGATGGAATGAAGTCTAGAGGAAAAGTTGTAGTAATTGCAGCTACCAACAGACCAGATTCAATTGATCCTGCACTTAGAAGACCTGGTAGATTCGATAGAGAAATAGAAATTGGGATTCCTGATACTGAGGGAAGATTTGATATTCTCTCAATTCACACACGTGGAATGCCAATTGATGAAAAAGTTGATCTTAAACAAATCTCAAAGATTACCCATGGATTTGTAGGAGCCGACTTGGAGGTTTTATCCAAAGAAGCTGCAATGAGATCTCTACGTAGAATTCTTCCTGAGATTGATCTTGATGAAGAAAAAATCTCATCAGAGGTTCTTCAAAAGATTCTAATCACAAGTGAGGATTTTAGAGATGCATTAAAGGAAGTAAGACCAAGTGCACTTAGAGAAGTCCAGATTCAAATTCCAGATGTTAGCTGGGATGACGTTGGAGGATTAGATAAATTAAAAGAAGAACTTTTAGAGGCAGTTGAATGGCCTATGAAATACAAAGAAGCATTTGATTATGTAGATGTAGAGTCTCCAAAGGGAATACTACTCCATGGTCCACCTGGAACTGGTAAAACGTTGATTGCAAAAGCACTTGCAAAAATGACAGAGTCTAACTTTATCAGCATAAAGGGTCCCGAATTGCTTTCAAAATGGGTCGGGGAATCTGAAAAAGGAGTAAGAGAAATTTTCAGAAAAGCACGACAAGCAGCACCATGCATAATATTCTTAGACGAAGTTGATGCACTTGTGCCACGACGCGGTAGTGGAGATTCAGGTTCACATGTAACAGAGAATGTAGTCTCTCAAATTTTAACTGAAATTGATGGACTCGAAGAATTACACAACGTATTGATTATTGGTGCAACAAACCGATTAGATATTGTTGATGAAGCACTTCTAAGACCAGGCAGATTCGATAGAATCATCAAAGTTCCTAATCCTGATGCAAAAGGAAGGCAACATATCTTTGAAATTCATACCAAAAAGAAACCTCTTGCTAGTGATGTAAACCTTGCAAAATTAGTTGAACAAACAGATGGCTTTAGTGGTGCAGAAATTGCAGCCGTTGCAAACAGAGCAGCAATAACTGCTTTGAAGAGATATGTGAGTGGAACATCTCAAAATGTCAAAGACATCAAGATCACTCAAGAAGATCTCATTGATTCAATCGATAAGGTAAAGCCTCAAAAAAAGGAGACTCCTATCACTCAATCGATAAAATAGTCTAAATACTAATGGCGATGAGATAAATCAATGAAACTATATCTTGACTTTAATCCCTGCCAGGAATGCAATACTATGATGGCAGAATTGAGTAGTCCTGAGATGTTATTTGCTGATGAAAAAACTAGGGCAGATGAATCAGCAAAGTTTCTTAGACATCTAACATACAACCACAATGAAGTAGTTCAAGCAGTAATGGAAGATCTTCCTAAACAAAAGAAAGATCAAGAGCCTGATTTCTACAAATAACCCTCTTTTTCATTCCTAGAAATTAGTAATCATATTCATATACAAAATTATTCTAGTTTGTTTTAGAAAAAAAATGAAAATTAGTCTAATATTTAGTTTAAGCATAATAATTCTCTCAACTAACATTCCATTTTCTTTAGCAATTGAAACAGAACAAGAACCAGAACCACCAGAAATTCCAGAACCTTCTCCAGAACCAGAACCCATTCGTATACCAGAACCTCCACCTCCACCTACACCATTTCCAAGGGAATCTGAATCAGAAAAAATAAAACGATTAACTGAAGAAAATGATAAACTAAAACAACAAAACACCAATCTTCAAGGAGAGATATCTACTCTAAAAAATGAAAAGCTAAGATTACAAGAAGAAATATCAAAACTTGATGATACCATAACAAGTCTTAAAGAAATCACAATGGAACAAATACGTGTAATAATGGATCTGGTAAACAGACTAAAAGATGTATTATATGAAAAAATATTTTCTCCTACAATTAACTTGTAGGATTTTTTTTGAATAATCTACTCAATTATCTTTAATGTTTTCTTAATCAAAACAGCTCTGTTCCTTATTGTAACATCACTAACTCCAGATTCTACTGAAAATTTCTTTTGACTAATTTTTTCACCATTCATTATACATGCAAGGTACAATGAAGCAGCAGCTTGTGCTACGGGATGTTTTCCAGCTGTAATATCCTCCTTTTCACATCGTTTTAGTATCTCAAATGCATCCCGTTTGGTTTTTTCTTTCAAATTCATATTGTTTGAAATTTTTGAGATAAACGATGAAGTGTTGTATTGACTAAGATTCAATTCAAGCCTTTTGATTATGGTTCTTAAATCTCGGGAAAGTATTCTTCTTTCAACATTTCCAGCACCAGCAACATCATCTAATGTTCTTGGAATATTATTTTCTCTACATGCTGCATACAAAGAGGCTGAAATTAATGAAGTCATTGTTCGTCCTCTAGTTAATTTTGCATCAACTGCTTTTCTGTAAATATAAGCAGCATTTTCAACAACATTATCTGGTATTCCTAGCTTTGTTTTCATTCCATGAAGTAATGTGAAGGCCTTGCTTAATACAGCAGTCTTTCTTGATTTACTTCTTTGATCCCATGTTCGTAATCTATTGAATTCATATTTTGTTTTGTTGGACAATGCTTTTCCAGTAGAATCTTTATTGGTACCAATGACAGTTGATAATCCTTTATCATTCATTGTTAATGATGTTGCAGGACCTGTTCTTGCTAACCTCATAAAGTCTTCCTGAGTGTAACCGTTGCTTTCATATGATGCATCAGACATGTTTTGCACTAGAATAAGACCGCAACCCCCACAAACAATTTCTCCTCTTTCAGAATCTGTTATTGCAGGGTAGGTTTTGCAAGTATCTAGTTCACACTTGACATCATAATCATTTGAATAATTTTCTAACACTACTATTAACTTAAAGTAATTATTAAATAAAAGGAGATTGTTTTAGGTAATTTTGTATTAAAATCATAATATAGTAAACCAAAAATTCCCAGAATTTTTTTAAAATTTATCTGTTAATTACAATTCAATATACATTATAATAAATGTTAAAAATGAAAAATATTTTTTGAAAAATCTATTTTCTAATTGATTCTAAAGAATGTCCACGATTTGTAATCATCTGGGTAACTGCCTCAATTGTATAATCAATTCCATGTTCTTCTTCAAAATGATTTCTTAATTTTTCGATTAGTACTACAGTTTTTTCTCCATCTAGGATAAACTCACACTCAAAACCATAGTCGTCACATCTCAGTTTAAGGGTCATTAGTCTGGAAAAATAATTGAACCTATAAAAACCATAGACTTGTATTCCAAATTGAAACTGGATTAGGCACAAATTAGCCCCAAATTCCTCAAAATAGCACTAATAATGTCAGTTAATTTGTATGAAATAGATGAAAGGTTTAGAATATGTTTTTCTCGCAGTAGGTTCTGTACTTGGAGCATTTCTAAGATACAAAATTACTGAATCTCCTTTACTTTTCAATACATTACCTGTCAATGTTTTGATAGTCAATGTTGTTGGTGCATTTATCCTTGGGGTATTTGTAGTATTATCAGAACAATTGAACCTTGATGGCAGATATTCTCTTTTTGCAGCTGTAGGATTCTGTGGCTCACTTACTACTATGTCATCATTTGCACTTGATTCTAGCAATCTTCTTGAGAATAATCACTATGGAGCACTTGCAATAAATGTTATTGCAAATATTGGTTTATCAATAGCAGCATTGATTGGAGGAAAATCATTAATGAATGCAGTTATTACTAATTAATAGAAATGGTTTACTCATATCAAATTGTAAAATTTCAAACGATATCTTTTGTTCAAGGAACCCATTGGTCACAATCAGTTGGCGAAAAAGGAATTCTTTACAAATCCCTCAAAGACCCATTTTCAAAGATTATTGTTCAATCATCTAATGGTTCAAAAAAACTGTACCATATACCAAAAGATAGAACAGTTGTAGTAACTAATAATATTGTTCATTTTCTGGGCGAACTGGCTTGACTATGTAAAAAATTTGTCTACTTGATCTCTGTATTTTAGAGCAACCTTTCCAAAATCTGCAAAATCTTCTGCAGTTGGATATTTCATTTTCATTGCAAATTGATTTACAAATACAGATAATGCACTCCCAATAATTAGACTGTAAACTCCATCAGCTACATTATTTGAATATGGAAATGCAACTTTGATAAATGGCAAGTATGTCTCAGTCTGGGAAATCATTAACTTGATATGTTTTTCAACATATTCTTCAATATCAGCCGGAATAGCCATATTTTTACTTGTACTGATTTCTTATAAATAGAACTTTAATTATTAGGCGTGATAAATTCCAAAATATGTAATTGTCAAAAAAGATTGATTCTTACTAGATTTACGTTATAATTTGAGCCAGATATTTTTCCTTTCCCTTTCTACTTCTAGGGAGACATCGTAGTTGACTTTTACAGCAAGGACAAACAATCCCGTCTACTTCTACAAATATTTCACAATAATTACATCTTTTTTGTCCAGCAGCATACCTACCAATCTGTGATGATTTGAGAGCCTTGTATTTTTTGCATTCACCTACACAATAAACCATTCACTGAAGGTTAAAATTATCAAAAAGATAAAACGTTCGATTGCACTGCACTCACTTTTATGAAATTTTATAAAATAAAATTTATACCACTAATTTCATTTTTTGTTATTGCTTGAATTAGACAAGAAGGTATTTGGAAAAATAACTACAAAGGAAATTATCGGTGCTGATCCACCTGAAATTCCTGATACAAAAAATAGTCTTGAAAAAGAGCTTGCAACTTTACTTGCAGAACTAGAATCTACCTCAAAAGAAAATCTTGAAAAATTATTTGAAGATCAAAAAAATGCTGAGGATCACATTAACAGTAGACCTGGTGCAATGGCTTTGGCTCAAAACAAAATAAAACTATTCAATGAATACAGTGCAAAATACACTCAAAGAATTAAAGAAAAATTAGAATCTTAGAGTTTTTTTACTTTTGAGCGTTTTTTACTAGAATTTTGTTTTTTCCTGATAAGTAGTGATATGATAGCACCTAAGGGAACTCCTATAATTGTTCCAAGACTCACGTAGGGGGCAATAAAAAAACTCCCAATCCATATTCCTCCATCTGTAGTTAATTCCATAAATGTTCTAGGTCGCAGAACTACTGAAACTGTCTGTGAATCTTCTTTGTCTAATCCAACATCATCAGTATATGTTACAATGATTTGAAACGGTAGTTTGTATTCTGTATTTACTTCATCAATTGGTGTAATGATCCTCGATGTAATCGCTACAGGTGTATTTTTTTCTATTTTTGAGAAAGAATGCATTGTTTCTCCTCTAAATTCAATATCTTTTGGAGGAATTATCTTTATTCTAACATTTGTAATGTCGATATCTTTTGATAGCACTTCAACCTCGATTGGAAACTCTGCGTTTGAAAAAATTGATTCGGGAATTTTTGTGTATATAGTTACACTTGGATCTTCCTTTATTGTAATTGGAATCGCAATGTCGTGAAAAAATGGTGACTGTGGTATTTTGTTATTTGCAACAAGAACGTGAGAATATTTTAAATTTAGAAAATGAATCCCAAGACTAGCATCACTAGGAATTTGTAAACTGATATTTTCACCATATGATCCTCCCTCAGCAAGTTTATCCAAAGTGATTCTATCTGATGGCTCTATGATTAATGCAGGTACAGCAGATAGTGAAAACACAAATGAAATATTTTCTTTATTTTCCCATCCATTATTTTTAATTAAAATTGAGATTACATCCTCTCTTCCAACCACTATCTCTTCAGGATATGTTATCTGAATATCCATCCCTCCTTCCAGATTCTGCGTAATGGTCTCTGCATAAATTTCTGGAAATAAAACAAAGACTCCAAGAAGAGGAATAAACCAAAGTAACTTCATATTCTTACTTTGACTAATCTAATAATGACTATTCAGTATTATTATTACCTCAAATCTGGCATGAAATTTAAAGAAAAAACTTGTTGATTCATAAATACCATAAATTCTAGGATTCTAGAAATATTATGGTAAACAAAGGAAAAGATCTGTGTCCAAGATGTGCACAAGGAAAACTAGTTACTGATAATGAATCAGGAGAAATGTTTTGTTCTAAATGCGGATTTGTAATTACTGAAAAATTACAAGAGGCAGGACCAGAATGGAGATCCTTTACTCAAGATGAAGGCGGAAATAAAGCAAGAGCAGGAGCACCGACATCACTAACAATGCACGACATGGGTCTTGCAACAATTATCAATCCTGTAAACAAAGACGCATCTGGAAAACCACTTACATCATCAATGAAAAGTACAATTGAAAGACTGAGAACCTGGGATAGCAGAAGTCAAGTTCATGAACCAGTTGATAGAAATTTCCGACAGGCATTTAGCGAATTAAACAGACTAAAAGATAAACTAGCAATCTCTGATGCAGTAATGGAGAAAGCGGCATATATTTACAGAAAAGCACTAGAAAAAGGTCTAGTACGAGGTCGTTCCATTTCAGCTTTGATAGCATCAGCTCTTTATGCTGCATGTCGTGATACGGAAACTCCAAGAAATCTCAAAGATATAGAACAAGCAGCTAATATCAAAAGAAAAGATATTGCAAGATGTTACAGATTACTAATCAAAGAACTTGATTTGAAGATGCCAGTAACTGATTCAATTCAATGTGTTGCACGAATTGCAAGCAGGATTGGAATTGCCGAAAAAACAAAAAGATATGCAACAAAGGTGCTTAAAATGGCTCAAGACAATGAAGTCTCAGCTGGAAAAGACCCTATGGGATTAGCCGCCGCCGCATTGTATCTATCCTGTGTGAAAAACGGTGAGGATAAAACTCAACGTGATATTGCCGAAGCTGCAAACGTTACTGAAGTAACTATTAGAAATAGATACAAAGGACTCAAAGAGTCACTAGATCTCTAATCTATTTTCTGAGAATCTTTGTTTGGTTTAACAAATCCGCCCTCAACTGATTCAGGAGGAGGGATTTTCTTTGATTTTCCTAATCCAATTGTTGTAATTATTACTGATGATAAAATGATAAAGAAAACAATCTGCGGATATGCTTCTGCATTTGGTATGCCCAAAGTAATTGGATACGTAGCAAGTACTGCAGCAGCCAATCCCCTTGGAATCATAGCATTTGTTACTGCCCTATCTAACTGAGAAAATCTCTTGGTTAGAGTCACCTTGCCAACAATTATTCTTCCAAAATAAACAACAACTGTAATTAAAATTCCAAATATAAGATACTCTACTTGTCCAAAACTGGCCATCAGTCCTACAAATACAAAAAAGAAAGATCTTACCAAAAATGTTAATTGGTTATGTGTAGGATCATCCATCTCAATTTTTGGTAGCTTAAATCTGAGTATTTTTGAAAGATGTCTTTTGTTTCCAATCATTAAACCAAACACTAGAGCTGTTAAAGCTCCAGATTCTCCAAAAGAGTTTGCCAAGAAAAATAAAACAAACAAAACACCTAATGTCAACATGTATGCATGTTGAGCATTTCCAAGCTTTGTTGAAACATACATCCAAGGAATTCCTACACCAAATCCAAGTACTAAACCCACAATAACTGCTCTTCCAAGAGTTTCTTCCAATGTTTGCAGATCAAAATGTCCTGCAAGCAATGCCTCAAATAATATGAATGCAATAATTGTAGCTAAAATATCAGTTAGTGCAGATTCAAAACTTAACATAGATTTAGTTTCTTCGGAAATTTTGATATTTCTGACAAGACCAAAAACAATTGCAGAACTACTTCCACCAACAATTGAACCTAACAAAATACTTTCTAACCAT
>Ga0224507_10000874_pt1 | contig 11928 bp, 12 predicted proteins | sample SF_Jan12_sed_USG_3_FD_170159 | JGI IMG/M metagenome (GOLD analysis project Ga0224507, IMG submission 170159) | Sediment microbial communities from San Francisco Bay, California, United States - SF_Jan12_sed_USGS_13 | ecosystem: Environmental > Aquatic > Marine > Sediment | place: USA...
AGTGCGGGTCATTTCCTGCGCTTGCTTCCAGCTCAGCATAATAAATCCTTTCAACGGGGTCTCATTATAGCCCGTGTTTTTTCTGCGAGATAAACCCAAACCCCTTGTATGGGGCGGGCTTGTACTCAACGAAGTTTGGCTTTTACCGAATATTCGATAATTCGACAGGTGGTAGTCAATAGTCGTGCGCTAACATATCCAACGACAACCGTTTTCACAATATGAGAGGCAACGTCCTTAGCCGTCTGAGCAATCTGCTCTGGCTCGATAGTTGATGGCTCAGTTCGCTCAACAATGTCGGAAGGTACTGGCTCGGTTTTGACAACCTTTACCTGGAACGCACGATTCTTAAACATGGCGCACCTTTCGTTAGGTTTCACTATAGCACCAGTAAAACCTGCGATGCAAAAATTTATAACACAGCCAAACAAAGAGAGCGTGCAAGATTTCTCTCAACACGCTCTCTTCATCTCGTCTTATGCGAATGGGGATTGGTAGATCACCGAAGTTTCATCACGAAACTCAGGGCTTTCGAGGTAACGACGTGCGCTCTTTCATAATTCAGGATCAACAGAATTCCGGCGAGATTTCCTGCAATATTGACCAATATCTCCGGGCTAACTGTGCTCTTGGAGTCTTTCTCCCTGAGCGCATAAAGCCGTTCGAGATTTTTCAACAATGAGTTGTACTCGTCGGAACCACTGTATACTCCATCCATTTCTTTCAGAACGTCGTCGATTGCCTTTTTGAGCGCCGGGTTTCCGGTTGTGAACTTCTTGATGAACATGTGTGCTCCTCTAACATTCGACTTCATTAAAGGGCATGTTTTATGTGCGATCTACCAGGTCACTGCTGAACCACCCTGAAGGTGACCGTCTTCTGGTTGACGAGCTCGTTCGGATCAGATTCGAGAGACAAAGTGAAGAGCTTCTTCGTGATGGACGAATCGACCGGATTCACCGAAGTCGTGATTTCCAGTGCTCCGTCATAACGCGAAGATTCGTTGTACTGCTTCGTTGCCAACCCAAGAAGGGCTCCAAGAAGAGCGTCAACCGCGGTGATTGTTCCAACAATTTGCTCCGCATATGGAAGAGCCCAGATCGAGGCCAGAACGAAGTAGAACGTTGCGATTGCCGGAAGAACGATCTGTGCGACGAACTTCAAGCCGTCGTACCACGCGTTGCTGAGATACAGTTTGCTGCTCGGAGTCGTGCTGATCTCTGACATATCACTTGTCCCTTGAAGAAGGAGTAACGGACTGATTACCGATCTCGGTATATTGGTCATGAGATGTTAATGGAAGTGCTGAGACGGCTTCCATAATGCGCTTCCCAACACCATTTCCGCCGCATTGGATATACGGCTCATAGAGACCCGTTACGTACTCTTCGTACTCGTCTCTTGTTATTGTTCCTCGCTGAATGTACTGTATTCCAAGAGTAGCCAGCTTATCGTACGCGAGACCAAGAAGTAATTTTTTGGTTGATGTTTTCATGCTGAGTCGTCGCACTACGTAAGCCCAGAAGCCCGACGAAGCGGCAAGAGTAACGAGAGACGTTACAATAAACTGTGCCCAGTCAGCCATATTCGCTCCCCTGCCGAGGTTGTTAACTTGTTTCTTTCCAAATACCGCCGACTTTCCCCCAAGTACGCGCGAGTTTCCATACGCCCCCGGCTCGAACGTATGGTACTGCTTCTCGCCAAACCGTTCCGTCCTTGATTCTTGCGCCAGCGATAGTACGAGCAGTACTACTTTCAGACCATGGTCCCCATCCAACTGAGTTTAGAGCTCTCGCCCAAAAATAATATGTCGTAGCTGGAAGTAGACCCGTTATTGCTTTTGGAGAATCTCCGTCAACCGTTGTCAATGGCGCAGAAGATGACGTTCCATAACCAACTTGATATGCGGTTATCGCAGCTCCACCATCACCATTTGCCGTGAATGTCGCCACACAAGTAATCTGGGTAATATCTGAAATTACAGGAGAACTAGTTGCGTCTGGAACACGAAGTGTTGTGGCTGTAGACCTTGCACTCCATGGACCTGCTCCCATAGCGTTTACGCCACGAGCCCAGAAATAATATACCGTTCCGGGGGTCAACCCGGTAACAGTTAGTGTTCCAGAGGACGCAACGAGTGTTTGCCCTGTATTCGGATCGGTTCCGTACGTTAGTTGCCATTCAGTTATTGCCGAACCACCATCGCCGTTCCCAGAGAACTGCGTAACCATAGAGGTCGACGTTATACTAGACAACGTAACCGATGATGTAGCTGGAGGAACTGTTGCTCGGTTAAGCCACACCGTAAAATCGGTAGGACCACCAAAACCGCTTGTTCCGGTTGCTCCGATATGGAACGTGACGTTTCCAGAACCCCAGTGGTTTGCTACAGCAACTCTAAGCCAACCTGCGCCAGCATTATAATTGGCGTTTCCACTTGACGATCCACCAACAACAGAATATGACCAAGGAAGTTCGTGGTCGTATGTTACTGAGTTATTCGAGTTCAGCCAGAATTCGACATTGTAATCACCACTACCAGGCGACCACTTGTCTCGAATCATCATTGTTGCGGAATTACCGGTGCTTCGCGTATAATCGGTCATCGATTACCTACACGATAATCTTGAAGTAGATATCTCCATCTGCGCCACCAGAAGGATCTGCCGTTCCAGAACTTATCCCAGCGGAAGTTCTGAATGCGGCTTTTCCAACGGGAATCATTGCCAAAACACCCGCGACATAGTCTCGAGTTCTGTTGATCTCTCGTGCCCCCCAACGAACGCGTCCTTCCTCTCCCGTATCCGGAACGAGGGAGAAGCCTGCAGCTTGGGCCTGATCTCCAATAGCCATATTTCCTCCTTCGTTGCTAAATTACGCGTCAGCCCAGTATTCGGTAAGGCCCATCTCAGACCAAACCTGGTTGTAATCCCAAGCACTCCACGATCCTGGGGTGATGAACGTATTTATGGCAAGAGTCGGGTAAGAACGCTCTCCTTCTGTGTCGGACACGAAAATCTGCTCTGTAACTTGCATGACATTCGTAACCCCGTCGACATTACGAAGCTCAACGAGGTCACCCAAATTGTAGTCTATACCATATGTGTATTGACTACGCTGGCTAAGTTCGCCATCGAAAGCTGAGAACCGTCGATGCTTCGACAACTCCTCTTTTCCTCGTTGAATCATTTTCGCGGAGGCATCAGCAGGAATCGTATCCGTAATATCATCGGCTCGTACCAAAAGAACACGTCGTTCAAAACTTTCGATATTTGGATCGATATCCGTAGCAACGACAACTTCGTGTCCAACAGGACTAAGCACATATGCTACATTCTTGTAAACTGCAATTGTCGTGAGTTCTGTTGTTTTTTGAAGGTTGTCGAGATCTGGACTAAATACGACTGACGGAAGAGTTGATTGAGATGTTGTTCTATCACTTCCCGTGTAAACATCGAAGTATAGAACGTTTGTCAGAGGCTCCCTAACAAGTCGAAAGCCTATGTCGTACAAGTCGCATATGTTCTTTATCGCGTCGTATACAGTCGCCGGCTCAAATTCGTACGTAATAACTTCCGACGGCTCAGCTATTGTATCTATTGGAAATATGGAAGCTTCGACAACGCCGTTGATTATATCGTCAGTTGAAACTACGCCAGTAATACAGATATCGTGAAATATGGTTCGAACAATGTCGGCTGGAGTATCCGTTATTGCCCATTTCGATGTAGAAATTAATCCACTCCACTGCGAAGCGGCAACCCGATCGACTAAAATAGATTCAAGAGACTCTCCTGATATTTCCAGTGTTGCCGATCCATCGTCTCCAGTACTGTCCTCGATAGTCTTTATCGTCATTACCCGATAGGACTCGTTCGTTACCAAATGAGTTCCAACCGAAAAACGTGTTCGGTTCTCGAGCGTAGAATAAACGATTAATTCGAAGTCGCCGATTGCTCGATGACGTTCAGTCCAAATCAACGATTTATATACATCGACAACTTGAACGCGACGGTAAAGACTATCGAGAATATACAACTCCATCACAGACCTCCGTATCGATTTGTATAATCGATCGTGAATGGAATTGCCGCACCATCCGTGTAGACACGAATATAATTGTTTCCAGGAGCAAATTCAATCCAATTGGCTTGTGGTGACATGCCATACAAGATTGACGAGGTTATCGCAGCCCTTGTCAGGGTTACGCTCTTTTCTCCAGAAATTGTGGAGATTCTTATAACATCTCCGCTAACCAATGATGCGGCAAAGTCTAGCGACCTAAGTGTTCCGTCAGGAGGTCTGTGATAGATTGTGAATGCGCCTAGATCTCGGTTGACACTCAGTTCAAACACGATTCCTGTTTCAACACTTCCATCATATGTGATCAAAGTTTCGGTTGTGTTTGAAACGGTATTTCCTTCAAGTGTCTCCGGAACCAATTCACGAAAATCAGGATCGAAGCAGATGATTGAAGCGTTAACGATGGACTCTTTCGAGAAGAGTTCCGTTTCGCACGTCTCTACCCTGCCGTCAATACGAACCGTTTGGCCATTACTATCGACAAATCGAAGATCGACAGTTGCCTTTGGCATGAAATACGTATACAACAAGTGCCGAAGCTCACGAACTGTTGTACCTGCGATATCTGCTTCAAATCCAAACTTCAAGATTATATTTCTGATTTCACGTCGACTAGAATGATATTGTGCGCCGTCTTGCTGAGCGAAAGAAGAAGACACCAAAGTCGCCTTTACCGGATCAAGACCGGTAATCTCTTCGAGAACTATTCCATCTGTAATATCGTCAAGAGGAAGCGTTAACAGTGAACCTTGACTACTTCGTACTTCGACACTAGTTAGCATTATCTCTTGACCCCCCTCGCGACGGAAAGCTGGTTCTTTGTTTGCCTATAAATTTCTGCAGGTGCTACAGCTTTTGGCGACGTTATATTCTGTGTGAAGTTATATTGGTCTCCGCCACTGGAACTAGAGTTTGCTCCATCCGTAGACATCTGATTGTCCTTATAACTGGTTGAAGCTTGTTTTGCGGTAGTCCTAGTGGTTTCAATTGATATTGGAGCCATTGAATCGAGAATTGCAGCAATTTGACCAGAACTCTTCTTAACTCCAGAAAGATCTAGAACAGGAGTCACTGTAGGAGTAAGATCCATATCTTCGCTTACAATAGTCGACATATTACTTAGAGAGTCTCTAAGAGAATCAATCGCCATAAGTCCAAGATCTTCGGCTGACGCAGTTACAAACGAGGAATAACGCGTAAGACCGTTAGCCAAGCCCTCATCCGAATAACGTCCGAGAGCAAAGAACTCTTTTGATGGAGAACTGATTCCTAGCGCGTTCTTTGCTGCGTTCAAGGCATTCTTAGCAATGTCCCGTGCTTTATCTGCAATTCTTCCAGCTCCAGCGGCAAGACCTCGGATCATCCCTTCGATGATCGCCGTCGCAAGATTCGCACCAGCTTCGCCCATACGAGACGAGTTGTTTCGAATAGCGTTAGCTAGACCATTGATAAAGTTGATTATTAGATTAACACCAGAATTGATGATCTTCGGCAAGCCGTTACTAATTCCGTCAATGAACTTGGAGATGATCTCAAGAGCAACCGTAACAATTTTCTCGATATTATCACGGATTCCTTCAAGAACTCCCGTGATAATCTTAAGACCAGCACGATACATTTTTGGAACAGCGATTGTTAACGCGTCAAGCAGTAGGAAAAGCAATTGCATAAGCAACGCGATTGCTTTTGGCGTAACGTTAGCTATTGCGTCAAGAAACGCATTGAGTACCGTTGTGAGTGCCGTGGTAATAGCCGGCCCAGCAGTCGCGATAACCTGTGCGAACAATATCAAACCTATTCCAATTTGCTGCATAACCAAAGGAATAAGTCCGATTAGAGCTGCAACAATTCCTACAATCGCTGCAGCACCTGCAGCACCAGCAACACTCAATGCGGTAAGCCCTATCGAGAACGCAAGAACACCAGCTCCCGCAGCAAGCATACCAACACCGATAAGAGCAACTGCAACACCAAGAGCAAGCAACGTCGGAATTACTGGAGTAAGTAGTAGTCCCGCTGCGCCAATAACAACAAAGACACCGGCGAGCATGAGCAAACCTTTGCCCATCTCCTCCCATGACATTTGACCAAACATCTGAAGTACTGGAGCAAGCAGCGTCAATGCCGCAACGACTACGAGAAGAGCCGCAGCACCAGCAAGAGCTCCAGTCATGAGCATAAGAGCGCCAGCTATAATACCAAGAGAACCTGCGAGAAGGACCAGACTTTTTCCGATCTCCTCCCATGACATAGTTGCCATATCTTTGAGTGCGGTTGCGATCATACCAAGAGACATAGCAACAACAAGAACACCAGCCGCAGAAAGAAGTGCTGTTGGAGGAATCAAATATAGCGCTGCTCCGATGAGAGTAAGCGCTCCCGCCATAACAGTTAAACCTCTACCAATTTCTGCCCAGGACATAGTCCCCATCGTCTTTATTGCGTCTCCAATCATACCAAGAGACATAGCGACAACGAGAATTCCAGCAGCAGTAAGAAGAGATGTTGGCGGAATCAAATATAGAGCAGCGCCGATAAGGGTAAGACCTCCGGCCATTGCGCTAAGTCCTCTGCCGATCTCTTCCCAAGAAAGAGCAGCCATGTCGGTCAAAGCACTAGCAAGGATTTTAACACCGGCAGCTAGGAGAACAAGCCCGAGTCCCTGTGCAAGTCCACCTTTATCTGCTTCCATGAATTTTGTAAACAGAACAAGGCTTCCCAAAAGAGCACCAACGCCAGTAAGACCTTTAGCCATTTCTTCCCAGGACAAACCAGACAAGTCTGTCACAGCACCCGCTAGAAGTTTTACTGCAACAGCAAGAACTATCAGTCCCAAACTTGTCGAGATTAGTTTCTTGTCGTCGGGCATATACTTAACCGCAGCGACAAGACCAGCTAGAAGTGTTGTAACCCCGAGAAGGCCTTTAGCGAGACCTTGCCAATCCAGTTCGGCCAATTTCTTTACTGCAGACGCAAGAATATCAATGGCAATTGCGAGAAGAATCATAGCTCCAGTAAGAAGAGCCATCTTGCCCATCTCGTCTAGATCTACAACTTTCTCAAATATGGCCATAGACGCAAACAACTGCGTAAACATCACAGTGATTGCGGTTAATGCTCTCGTGAGTCCAGCAGCATCAATTTTCGATAATGTTGATACAGAAAGTGCAAGAACACCGATAGCCGCGGCAATGAGGAGTAATGTAGTTGCCCGAAGCGTATTTTGAAGAGCGCCGAGTGTATCGGTAAGTTGACTGATCGAATCGTTTACATTATCGATAAATCCCCCGCCACCTCCGCCTAGGAAGTTTCGGAGAGCGATTGTCAACGTCGCAAACAAGCCAGTGTTTATACTACCGAGAACGTCGCCAAAGTCGATTCCGCCAAGAGCCGACGATATTGAAGATCCAAGATCACTAAAGAACGTAGACATGTTCGCCGCAATTGGTTTGAACATGTTCCAAACGTTCTTAAGAATCGAACCTAGTTTATCCCAAACTTTGATAATGAAATTGCCAATATTTCCAACAGGTTCAAGTTTTGAAACAACTCCGTCAATACTTTTCATAGCTTCTTGGCCGTCAATATTCTTGAAGACCGACGCTATAATCTCGCCAAATTTCTTGATAAGTCCAATCGGAATAGCAAGAATCTGACCGAGCTTCTCAAAGAACCTTGTAAGGCCGTTTCCTTCAACAATCGCATTGCGAAGACCCACAAGAAAATCACCAATGTTTGCGGTGACCTCTAGGAATCCGCCACTACCATCACCGACAACACCAAAGAGATCTAGTAGTGTTTTGGCGACTTGTTTAACAACTTCCCATCCAATACTCAATACAGCAAATACACCAGCGAAAGACCGCTTAATATTATTTGCGGTAGTTCCTCCTATTTTGAGGTTCGCGGTGAAGTCTCGGATAGCAACGCTCATGTCGTAAAGTTGTTTACCTGTTGTGGCAGGAAAGATCTCTCGGAAAGCATCTTTGATCGGCTTTATAACCGCGATCAACGCATTGAAAGCGTTTGAAATCGCTTCGATGATTACCGTTCGTCCGCCGAGTTCTTTCCAGTCGCCAAGAACTTTGTTCCTAGCTTCTGCAGACGCCGATATGAATCCACCAAGAACGTTGTTGACATCGGTAAACATTGTTCGTGCTTCTTCGAAATCACCAAAGATCATTTGCCAGCTTTGTGCCCAGCCTGATGTTGCTGATTCCTGAAGTGTGTTGATAAGTTGAGACATCGTCTTGACTTTGGTAGCCGCGTCTTGCGCGGTCTTACCCATCTTGAGAATGCCTTCTATCTGCTGCTCGTTATAGCCCATTGTCTTGAGCTGAGAGGCAGTAAGATCGCCAGTAAACTTAGACAGCGTCTCGGTTAGGATGTCTGATGTGAGCCATCCCTTCTCGAGAGTATTTCTAAAACTTCCAGCGTCCTTGACCATCGTGTCGATAGCCACACCATGCACGCGTGCGGTCTCCATGATGGCATCTTGAAATACTTTTCCACCCATACCCGCGTTGACGACTGAATTCCAGTCCATCAAAGTAAGACGACCAGCAGCAAGCGCCTGTGAGAGCTGATACATCGCCGTAGATGCCTGCTCAGCGTTTGAACCAGAAATAGCCGCTAGGTTAGCAATACCTTTAATAGCTTCCGTCGCTACTTGCAGTTTAACACCAGCCGCGGTGAATGTTCCAATATTCCGAGCCATCTCAGAGAAGTTGTAGATGGTCTTATCGGAGTACTCGTTCAACTCGTTTAGAGCCGCGGTTACATTAGAAAGTTTGGTACCTTCGTGTGCAGTGTTCGCCAAAATAGTCTGAATTGCATTCAGATTAGTCTCGTATTCAGCGAGACCGGTTTTGATCGGATCGATCGTAAGAGACTTTATAAGCATTTCTCCAGCATTAACTGCCTTGTTGGCGATGTTTGTTAATGCCGTTATGCCAATAATAGATAGCGCGTGGAATCTATTCGAGATGGCGTCTACTGCAGAAGAAATATGACTTAGTTGAACATTTTTTCCTGCGGCAGCAATTCCGTCAAGACCTTTGGTGGCTCCGTCGAGTTTCAACCCAGTCTTGAGTCTATCGAGATCGCCAAGCGTCTTTGAAACACCTGTTCCAAATTCTTTGTTGTCAAAACGCATAGCAACAACGCGTTCGTCAATACTCGTGCTCATGCCGAAGTCACCGCCTTCCACACTTTAGTAGCGATTTTGTCAAACACTGGACGCATAGCTGGATTTATGAAATCTTGTCCATTCACGTAGCCACCACTTCCAGTACCATGGCCATACTGGAGCATGATTACTACTGGAAAACCATTTTCCACATTCGAGTTTGTCCATACAATTTCGCTCATACCATTTTTCGACGATGCCTCAAACGACCACGAATTTGAGGCGAGTCTGGTATCTGCTGGAGTAGCTGCTGATAAAGCACTAACTCCTAGTTCTCCGCAGAAGTTAAGTATAGACAAGATATCCAGTTTCTGAACTCTTTTCAGATACTGTTCAATATTGGCGAAAGATCCGGTAACGACGAAGGTTATCACGGTTCTCCCTACGTCTTGATAATATACTGAATTGTCAGATATGGCTGGATGTTATTGTGTGCTCCTCCACCACCGGTATTACCTGCGGCGCTAGACGGCCAAGTTCCGTTGTTGTTAGGATTGAAACCCGAGGGCCATGCCGTGTTCTGCAACGGTATCGATGCCGAACCAACTACTGTTATTGAGTGGTTGTGTTGCGGAATTTCAGGAATAGTAAGTGTGTGTGTTTTTGATCCTCCGCTTTCTCCGATAGTGTCGAACTCTGTCTGCGTAGCATCATAACCAACTGGAACTCGTCCCTTAAGATTTGGGACGTTGAATGTAGTTGAACCATCGCCAACACCATACAAAGTACCAGTTATTCCGTACAACGTGGCGTATGTTGTTCTACTAATAGCAGCACCGTTACAAATAAGCCACCCGGTTGGCGCCGTAGATCCAGACCACAGTCTAATCTCGCCAGGAATACCAAACAATGACGACGCTAACGTTGCTGTAGCAATATCATCAGTAAGAATTGTGGCATTTGCGATTTTGATTGAGGATACTGCGCCATCCGCAATTTTGTCAGTTGTCACATTAGAATCTACTATTTTTGCAGTGGTTACTGCATTAGACGCCAAGTCTTCGGCAACGATTGTTCCGTTCGCAATCTTTCCAGATGTAACTGCTCCGTCAAGTAGTTTATCTGTAGTGACCGAACCATTCGCGAGTTTATCTGTAGAGATTCCACCAAGCATTGATGCAGGAGTAACTGATCTAGTATCGTCCGTTCCAGTAAGAACCTCAGTAGCGGTAGCTAGTTCTACAACACCTTTAGTCGTCGTAGTTGCATCTGGAACAGCAACAAGTGCATATCCAGCATCAACGGTTTCTCCATCAAAGCGAGAAAGGATTAGATGACCAGAACCGTTGATAAGTCCGCTAACAATCGAGGCAGCTTCAATTGCCAGCATGCGCGCTTTTGTAAGTCCGTCTACCGTAGCCATGGTCCTCCTTTCATAGCGAACTTATCCGGTAAGAATCTTCACTTAGATATACGGCAGATGGCCACGTTATCTCAAACGACGTATCGTCTATGAATTTAACGTATTCGTCTGGACCTATAACGGTAAATGAACCATCGCCATTATCGATTACTCTTACTATTGCGTTGTTTTCAAATAGATCCAATATTTCTTGCGGTTCAGGAAGTCTAGGCGCTACCGAGTCAGTTCCGTAAAGTATATTCTCAAAAGACTCAACTACCCAAGAGTATGCTTTAGACGTATCGACAATCAAGTGTGCCGTCTTTGATACGTTTAGAAGATTAACTGGTTTAGTCGAAAATTCCCAAACGAATGGATCCGCTTCTGAAATCGTATACGATATTGGCGATGGCCTAAACAATACGTTGTACACGATATGAATAGTGTACTCGTTATCGCCACGCATAGTTCGATAACTTAGGCCTAAAGAGCGACGTCGTTGTTGTATCATCGCAAACTCAAACAACGAGTCCGGATATGTAAACGCGGTTATAGTTCCAGAAAACGCTGCTTCTTTCTGTCGGTTATGTACTTTTATACCGTCTACATAGCGAATAGTCTCAAATTCAAGACTTTCGTTCTGTACAACAGTAATAAGTCCACTCCAACTCTCCCCCGGGGAATTTTGAGGGTATAGAACGCCTCTATCAATTCCGAAAGCGTGCGTTTTCTCGTAACTCGTCCATGAAAGTCTAGTCACGAGAACTCCATTCTACGCAAACAATGAAATAAGCGTGTCTGGAGTTGGCAACGATGAATACTGACTTTCATTTCCGTATAGCAGATTCTCCAAAGTTGAAAGAACACCGGTGTTCGCATATCTCGAATCCACAGCATAATGTGAAGTTCGACGATAACCTGTTACGGAAGGCGGACAGGTAGACAAGGCCCAAGATAGAACAGTGGCGTTCGTCTTATCGGAATTACTTATTGCCGAACGTTGCGATGGAGAAGCGAGTGCACCGTACACTAAATGAATCTTGTACGCATGCTCTGAAAAATCAATGTCGTTTCCTATAAACGTCCGATATGAAAAACCAAACGAAGTTCTAGGTTGCTGAGTAGCGTATAAACCGTTGTGGATCTCGACTGTTCCGTCACATGAAAGAAATGCCAACGGACAACCGTATGCGTCGATGGTTGCTTGGTATTCTTCAGAAGATGCCAAATTTAGATATTTAACACCATCTATATAATGCGGTCTAGCCTCAGCACCAGATGGAGACTCTACGACAGAAATCAGTCCAGTCCACGG
>Ga0224507_10000875_pt1 | contig 11927 bp, 13 predicted proteins | sample SF_Jan12_sed_USG_3_FD_170159 | JGI IMG/M metagenome (GOLD analysis project Ga0224507, IMG submission 170159) | Sediment microbial communities from San Francisco Bay, California, United States - SF_Jan12_sed_USGS_13 | ecosystem: Environmental > Aquatic > Marine > Sediment | place: USA...
TCAGCAAGGAGAGCTAAACACAATCATTAATGCAAAACCAAAAGAATTCAAGGAATTACTCAATGCAATTATAGGAATAGACAAGCTCGATATTGCATCTGAAGCAATGAAGACAGTCAACAAAGAATTCCGTGAAAAAATTAAAGAGAATGTAGGATACGATGATACGCATATTGAAATTTTATTGCGAGATCTAGAAAAGTATGAAAAAGAAATCGAAGAAGCAAAACCTCAAAAGGAACAATTGGAACTAAAGCAAGAAGAACTGAAAAACGAAGTAGATGATCTAAGGAAAAAAATTGAAACTGAAACACCAAAAATTGATAAAATCAAACAAATAGAATTAAGAAAAAAAGAGCTATTATCATATGCAAAAGAAGCAATACATGAAATCCAACGTGAAATAAATGAAAATGAGCGTAAAATACAGGACTGTGAAGGTTGTTTTGACCATATTGAACTAAAATCAGACTTGGAATCAAAAATTCAAAAAGTAGAAGATGCGATAGAAGATACAGTCAAAAAAGTTCAAGAAATAACAAATCAAATAATTTCATTAAAAGAAAAACAATTGCTTGCATCTAAACTGCAGTTAATAGATAACAAATGTCCCGTGTGTGATTCAAACGTAGAAAAATTAAATCCACTTTTTCAAGAAGAACATCTTCAACAAGAAATCCTAGAATTACGAAAACAAATTGTCTCAAAAGAAAAAGAAAATGACATGTATAATCAAAAAAGAAAAGAATTTTCAATAAAATTACAAAATGCAAGAGATGCAGAAGCAACACTTAGAGCTCATTCCATTAACAATAAAGAAGAACTAGTAATAATTCAAAAGGATACAGAAATCAAGAAGCAAAAAATCCCTTTAACCACTAATCAAAACCTGTTGGAAATGTCAACAATAGATCAGCATGCAAATTTGATTTTTAAAAATATTTCAAAATTAGAAGTTGAAACTAAAGGATTTGATGAGCAAGAGTTCAATAATCTTAAAAAAAGAGTAAATGAAAAACAAATGAGCTTATCTCAAATAGATCAACGAATCGGGGCAATCTTAGAAAAAATTTCTAAAGGAGAGGAACAGATCATTGTGATTAAAAAAGCTGTTTCAGAATTAAAAATTGTAAAAGAATATGTAACAAGTCTTAACGAAATTCAAACAAATGTTTTTAGTAGAGATGGACCCGTTGCTACAAGTCTCAGGTCTTGGGCACTGAACACAATTTCTGCTAAAGCATCAGAATATCTAACATTACTAAATACAAAAATTCAGAGAATTTCATTATCAGAAAAGACTAGAGATATTTCAATTGCATGTTACTCAAAAAATGAAGTTCTAGAGTTAGAATCCCTTAGTGGAGGTGAGAAAGTAAGCGTCGCTCTAGCATTACGATTAGGCATGGCAAGCCTTCTTGGTGCATCAAATCTGAACCTAATGATACTTGATGAGCCTACAACTCATCTAGATGCTGAGAGGAAAAAATCTCTAGTAGGCGTACTATCTCAGTTATCAGATATTTCTAACTCTGAATCACGAATGCAATTTTTGATCATCACACATGACGCAGAAATCTTTGAAGATTCAACAGTTGAACAAATTTACAAATTCGAGTCATCTGAGCAAGGTAGTAAAGTTACGATTCTCTAAGAATGTTAACAATGAGAGTAACCACATCTTGATTTTGATTTTCACTAAATCTCAAAAAAAGATACTGAACAAAACAATGATTTGATTTTTTAAGGATATGCATAGTTCAAAAATATTGAATGATTTTGTTGCTCGATGTAGAAAGTGCAAATCTAAAATTATTATTCCTGATCAAGGACCGTGTACTGATTTAGAATATATGGATTACATTAATGCATATGACAAACAATGCAAATGCGGAAAAAATGATTGGGAATTAATATCATCATAGAATCAATTCAAATTAATTCAAAGAACTATGTGATAAAAAAATACTAAAAAATTTAGTTAAAAAATCTAGGTCACAATTACTTTTCCAGTCATCCAAGGATGGACCATGCAGAAATAATCAAATGTTCCTGCTTCACTAAATGTAAATTCGAAAACAGAACCTGACTGAAATATGCCAGAATCAAATACACCAGTCAATCCGGCATTCACAGTCCCACTTGTTACAGTATGAGCTGCAGAGTCATCATTTATCCAAGACACTGTTGTACCTGATGCTACAGTGAGTTCATAGGGCAGATAACATTCGTCAGTATCTTCACATCCAGGAACAGCAGATCCCACAGGAAGTGAAACTATTGCAGTCATTTGTAATGCTTGAGGTTCAGGTAATGCTTCAGGTTCAGGTAATGCTTCAGGTTCAGGTAATGCTTCAGGTTTGGATTCTTCAACAATTACCATCTCTTCAACATCATTGACAATTACTTTTCCAGTCATCCAAGGATGGACCATGCAGAAATAATCAAATGTTCCTGCTTCACTAAATGTAAATTCAAAGGTCAAACCAGACATAAACAAGCCAGAATCAAATATGCCATCATATCCATCGGAGATATTTCCGCTAGTCACGGTATGAGCTGCACTATCAACATTATTCCACACTACAGTGTCACCAGAAGAAATGGTAATAGAATAAGGCAAGTAACATTCGTTTGTATTTTCACATCCGGGCATTCCAGACCCTTCAGCAATGTTTACGGTATGAATTCCAGTTGCAACAGGTAGTGTAATTGTTAGTTCAGATTCTGGTTCAGATAGGAGTTCCGGAACAACGATCATGGTAGATACAGTTCCTTTTGGTTCAGTGATTTCATCGCCATGGCCCAATCCCTGAATGATAACTTGAATTTCAATTGGAGATTCACTCAATACAGTTGTTTCATGAATTGAATGCATTCCAGGATGTCTATGTGACCCTGGATCAGATAGAACCGTATCACCATTTTGTTTTGCAGAAATATCATAATTTACATGGTCAACAATATTTTTATCATCATCTCTAAATTCAACTTCAACAAGTAAAGTTTCACCTACAATTGCCGTTTTTGGCATAATGTAAGAATTAACAGAAATTTGAACAGGTTCGGGTTCAGTAGCCAAACATTCACCTTGATAATCTAATTTAACATCAGCAGTGTCTAACATACACATATTGCCATAAGTTTCTCCATCTACACCACACATAGGATCCCATTGCATGGTACAAACAGTTGGCGTCTCTTCAGCAATTATTATTCTTGGCTCAATTATATCTCCAGGATCCATAGCTATGAATCCAATAGATATTGCAACAAGAACTCCAACTATAGCTATTACCCAATATGAAAGATCCAATCTCATCCACCTGTTAGCTTTGCAAAGTTTTCGTTCTTACTTAACTTTTCCATAAACTCAATATTAGATAGGGCAACAACTGCAGATTCCACGACTGATTTTTCAGAATCGTTTAATGCTTTTTCCAGAGTTTCTTTTGCCTCTTTGGAACCAACAACACCCAAAGCAATAGCAGCCTCGTGACGTACAAACATACTTGGATCATTAAGTGTCGCATCAGCTAATGGCGGAATTGCACTGGAATATGACATTTGTCCTAATGCAAAAGCAGCCTCGTGACGAACCAATTCATTTTCATCATTTTTCAAAACTTTTGCAATGTATGGAATTTTATCTTCTCCTCCAAAATCAACTAAAATACAAGCAACTCTGGTTCTTACGACATAATCAGGATGCTCTAAAAGAGAAACAAAATACTCAGTATCTTTTTGTTCATATTTTGATTCCATCTCCGCAAAAAGTGATAATCTATCATTTGTTACTGCCTGCAATTTATTTTAAAAATTTACGTGTCCTATATTAGGTTACTTTTTGGAAGAATGCATTATTCTCGTGTGGTGATACAGTATGATCGGTTCACCATTTTGTATTATGATTTTCAAAGGTTCTTTGCACAATAAAAACAGATTAATCAAAAATCAGATGACATTGACGTGCATATTTTATTTCCAGTATAATTCCACTAGGAATTACAAAGTATCTGAGTAGAACACATACAAGTTGATCATAGGTTAGAAAAAAATTGTATAAGATAGATAGTAATCAAAACCACTTTGTTGTTAGTTGACAACAAATCATTACAGCATCGTTTGCACTCAGTAATGTTTGGAATTACTTGATTGCTATCAATGTAATGATGCAATAATGGAATAAAAAGTCAATTAAAAAGATCTTTAACATTTGTTTGTAATTTACATTATTTCTAAACAAGATTAAACCCAATTCAAATTCTGAAAACATAAGAAAGATTTGCGTGGGATTCCTGTTTAGTCACTAGCAGTATCATGCCATATATTAACAACAGTTGAAAGGTACTATTCGCTATTGCCATGTATAGGCACAACAGAAAACCCATGTGTGGGTTATGGCACCTGATGTGTCGAGTATTGAGTTTTAGTTGGTAATCAGGATATAACAGATTCCATGCATGAAGTCCATCTTGCATTTAATAATCATAGTAAAACGCATTGTAATTTTGGGGTTAGAATTGTCTCAAACATCGAAAAAACTGAACCTTTTTTGATGCTTATTTTGCAATCACATACCGAACAGAAGCAATGATAAAAATTGAATTATTCCATTACTTTTTTTCAACATTCAAAGTTACAACAATTTCAGTTTGATCATTTTCAAGGTCATCATCTAATACAATTCCTTTGTCAAGAAGTTTGAATTCATCGATCAAAGAACCATCCTCACTAAATGTTCTAACCAGTTTACTTTTTGGGAGAACAGACACATCACTAGAGTCGTGATATACTTTGACTGATTCACCGTTTTTTATCACAATCTTCAATCCATTCACCAAAGTAAAATTAGATAATAAAAAGTAAGATTACTTTGCAATGCAAAAAAGTTCATGATCTCAATTTACAGACTTGAGGTTATCGGACATAATCTTGTTACATTTATAAAATCAAAAAAATCCATTTAATCCCCATCATAATGATCCAATATAATCTGTTTATGAACAGTATTTGAGAACAAAAGAAACGATCTTTGCATGAACATCACATGCAATAGAAGTAATTAATGTCACGTTCAACTATTGAGATATCTATTTAATGGAAAAAAGCAAAGAGTGAACGATGAGTATAGCAATAGGTGAAAAAGCACCAAATTTCGGAGTTTCAGAATGGGTGCAGGGAGCTCCAACAAATTTTGATCAAGAAAAGGATCATATAGTATTACTAGAAGTCTTTCAAGTAAATTGTCCAGGATGTTTCATGAATGCAATTCCAGAAGCAATTAACATCTATAACAAATACAAGGATGAGGGAGTTCGGGTGTTAGGTCTTGCAACTGCCTTTGAAGATTTTGATAAAAATACATTAGAGAATTTGAAAATGCTTGTGGAGACAGGGGAAGTAATCGGAGAAACAAAAGCAGCACTTTCAACATATGGTCAATTAAAAGAGGGAAACAAATTATCTTTTAAAATCCCATTTCCGTTAGGCATGGATAATTTAACAAAAACTTCAGGAGAAGTAAGTCAAGATAAAATTATGCAGTTCATATATCCACAAATTCCAGAATTTGACTCACAGCCAGAAGAATACAAAAATCAGATCATTGAAAGAGTAAAAAATTACATGAAATCAAAAGAATATTCAGCTGAAACATTTGAAAAATTTTCCTTACAGGGTACGCCTTCCACTATTTTAGTAGACAGAAAAGGAATACTTAGAGACGTGTCATTTGGGCAATCAGGACATGTAGAGGCAATGATTCAAAAATTATTAAATGAGGATTAAATCAACTAATAAAAACAAGTGCTACAGACAAGGCCACTACAATAAAAAATCCTCCAAATAGAGCAATTTTTGCATTATCCATATTATTTGCCAGACAAAACAAAATAAAAGTAAATCTCAAGGATATTTCTTAAATTAAGATGCATCTGAACTGGTAAACTTAGACCTGATTTCTTTTTTTGAACTTCATTACAGTAAACGCAGCAACAATTATCAAAGATCCAGTCAAAGCTAACCACATCAGGGAATCGTTAAAAGTCTCACCTTTTTGTAATGAAGATGAATCTTTTTGCTCCATCTCATCTTTTTCAGTTAGACCAAGAAGGTTAGTTGTCCCAGAAATTTCCAACGTGTTATTTCCAGAACCTGTAAAGTTCAGCGTCACAAAAGATATTTTTTCATTGGAGTTTATCCTTGGAAAATATTCTTGATCATTTAGATAAAATGTTAAGTCTCTTCCCAAAAGTTCATGAGGAATAATCAGCTCACCCAAATTATTTTCCAAACCACCGAAAATGTAAAGAGTTAGTTTTTTTTCATCCCCATCAAACTCAAAGTCGAGTATATCAAAATTAGAAACAGTTTCAACCTCAAAAGTATGTTCACCGATTTGTACGTCCAGTTGATTTGCCAACCCGGTTGCATCAGACAATAACTGACCATGCGCAGGAGTCATCACAAAAAGTAATGTAATGGAAGCTAAGAATATTGTTTTCAATTTATGCAGATCTAGGAATTCTTTTGTTTAACTCTTTGTCTTGAGCAATTCTTGGATGATCTGGATCTGCCAAAATGACTTCAAACCAATAATGTTTTCCATCTTTATAGACAAAATAAGAACCTAAAATTTTCATGTTAGGATATCTTTGAAGAACTCTTCTGTCTGCAACAGATTTCATACTATCATCTGCCTTGATTCTTGTAACACCAAGATGTTTTGGCCTTCTACCACCAGTAGGTCTTTGTTTTCTCATACCGCCGGTTCCGACTCTCATTCTGACTACAATAATTCCCTGTTTTGCTTTGTAGCCCAATCTTCTAGCCCTTTGTAATCTACTGGGCTTATCAATGCGAGTAACTGCCGTCTGTTTACGCCATCCAATTACACGCTCACGTATTTCAGGGGAATTTTCCTTCCAAAGTCTGATCCACGTCTGGTCTTGATAACTAGGCATATCGAAGATTGTAAAATCCCCATTAATAACTGTAAATCAAATGATATCCATAAGCAACGCTAACTGATAAAAAATTTCTTTGAGGGGGATCACAATCCACACACTCAAAGAATTTGCTTCCGCAGAAAACTCGATAAACCATGTTAACTCAAGTTATTAAAAAAGATTTCTCAGTATTGCTTTGAGATTTTTATTGAGTAATATTTGCAGAAAATAAATGGAATTAAAAATTATCATGTTAAGCTTAATTCTAGCAACAAGTTTTGCATCTTTTCCAACAATAAGTGCGGAGCCATCAGTTAACATCGTGATGGAAAAAACAACATACAGCTATTGTGAAAGATTATTTTACATTATTGAGGTGTCAGAGATTACAGGGGAACCTGCAATCATTCACATAAGAGATGAATCAGGCAAAGGAAGCAGTGCAATTCCAATTGAAATAGCAAATTTAAAAAATCCAATTCCATCACCATTTGCTTTTGAAAAGGAAGTATTTCCACTAGGAAAATATTTTGTAGACGTAGAATATGCAGGTTCAAAAGTTACAGCAGAATTTAATTTAATTGATTCAGATAATATTTGTATTCCAGAAGTAATCAAACAGTTTATGATAGAATGGCTAAATGACAAGATGCCAGACGGATATCTAATGGATGCGTTTCAGAAACATGTAGATGCTAAATTAATTTACATACCTTTTGAAATTAATGAGAAAAATATTCTTGATATAGACATTCCAGACTGGGTAAAAAATGTGGCATATTGGTGGGTTCAGGGAGGAGTTTCAGATAAAGAGTTTACTCAAATGATAAACTATCTGATTGATAAAAATATTATCTCTGTTCCAATTCCAAGAGAAAACTAAATGTGAGTAAATACTTAATCATTGTTGCAATCGCCAGTGATAACCATAACTTCAATTATCATTTAGAATTAAATATTATCAGCATGCAATAGTTAGAATATAGATGAGATAATCCGGGAGAATTTATTTTTACAACAAGGAATTCAGAAGATCTGTAGTGTGGTTAACTACTACTTTTACTGACTTTAAATATTATTCCAAAAACAACTGCAACGATTCCAGCAGCTATAAATGCTATGACAACTGCTATAACCATTTCTTTACCCGTTCCTCCCACAGAAGATCCAGAGGGTACGGATGTTGAATCAAGAACACATACACCATTTTTGAGAAGAGTTCCAGGTCCACATCTTTCATCCAACACACAAACCCCATTTTGAAGAATTGTACCAGGTCCACACTGAGTTGGTTGTGTTTGGCTCGCTGTTGCATCTGCTGCGGCTTTGGCTGCTGTTGCATCTGCTGCGGCTTTGGCTGCTGCTGCATCTGCTGCGGCTTTGGCTGCTGCTGCATCTGCTGCGGCTTTGGCTGCTGCTGCATCTGCTGCGGCTTTGGCTGCTGCTGCATCTGCTGCGACTTTGGCTGCTGCTGCATCTGCTGCGGCCTCATCATCAACAACATCTGAAACAACAACGGGTTCAAGACTACCAAATACAGTTCCAATTATCTCCACTTCTTCAGTTCCGGAAGGCACTTCAATACTAAGGGTTCTACTTTGAGCAGTTGTCTCAGTTTCTGAATAAATTGCAAAGTCGCCATCCACTAAAACAAAAAATTCCTCGTCTAATCCTTCAAAAAGGGAATCAAAAGAAATCCTATCAAATGTAATATCCAACATTCCAGTAGAATCAGCAGTAACTGTAAGATATAATGAAGATGCCTCAACATCAGATGCAATTGCATCAACAGTCATTTCAGTTACAGTGTACTCAACATCAAAGGAATTTCCTTCAACATCAACAGGAATTGTTTCTGCATATACTAATGCAAATGAAATCATTGTAAACATTATCAATCCAAAAGATATTTTCAATAGAGAATTGACATTAGGCAAACTCACAGATTTTTCAGAATGTAATTTCTCCATACCAAAATCATTCATTACGATATGTTAACCTTAGAATAGACGTTAAAAACAAAGAGACGATAATAAATCACGTAAAAGTCAAGCTTTTTTACTTATTTTTAAAGTTCGGACAGAAATTAGACTAAAACTAGATGACACCGCGAAGGATCATGACAATCTTTTCAGCAATAACATTTGCAGCTAAAGATTGAGCCTCTTTAGTTTGAGCACCAATGTGAGGTGTTAAAATGACATTATCCAGTTCTGCTAGTTTATGTCCGGTTGCAGGTTCTTTTTCAAACACATCCAAAGCTGCGCCTCCCAAAGCACCATTTTTGATAGCATTATATAGAGCATCTTCATCTACAACACCACCTCGAGAAGTATTGATAATTTTTGCAGTCTTTTTCATTGTGGACATTTTTTCCGCATCTAGAAGATGATATGTGGAATCTAAAAGTGGAACATGAATTGAAATATAATCAGAACTTTGTAAAAGTGTGCTCAAGTCAGCTTTCATCAAACCGACTTCTTTTGAGAATTCTTCATCAATAGGAACCACATCATAACCAATAATGTTCATATTAAGTGCTCTAGCAAGTCTTCCCAATCTTTTTCCAATATTTCCCAAACCAATAATTCCAAGATATTTTCCTCTGAGTTCGGTTCCCTTGAGTTCTTTTTTGAGCCATTGTCCACCCCTTATTGCCCGGTCTCCTCTTGCGGTTTGTCTTGCCAAAGACAACATTAAACCTAAAACTAATTCTGCAACAGCATTCATTGCACCTTCAACTGCATTGATCACACGGATATTTTTTGCCTTGGCAGCTTCTTGATCTACATTATCCAATCCAACGCCAACACGCGCAATAATTTTACATTTGTCTGCCTTTTCAATCATTTCTTTGGTAATAGTCGTTCTACTTCGAACAATTACAATATTGAAACTAGAAATTTTTTCTAGAATCTGTTCAGGGGTAATCTCGGGTTCATATGAAATCTTCAGACCATTATCATTTAGTATTTTATTTAAAATAGGATCTACCTCATCACAAATCAGTACCGAGTCATCAAATCCCATAAGGATAGAAAAAAAGATACAGAATATAATTCATTATAATGAATTGAACATGTTTTAAAATGCGGATAGAGTTTTAATCAAAGAAGTTACCACGATTATGCATGAGATTAATTATCAATACAATCTTTGTTTTTTCTATTTCCATAGCATTTTTGATCTTTGTGCCATTCTCATATGCCAGCACAACTGAATTTGGACATTTATCAAAAGTATGGATTCCCGAAGAGGAATTCCTTTCATATTTTGATTCAAATGGAGTGTATACGGTTGTAGGCAACGTTAAAAATGAAAATGATTTTGCAGTAATTCCTACAATTTCAGTTTCAGTCATGGACGATTCGACAATCCATACAAAAATAATTCAACATGTACCACTTCCATCCGGAGAAGAAATTCCTTTTAAAATAAAGTTGCCAGAAATAGCAGGAAATACGCCAATTCTAATACCATCGGAATTGACATTTAAGATAACAGAAAAAGATCCAGTTTCAATCGAGGTTCTTTATGATGAGACTTTGATAAAACATGATGATGGTCATATTACGGGTAGGATACAAAACATAGGTGATAAAACGGTATACTACCCTAAGATATACGCTATAGTTCATGGCTATGAAATGGTGTTAGACATTGTTCAAAACATGGAATTTATTGAAAAAATAGAGCCTGGAGAAATAGTCGAGTTTTCGATGTATCCAGATTTGGCCATTACCAAGGATGTTTTCTATTATAGCTGTTTTGCCGTTACAGATTCCTTTGTCAGACCAATGCAGTCAGAAAGAAACGGAGAAACATTTTACTTTCGTTATGATTCGGGCACTTGGTTTACAGCACCACAGTTCAACGACATTGGAACAGAAATGACATTGAGAACACAAAACAGTTTTCCTCTTGAAACGTATGTAAATTTTGAATTTCCATCATTTTCAGAGAGTGAAAAGTTTAGTGTTTATGTAAACGGTCAAGAAAAAAATCATAAAGTATTGACGATAGTGGAAATTGGCATGTAGCTTATACGGTTAATCCACTAGAAAGTGGCCAAATTCTGATTACAGGATTTAAAGAAGGGTGGGATCCTGGAGAAGAAATTCTAATTCCAGACTGGATAAAGATCAATGCAGGTTGGTGGACAACCGAGTTAGCAGATGATGAGGTTTTTGTCAGAGGTCTGGAATTTATGATTAAAGAAAAAATCATAATTCTCAATACTGACAAAATAAAAAATAATGAAACATCAATTCCAAATTGGTTTAAAAACACAACCAAATGGCGGATAGAAGATAAAATAGATAATGAAACATTTGTCAATGTGTTACAAAATTTAATCAATAGAGAAATCATCCGAATCCAATAAATCAAGTCAAGTTTTAGAAGTTTTTAAGGGACATCATTTTCAATAAGAAAATGAACAAGCATACGATAATTGTAACTGTCGCATCAATTATCATTATAGGTTCCATAGGCTTTTCAGGTTGGAATATTTTTGCATCAGAACAGATACAAATGAAGGCAATCAAGGAGGGATACTTTAGTTATTTTGATTTAATCAATAATGAACAGGTTTTATTTTGCAATCCATTATCATTACCTGCCAATTTTAAGGAAATTCGAATATCAATGAATTATGTTGACAAAAATATTGGAGTCATTCATTTTTCAGATGTGAGTGTAGACAGTAATTCAGAAATTAAAAAACAAGGAAAATTTCAAACGGATGATTCTAAACAAATTCAATATCTTGCATTACATTTTGACGGAATGTATAACGGGGCAATTCCAACCAGAATAGATTCGAATAACATAACGATAGTTACAGAAATCGATTCCCAGGTGTTAGGTTTTATTCCGTTCACTAAAGCTAAGCAATACCCAGGACTAGAGTTTTGGAGTCTAATGAATAATCAAAACGCAGATTATAATTGCTAAGTATTAAAAAATAGAAAAAGA
>Ga0224507_10000878_pt1 | contig 11915 bp, 7 predicted proteins | sample SF_Jan12_sed_USG_3_FD_170159 | JGI IMG/M metagenome (GOLD analysis project Ga0224507, IMG submission 170159) | Sediment microbial communities from San Francisco Bay, California, United States - SF_Jan12_sed_USGS_13 | ecosystem: Environmental > Aquatic > Marine > Sediment | place: USA: California...
GAAGTGAGCTGTTGAGCAGGATTCATGATAAGTATCCTGACATGTGTAAGATAGTTCTTTCTGGGCAAGCAGAAAGGGATGATGTGGTAAAAGCTGTAAATGAAGGTCATATTTATAGTTTTCTTTTTAAACCAATAAACCGTCGTCAATTATCCGATGTAATAGAAAAAGGTGTCGAGCATAGGCAGCTAAAAATATTGTTAAAGCAACAGAATGAAGAACTTCTTGCTGTTAATGAAGCGTTGGAGGGGCAGGTACGGCAACAGGCTGAGCTTTTATTAACCGCCCGTAATCGTCTTGAACAGCTGGATGAGAATAAAATGTTGTTTCTTAAGTATTTATCGCAGGAGATGAATGGTTCTCTGGATAAAATAAAAAGGTTAGCCCATGCGGTTTTAAATTACTTTGCCATAGCTGGTAGCGATATTGATATTGAGTCCGAGGCTATTGGGTGCAAACAACCTCTCGATAATATCATTGACTCTTACGCTAATCTCATTGGCTTAAAGAACATCACGGTTACAAATAATGTAAATAATGGTGCAGAAATATGTTTGGATTCTCACTATAGCGAGCAACTATTTCGTAGTCTTATCCATAATAGCCTTGTTTTTTCCCGTCATGGTGGTGAGGTTAGTTTTGAGACGGAACATGGAGACGGGGTTGATCGGATTATTTTTGCTGATAACGGACAAGGTGTTATTAAGGATGATCATTTACTTATTTTTAAACCATTTGTGCTTCCGCCTGAGAAAAGAAATCCTGAGGGGTTTGGTTTGAATTTACCATTGGCAAAAATGATTATCGAGGCCCATGGTGGAAAGATTTGGGTTGAAAGCGAGGGACGTGATAGAGGGGCACGATTTGTAATTGAGCTTCCCAATAGGTCTGTTATAGAAAGAAGTTAATTTGTACCATTGTTGATTGTTAATTATTTAGGCAAGTCAGGTAATTTACATAGGTCCGATTCTTGGGGGCGCTCTTCCTTGGGTATTTATTAGGATTACACCTAAATAACAAAACAATCAAAATTATCGCAACCCCTCTTTGTTACGATGAATTATTATAATAAAAAAGTACCTGGGTTATCAGGTTTTCAATTAGCTGATTTAATAAAGTATTAATCTGTAAGTAGCCACTTGCAGGAAAAAGGCGCCTGTGATCAGGTACAAAAAAAGACCGTTGGCGAAAAGCCAACGGTCTTTTTTTTGGTTCCCTTGTGAAAGGTGAGCGTACTAGTTGCTCGTTTTCAAAGAAGGAACGAATTTGTTAATAATGTAGAAGAGAATAAACGGGGTAGCTCCAACGGTCAGCGCTCCGAAGAGTCCCTCTTTGTAAGTTTCCAGATTATGCGGAATTATAGGCATATGGTAATGCATGAAACCGTGGAATGAAAGAGAGAATGCTTGTCCGCCGATAACAACGTTCCAACGCATCATGAAGACACCGAAGAGGATCAATGCCAGGGCAATCCCTGTGCGTTTGATTCCCGGTTTGCCGATCATGAGAAGAAGGAAAGGTAATAAGTTACCTAAACCGTATTGCATAATGAAGATTTTAGTAAAATCTTCTTCCCACATAACTTCACGCAGGATGTCCCAAGATTTCATCTGGGTGTATCCTCTGAAAATCATATCGAGTAGCTCAAGTGTAATGGCTGCAATCAAAAAACCAATGAGATAACGACTGGTTTTTTTGATGACGTCCATTTCAACACCGGCGATAACCTTTACAGATTCATCACTCTTTCCTTTTTTAAGGGAAGCGGCAAGTTTTTTACCCTCCATGATGATAATATAGGTAAGCATACAGAGAGCGATACCGGATACAACTGCCGACATGATGAAAATAACCGGCATAAGTGGAGACATCCAGAGGGCGTTGGCTTTTACTGAACCAAAGATAAATCCGGCGTAGCCATGCAGAAAGCAGGCTACGGGAATACCGATGGCAGCAAAAATTTTAACGCCTTTTTTATCGGCAGCAATAGCCTCTTCACTCAGATCGTAAGCACCCAAGGTAAGAATGTTATAAATTAACCGTCTAAAACCGGCTCCTTTAACACCCTTTAATGCCAGAGTTTGTTCCACGAAATATTGTCGATAAACAAACCAGATCTCGGTAAGAACGATTATCGCGTAGGTAGAAAACACGATACCGAAAGCTGCGATAGCCGAGGTGAAATGCGGCGTCATCATAACATGGATGCCGCGAATAGGTTGCTGCAAATGAAACTGCAGAGGCATCATCGCAACTGGCAAAAGAGCCAGTGAGAAGACGAGTGAAAATTTAGCAATGTCTTTCAGGTCTTTTTGCCCGAAAACATGATAGAGAGATGACAGAACAAAGGCTCCAGCCACCAGACCCGTCATGTAAGGATACATTACAATCTGGATACTCCAGTAAATAAACTCATTGGGATAGACGAAGTGTAGTTTTTCCGTCCATTCCAATCCGTGAACGACTAATTGTTCAGTCATTGGTTACCTCACTTCCTTGTCGAGTCCGATATAGAAAACCTGTGGTTTCGTACCGTATTCATCTTTCAGTACCGCTACCCGTTGGGTCATAATGACTTTTGTGTAGGGGTCATTATGATCTTTCAGGTCGCAAAGTTGGCGAGCACCGAAGGAGCAGTTATCCACACAGGCTGTTTTCAAACCTTTGGAAATTCTGTGGTAGCAGAAAGTGCATTTCTCAGCAACTTTATGTACCGGATGGAAAAAACGAACACCGTAAGGGCATGCCATAACGCAATAACCACAACCGATACACCATGAACGATCAATCAATACCACGCCATCGGGAGTTTGATATGTCGCACCAACCGGACATACTTGAACACATGCCGGGCTTTTGCATTGATTACAAAGTTTAGGTACAAAAAAAGCCTTGGCGATGGACTCGGGGTCAACATCATGCTCCATGACTTTTTTCTCCGTGAAACCATCACGGCCACCATGGGGAGAGTCAACCAGTGCCTCACCGTCATTGGTGATGACGTATCGTTCTACCCACGTTCTGGTAATGGGTTCGTCATAGGGAACGTCATTTTCTTTTTTACATGCCTTGACGCAGAATCCACAGCCAACACATTTCGTAGTGTCTACGAGAAATCCCCAGCGATGTGGTGATTCGGCCAAAGCCGCTTTGGCTTGTTCTGGACTTAAAAACTTAAACGCATCCAAAGGAAGCGCAGCAGCAGCTGAGCCCACAAGCGTTTTCTTTAATAAATCTCTTCTTGAAACACTCATTACATATCCTCCAGGCTCGGCTTATGTGGATTGTGGCATTCAGCGCACTCCATGCCGACATTATGCTCTTCTGGATCGATAGCCGGAAGCTCGCTTCTTTGGCTACCCGGATATGGCAATGCAGCGTGGCATCTGAGGCAGAGCCCTCTGCTTTTGTCGATTGTTAATGGTTCTTCGGTTTCCGCATGATCCATAGCGGGACCGTGACAGTTTTCACACTGAATGATGGAATGTTTTGAAGCCATGTTGCTTTCATACTGCTCTTCATGACATTCGGCACAAAGCTCTTTCCCTTTATATTTTACGGGAATAGCTTTCCAGTCATCAATGCTTCCGGCTCTATAAAAGCCGAAAGTAAAATTTTTTCCGTTCACTCCAAAATCATCCGGCACATAAAAGTGTCTGAAGAGTAAGTGGCAGGAAACTAATACGATCGCTAAGATTAGCGGTCGTAATACATGAGTTTTCATACAATGCACCCCTTATTTTGCCTGTACAAAAGAAAAAGAAAAAATCTCTATTTTCTCAAGAAATGAGAAGAATTAATGGGTGTATAAAGTTTTACATTTAAATACCCAAACTTATAAACAGGTGCCTGCAGGCGGCTGTTTGATAAGATTATTTCTATACCGTTATTTATGGATATTTGTCAAAGGAAAATTCGAAAAATATTGTAACTAACATACAATTAATTTATGACAGGTTGAAAATAGCTGTTTGTTCTATTTTGAAATGTTTGAATTATTGACAATACAGATTTATAATATTTATTTTTTGGTGAGTTTGCAGGCGAGGGTTCTTGAGGGAGCACTGCTGATCTATAGATGTTGTGTGGTTGCTATGTAATATTGCAATTTTTTAACATTATAGATGCAGGTATAGAAGTATGTGTTTATAGAAAAATTATAAATTTCAAGATTAAATTTATATTGAAATAACTAATTCTTATTATTAGCTAATGGTTAGTGGTTTGATAAAGTTTTACCGTGGAGGTATGTAATACGTTGTTCTTCTGAGGGCTGTGATGCTTGATTTCGATAAATTACCATTTCGAACTTACAATCTTCTATGAATATTTTATAGAGGCTTAGTGTTGGCTGTTAGGATTTATAATGAGTATTAATCCGAAAATGGTTCCAGGTTATTTATCTTCATGCGGGTACCTGGTTGTAGGCTTATTAACTAGGCGATTTAATATATTTCTCTGGGATATAGCTGGGCTCAACCCCCCATCCTGTCCTTCCCCCTTCAAGGGAGAAGGGATGTAGGTGACCGGTTTTAAATTCTAAAAATTCCTTAAGTCAACAGCGATCCATCCAGGACTCCTGGCCTTAAATTATCAAATAACTGAAAGTGTAACTTCTTGATTTCGTATAACATAATTTATTAGTTACTTGGAGGTATTGCACCCTCCCTATGGGTATGCAGTTGACTGAAGGGAAATTTTGTTTGTTTTACCATGCTCTGGGCTTGTACCTGGTCACAGTTAGTTTATAACTAACTGATTTAATAAAGAGCGAGATAGTAAGTGGTCACAGGTATTAAGGTGTTGAATCAGAAGTAGAATTGTGTACTTCCATTGCTCTGGCATATTCTGATGATTGGGGAAATTTGCGTTGCAGGAGGGTGCGGCAATTACTTCCCACCTTAGGCATATTGTTTTTGTCTGCCGCAATAGAGAGGTGCAAAAGAGCGCGGGGCAATTTTGGGCTATCGGAGTGTTTTTTAACCAGGGTTGAGGCGATAGCTGTGGCCTCTTTGATTTCTCCTTTCTTACAAAAGAGGATCAGCATGGTGAGCAGAAGGACTGGGGAGAGTTGGAGGTCGTTACGACATAGTTGGGCATAACGAATATAGGTGTCTAAAAGACGTTTATAATTATGTTCCGCAGTGTTAGCGAGGTGTTTCAGGTAACTGTTGGCGGTACGATGTAGCGAAGCGGGGTTGGGACCGAGGGATTCGGTTTCAAAAAGTTTTTCTAAGACCTCTATGTTCTTTGGGTCATCGGTCAGTAGCCTGTTGAACACTTCCCTGGCCTTGTCCAGCTCCAGTTCAGCCATGTATTGGACGCCTTTTTCCAGGTCGGCGTTCATGGTTAGCATTGTTTCTTCTTGGTCCTCTATGTTTATGGGACCTTGGATCTTTATAAGTGAAAACGCTAGGGTCGCCCCAGCTAGTAAGCCTCCAAAGTGGGCAATATAGGCAACATTACTTATATCTCCTATGGTTTGAACTGAATATAGCTCCTTTGCCAGCCAAAAGGGAAGAAGGGCGATAGCTGGTAAACGAAGGGTGTTGAAATAAAAACCCAAAGAAATAAAAACTTTAACCTTGCTCAATCCATAGAGCACACAGTAGGCCCCCATAATACCGGAAATGGCTCCTGAAGCACCCACCAAGGGAGTGGTGCATGTGCTGTAGATAAAGCCATAGGACCAGGCGGCCAAAATCCCAGTGAGTAAGTAGCCGAAGAGGTATGCGGCCCGGTTGGTTATTGCTTCCACCATGGATCCGACCAGCCAGAGAAAAACCATATTGCCCAGTAGATGCATGAATCCGCCATGGAGGAACATGGAGGTGAATGCAGTGAGTAGGGTAGCTTTGCTGGGGGTGTAACCGTAACTGTTAGAGATTACAAGGGCGAGTTTTTCCTCATAGTTTTTTCGGAGCTTTTGCCAGCTAAGAAAATGAGTATCAGTGATTTTGATTAGTTCAAAGTTGAGTAAGCTGGTAACAAAATCATCGTCCCCTCTCATTTGGAAATATAGCTGTATTCGTAAATCCTGGTTGGTGTTTATGGTCACTGGGTCGGGTAAACCTCCGATGTTTCCGTTGGACAGCAGGTATTGTTCATAGGCCCGCACTTCCATGTTCATCAACCCGGAGGTGTTGTAATACTCATAAGCAGCAATTTCAAAGCTATCTTCATCTCCTTGAATGTAAAAGTAGACTAAGCAATTGATGAGAATCAGTCCGATGGTGATGAAAGGATGACTATGCTGCTTTAGTTTACTTATTATGGGAACTACGAGCATGGGATATCCTTTCTGTGAACTACGGCTGCTGTTTGATAATGACTTAAGAGCGTTGGGTTTTGTAACGCTGGAGCTGCTCCTGCGCCTTTTCTTCGCTGACGAAGTAGAAGAGGATGCCCCCAGCCAGAAATAAAAGCGATATGGATACAATGCTGATACGTGAGCTAATATCATCGCTGTATCCCATGGATTTTACAAGTAAGCCGGTCATGCCGATGAGAAGTGGACCAATGACAGCGGCAAATTTTCCGAGCATATTGTAGAAACCGAAATATTCGGCTGAGCTTTTTTTCGGTATGATCCGGGCGAAAAAAGATCGGCTCAGAGCCTGAATGCCACCCTGAACTAAACCGATAATAACTGCTAGAACATAAAATTCGCTTTCCTGGGTGATGAAAGCGGCCCAAATGGAGACAAAAAGATAGATAGCAATGGCGATAAATATTGCACGTTTGGTCCCTATCTTAGCGCCCAGGTATCCAAAGCCGATGGCACAAGGGAAACCGACGAATTGGGTTATGAGGAGGGCCTTGATGAGGTCGGTTTGTTGTAGGCCTATGGAGAGTCCATAATCAATAGCCATGCGTACAATGGTGTCAACCCCATCTATATAGAGCCAATAGGCGATCAAGAAGAGGAAGACAGTTTTGAGTTGGCGTATTTCCTGATAGGTATGGGAAAACTGTTTGAAACCGCTTTTGATGATTCCCATCACCGATTCATTGACTGGAGATGTTTCCGGTTCCTTGACAAAGAGGAAGATGGGAATGGAAAAAATGGCCCACCATATTGCCACCGAAAGAAAAGAAAAACGTACCGCATCGCTTGGACCTGTAAAACCGAAATCATGCGGTTGTAGGGTCATCCAGACATTAAAGGCAAAAAGAATACCTCCGCCGAGATATCCCAGTCCAAAACCCATCGCTGATACCAGATCCATTTTATCATCACTGGTAATGGCGGTGATAAGTGAATCGTAAAATATATTAGCACTGGAAAATCCTATACAGGCAAAGATATAGAGGGCGACGGCTAGCAGCCAATTGCCTTGGGAAACCAGGTAGAGGCAGGAAGTCATCACCATGCCCATGGAGGCGAAAAAGAATAGGAACTTCTTCTTGGCCGAGCCCTTGTCGGCAATTGCGCCAAGTAAGGGAGCTGAGAGGGCCACAATGATACTGGCAATGGTGTTGGCCCCACCCAGGCGGGCCGTACTCATGGTGGCATCAACCCCCGCACTCCAATATTGCTTAAAAAATACCGGAAAAAAACCAGCCATAATGGTAGTGGCAAAGGCGGAGTTAGCCCAGTCATACATGGCCCAGCCGAAAATGGCCTTTTTGTCAGTAATAGCAGAACCCATTATCTAATTGTAATCAACCTTTTTAGTTTTATTTAAATGATTTTGATACCACAGGGGGGATCATTCGGCAAGTTGGATGTCAAGGTTCTTTATTGGATCCTAAAAGATAATTTTTGTAACATGTATTGGTTTCTTTAATTGGTTTTATGAAAATTTATCATGATTACTAGCTATTGAATCTGTGTTTGAAGTTAAGTAGTGTGCAGCGTTATAATATATAACTCCGATTGAAGGGGCAACCGTGTGAAGAGAAGGTATTTAAGATCAATTATTTATAATTTATCCTTTTATTTTATAGATCTATTTAGCTATGAAAGTAAAAATTCAGCTAACCCGTATACGATAAATCAAGCGTCCAAGCCTTAATCAAAGCCTATTTTTTATGAAAAAATGTCTGAAATAATGGTTTTTTGACAAAAATACTTCTTGCAAATGGCTGTTTTTACGATTGACTAGCAAGCAGAATATTTATCTATGAAATATTCAGATCGCTTAGGATATAGGTGCGGTGCTGGTGAACGCTTATGATAAGTGTTTTTTGTTACGTAGCTGTGGACCTGATAGTTAATCAAGGCAAATAATTAATGGTCAAAGGGTTTATAACCCAGTTAATTTATGCCAATTAAAAATAAACTGGTCCCAAATATCAGGAACCTTAGGGTTATTAGTGTATCGGTTCAAGTCGAATATTCCAGATGTTAAAATATGGTTTTTTCTAAATTGGTCATTGAAATAATCGGATATTTCCCAAAAACGGGGGTCGGAACGTTTGATTCCAAACCTATCGAAAAAGTTATAAAAGGAATCAGAATCCTCATCCGAGGCGCGAAGCAATTTGAAAAATTCCGGAAGCTCTGCGAACTTAACTTCGAAAAAAGCATTAGGATAGCAACCAATAAAACCTTTCACCACATGGATGGTATCTTTACTCCTGTCGAGCCGCAGATCCTCTCCTTCAATAAAGGCAACATCTTTGTGGTAACGATTAAGAATCACGGTGTAGATGAGGTCTTCTTCATTTTCTCGAACAATCCGCACAAAAGCGGCATCCCCTTTTCTGGGCATTGCACTGGCAAAACCGCCAGCAGTATGGGTGATCTTTCTGAATTCGTGGTCCAGCTCCTCCTCGGTCCTTATTTTCGCTGCCGGGGAGCGGTCGATATCGGCCCCATGAAAATTAAGCGGATCAAGCTCTACAGCAATATCTTTACGCAACCGTTTGATCACCTGTAGGAATAAGTCTTTTTTGTATTTCGCTGGGTCTTTAAACTTTTTTTGAAATTTTACCTTGGTGGGGGTCTTGGTATCGATGGTTGCCGTGTCTTTGAAAACCGCTAGCCAGGAAAATATGGTTGGGTACCAGCTCTCCCAAGTATCGACCCGTACTTCAGGGGGCAGAAAATCCACAAAAAGCAGTTCTGCCTCCTGCCTCAGAAGATCCATGTATAAGCGAATACCAGCCTGTTCCTTGACATTACTAAAGACATTAAAACCGGCCACGAGATTGTAGTAAATTCTCTCGAATTGGGCATAATCAATGACCCAGCCGGTCCTGGGAATCCCGCCCACGGCTCCAAGTTCAACCGAAGCGCTGTCAAAATGGCGATAGACGGTTAAAAAAGGTTGGGAATCTGCGGTGTCCCCAGCCCAGATCTGATCCAGGCCAAGCCCATCAGGGTATAGCTTCCGGGAAACCTCTGTGCGATTTTCAAGATAATGATCACGCGCGTTGCGGTAAGGTATATAGAGAAGTCGATCGAATCTGCCCCGTGCTTTGATCGGCATCTGAAGATTTTTTATATTAGCATCTAAAAAGTTAGGCTCCTTGATGGTGGGATCCGCATCAGGATCAAGGAACATGATCCAGAAATGATCATTGACCACATTCAGGGCCACTTGCCCCTTGCACACCGGGCCACGAATAAATGTCATTACCGTATAATAGGTGTCATCAAGGAGGAACTGGTACCTGGATCGAGCCGGTATTTGTTGAAATGTTTTGAAAGGATTGGCTGAGTCATCAGGGTCATAGGATGGCACTACGACATTTTCTCCGTTCCAGTCGGGCTTTAAAAACAATTCCTTGTACCTCTCCATCCGGTTCTTGTTGAATCGATACACGATATGGGTCTTGAAAACAATGGAGCTGTGGATTTTAGAAAAACGATAGTAGAAGGGTTTGCCTGGGTTATCGTATGGCTTTACCGTGGGGATCTCGTCTATGGGTGAGGGGTATGCTGTGCTAGACCGGACCAGTGAGTAAAAATCCCCCGGTATCTCGTCAAAGGCAATATGGGCCAGGAAGAGGTGCTCGTAAAGGTAACGGGCAGTGGTAACCATTTTGGGCTTATGACTATTGAGAAATTTCTCCCAGTGTCGGAGCACTGCCTCGCCACTTTCCCCGTTGGTTGGCGATTTGAGCAAGAGGTCTGCTTCAGGAGATGGTCCCTTGGCTCCGGCTGCAAGCCAGGCCTTGAGGGCGAAACTCTCCTCTTTTTTGATCTCCGGGAAACCAAAAGGCATTCCGGCATGGGGGTTTTTCTTTATAAAACTCTTCAGTTCTTTGTCGGTCTGAGAGCAGGAGAGGTCCTCCGCTTCGGATTCATAGGTACCCTTAATCTCGGGGTTGCATGTTTTTAAGTCCAAAAGCTGGAACATGAAGGAATCAGGTCCTAGAGCATTGTCGCCACCTGTAACATCGGCGAAATGTTTTTTCCGCCACTCGGGGGTGGTCTTCGCATCAATGAAAAGGCGTGTCGGCTTGGCGGGGATAAGTCTAGAACTGTCATAAACTTTACTTTTAGTTGCCCCCCGTGCCAATCCTTCAAAAGATGTCATTTTGAGCTGGCAGGGGGAATTATAACAGGAATGGCATACTACGCAGCGACGGTCGAGAATCGGTTGGATATCTTTTTGATAATCTAACTTTTCTCCGGTGCGCTTCAGGGTTGAGAGCTCTTCGTCGGAAAGTTTGGGCATTATTGTTGGGGGGGCCGCCGACCTACACCCAGCAAGAGCCAAGACCAGTATCAATATTACAATGCTTGAAACATATTTATTCATCAGCTTCTCTTTAAGGTAGATAATTTTAATATGTTAACTAAGTTGAAGTAAAAAATATTATAACTACGATGTGTTAATTATTAAGTAATGCAGCTTGTCTGTGCAAGTAGGTCGGTGAATTGTATAATGCTAGGTTAATACGGTGCGGTTGCCATCAGAGGTTGTACAGTTGTAGGTTGACAGCGGCTTTAGGGTCGTGAAAATAGTAACTGTCTTAAAATCTGAATTTGTGACCACTTACAATTTATTTTCTCCGAGGACTATCCTAAGTTGCACTATTTCGCTTAGTAGTGAATCTTATCCTTAAAAATTAATATTTATTGAGGATAAGCATATGAAAAAAAATAACGATTGGCAATTATAAATATGCTGTCTTAGTTCTTTAGAGATGATTTGTTCTAATTATACATAATATGATGTGGTATCTGTAAAATAATAATGGTTAGGTTTTATTAATTTTGTTTGTTTAAATTGATTAAAGTGGGTAGGTGACGATCAGAAGGATCGACTTTTCTGTTGCGATGCAATATTATTAACTATAAAAATTGGTCACTTTATTTATAATTATCGGAGGATAAGCAATGGACCCAGAACAGATGATGAATGGTATTTCTATTGAGATAATGAGAACAATAAAAGCTATGGCGAAAGCAAAAACCCCAGAGGAAAAGTTAACCTATAGTAAAACTATAAAAAATTTATGTGAATCTCTGGGAGTATTTCTAAATTTAATGAGCGATATGGATCTGTATGCCGAAGATGAAAATGGATCAATTCCATTTTAATTATCAAATCATAGAAAAAATGGTGAGCGCTGGATGTTGATGGGGGAGTGCTTGAGCAATTATGCTATTATGTTGGTAGTGTCTCTCTCTCTCTCTCTCTCTCTCTCTCCGCTAAAAGTGCTCTTGTTCTTGGACTGAAAAAGTGCGACTTAAGATATTATTTTAATAGGTTGGTTTATTGCGGAATCTGCCGCAATAGTGGGGAAGCATTGTTAACTTTAAGGCCCCTTAAAAGTTTGAATATATGTTATTGTTATTAAGCTATTTTATCTTTAATGAAATTATTGAAATTTAGGGTAAATGATTCAGCGCCTTCTTCTTTTTGTAACAGGGTGTAGAAATCACAATTAGTACATGAACGGAGTTTGTCTCGGTGGGTACCTTGAATATTACCGCTACAATAGGTCCCGGTGAT